>Ga0210391_10001113_pt1 | contig 25150 bp, 23 predicted proteins | sample IncBWC12OmetaG_FD_160573 | JGI IMG/M metagenome (GOLD analysis project Ga0210391, IMG submission 160573) | Forest soil microbial communities from Barre Woods Harvard Forest LTER site, Petersham, Massachusetts, United States - Inc-BW-C-12-O ...
CGTTGCTCCCGCTTGTCACGGCGCGTTGGACTAGCCTACGACGCGCCTTGATCCAGCAAGATCGAATGATCGGCGCGGTCACTATGCGAGTGCGGTGGCTTGCCACCGCTTTTCCGAAAGTCTACGGCGCTACAAAAGAAGGCGGGGCCGAAGGCCGGCTACAGTCGCGGCCCCACGTACGTAGGGGGTACCTTTCGCCCGCTTGGCGCGTGGTCGAACCGCGCTCGTGCTGTCTCGCGTGAAAGCGGTGGCAAGCCCCCGCACTCGCATAGGCTTTTGTAGCGTGTAGCGAAATGCGAAGGCGGCTCGCGTCGTGGTGTGGAGCGGTCCGGGGGTTACAAGCAACAGCACTGCAGAGGCAGAACTTGCGTATTCCGCTGGCGTGCTCACCTAATGTGATTTTGCTGCGCCCGTCGTGATTGCCAGTATTTACGTTGCGTATCCGCACGGCTGGCGTAGGATGTCGCAAAGTTGTCCCGTATCCCCACAAGGAGCTCCGTCCATGCACATTCCGCCTATCAACTGGCTCGCCGTGATCGCTGCCGCACTCTCGACCATGGTCGTGGGATTTTTGTGGTACTCGCCGATTCTCTTCGCAAAACCGTGGATGCGCGAAATGGGCTACGACCCAAACGACAAAGCCAAAACCGCGGAAATGCCGAAGAGCGCAGGGCCTGCATACGGCGCGTCACTGCTCGCTGCGATCGTCACGGCGTTCACCCTCGCGTTATTCTTCGCGTTGATGCATGTCGATAATTTGCACCACGGTCTCGCGGTCGCGTTTCACGCGTGGCTTGGTTTCGTGGCTACCGTGCAGCTCACCGGCGTGATGTTCATGCGGCAGAGCTTGAGGCTTTACGCGATCAACACGGGATACCAGCTGGTGTGCTACATCGCGATGGGCGCGATTCTCTCGACGTGGCGGTAAGCAGCTTCAATTCGCGACGTGGCGATTGTGTATCTCAAGGGCGATCCGATCGCGCAGCGCGCTGGCGAATGGACCGAAGAAGGTGCCGAGGGCTTCGCGGTCGCGCGGGACGAGCACGAGCGTGACGGATTCGGAGCGGCCGGATGAGCGCTTGGTGTGAACGCTCAAGACGCGCTCCCACGGAATTTCCTTCCAGTGAAAATGCCGGCGCACGCGCAACGCGTCGCTGTTGAATTCCGCGCGATAGCCCCAGATGCGCAAGCATTCATACGTCAACATCGCGAGCGAGCCGAGCCCGAGCGGCGCGGCCAGCCAATAGGGATCGCGCGGATCGGAACTCGTGAGCCAGGGAATCAAAAGCAGCGCGCCGATCGCCCAAATGAAAGGCTGCAAGGAATCCTGCCAGCACGGCTTCGTTACGTCGAACGCGTGGATGGGTTCGCGCAGCGCGACGGGATCTTTCGAAAGATCGAGCAGGCCGGCGTAGCGGTTGCCCGCGTTGTCGAGCGGCTGAAAGCCGAGCGAGCCGAGCTGCGTTGTGATTTCCTCGGCGCGCACTTTTCCCTTGGCTTCGACGGTGAGGAGGTTCGGTCCCCAGCCGACGATAGGAATTCCCGCGCCTTTGCAGAATTGCCTGGTTTCAGGGAGCCAGACCGGATCGGGCTTGCTCATTGGGCGGAGTATACCGCCGCCGGGGAGCAAGGGCCCAAATAACTTGTGGGCGTGACGAATGGGTAAGCGCGCGCGACGTACGCCTGGCGTTGCGAAAGAAAAGCGAAGCCGGAACACATCCACAGAGAGGCGAGAAAACAATGAGTTCCACAGAGTCGCCGCGACAATCGACGGCGTCTCCGTGGAACTCAAGCAGTCGTCATCTTTCTCTGTGTGTGTTTTCCGGCCTCAGCGCGCGAGTCAGTTTTCGAGGTAGTAGTCGATTGAGCTGACCACGCGGACGGTTTTTGTGATGCTGGTGTCCGCGCTGAACATCTCGCCGCCGCCTTCGTCGCTGGCGCCGCCTGCATTCGCGGAAAGGATCGAAAACACGCCCTGATTCGCGCTGCGGATCGCACCGACTTTGCTGCCGGAATCCGACGCAAATCGATCGGCCGAGGCGCGAGCGTTTCTCGTGGCCTCGGTGATCATGTCGGGTTTGATAGAGTTGAGCCCGTTGAATTTGTAGATCACTCCGCTCCCCTCGCCGCGCGTGCCGGTGGTGAGGACGATGCCGGCCTGCAGCAGTTGAATTGTTTTCTGCGCCGCAGCGGCAACCACGTCGACACGCGGCGTGCGCACTGTGATGAGCTGTTGCACGATGTAGCGCTTCGGAGCGCGATTCGCGCCGCCCCACTCATTTGCCTGCGTATCTGTCACCTGGATCATGCCAGTATCGATTTCGCTCTCCTGAACGCCTTGCTTGGTGAGGAAATCGACGATGGTTTTCTTGTTCGACTCGCTTTTTGAATACAGCGGGCCGAGATCGTCACCGGCTTCTTTGTAGCCAAGCGTCCAGATGGCGAGATCGGATTTCACGGTGCGTTCGGAAAGACCTTTGACGCTGACGTAGCGGTCGCCGAGGCGCGTCTGCTTGATTTCTGCGCCGAGGATCCAGCCGCCAAGGACCAGACCCAGAGCGATAAGGATGCCCATCACGGCATGATTGCCGCGCGGGCTTGCATTGCCTTCCATGTGAGTGGTGCTCCCTTCCGCCGCTACTATTTCAATTCGTATCAGAACGCGTGAGCGCGCGTCAAATACGAGCGGCACCGTGGCACAGACATTCGTGTCTGTGGGCCTGCCACATTTTGTGGCGGGCCGGGTTGGCGATGAAAGATTACGCCGCGGTCATCAAGTACATGGCACAACCCGCACGCCGGAGAATCTGCCGTGCGCACAGACACGAATGTCTGTGCCACAGGCGGGAGTGCCTGTGGCACGAACTACTCCGCGCGCTTGTAAACGCGGACGTAGTCGACGAGCATCTCCTGCGGGAACTGCGTTGTCGCATCGGGGCTGCCGGGCCACGAGCCGCCGACGGCGCAATTCAAAATAATGAAGAACGGATGGTCGAACACCCACTTTCCGTCCGGCGGCAGCTTCTTCGGCGTTTGCGTCGCGTACAAATCGTCATCGACGTAGAAGCGCACCACGTTCGGCTCCCACTCGATCGCGAATGTGTGAAACGCGTCCGCGAACTCCACGCTACCGGGCAGGCGATACTCGCCGCGGTAGCCGCGGCTGCCGTTGTAGCCCGGACCGTGCAGCGAGCCGTACGCCGTTGAAGGATCCTTGCCAATGATTTCCATGATGTCGATCTCGCCGGACGCAGGCCAGCCGACTTTCGTGATGTCGTCGCCGAGCATCCAGAACGCGGGCCACATGCCCTGGCCGCGCGGGACTTTGATGCGCGCTTCGAAGCGGCCGTAGGCTTGCGAGAAAAGCCCCTCGGTCTTGATGCGCGCCGACGTGTATGGCTTGTCCGGACCTTTGGCGCACATGAGACTTTCTTTGCGCGCCATGATCACGAGGTTGCCACCACGAATCACGGAATTCTCGGGGCGGTCGGTGTAGCACTCTTCCTCGTTGTTGCCCCAGGCGTCGCTGCCGATGTCGTACACCCACTTTGATTTGTCGAGACGCGAGCCGTCGGCGCCGTTGAACTCGTCGAACCACACGAGATTCCACTTCGTGGCGGGAGCCTGCGCGCCGTCGGGCGATTGGGTGGGTGATTGCGCAGGCGACTGAGTCGGTGTCTGCGCTTGTGCGCGCGACGACGGTGCGGCACCCAGAAGGGCAGAGATGAGTGCGAAAAGTGCGATGAGTTGCATGTGCGTACTCTCCCGAATGCGCTGCACATCGTAGCGCAGACGGCGGCGCCCGCGTAAAATTGTAGTGGGGAGACCACTTTACAGAATGAAACTGAAATTGCCGGCGGGTGAGTTCGATGCTTACCTGTTCGATTGCGACGGTACGATCGCCGACTCGATGCCGCTGCATTACGTCGCGTGGAAAAAAACGCTGGCGGAGAACAACTGCGATTTTCCGGAGACGCTGTTTTACGAGTGGGGCGGGATTCCCACCGACAAAATCGTCGCGCAGCTGAATGAGATGCACGGGCTCAACATGCCCGTCGAACACGTGGTGACGACGAAGGAGAGCCGCTTCTACGATCTGCTGCCCACGCTGAAGGCGATTCCGGAAGTGCTCGAACACATCGACGACAAGCACGGGCGCATTCCGTTTGCCGTGGTGTCGGGTGGAACGCGCGAATCGGTGACGAAGACGCTCACGATTCTCGGGCTGCTCGACCGATTTCCAACGCTGGTCTGTGCCGACGACTACACGAGAGGGAAGCCGCATCCGGAAGCGTACTTGATGGCGGCGGCGAAGCTCGGCGTCGCGCCGGAGAAGTGCCTCGTCTTCGAGGACACCGAGCTCGGCATTCAGGCCGCCAGAGCCGCCGGCATGCAGTGGGTGAAAATTCCCGTGCCCTGGGAACGCAACACGGTGGGATAGCCAACCTGGCTGTCGTCCGACGAACTTCGCACGCGATACTGGCGATGAACGCCGACGTACCTCGATCACAACAGGCGCGGATGGTTGTGGAATAGACTTCAGTCTGTGATGGTGTGGAAATGGCTGAACCCGCGACCCACTGAGAGTGGTTCGCGCTCAGACTCGAAAGTCTAAGCTACAGCACCGTGAACGGCGACCCACACATCCGCAAGATTGCCTGTGCCACAAAAGTTTGCCGCCGCGTACGCCGCTACTCGCGCTTTTCAGAGATGGCGAAGTTCACCGCGCTGTCCGCGCCGGGCTTGACCACCACTTTTTTCACCCACGTTGCAGGCGAACTGTACATCGGCCGCTTGACCTCCGCTTGCGACGCGACGTCCAGCGTTTTCGCTTCCGACGAAATCTGCCAGCCCTCGTGCCACGCTACGATTTCGTATTCGCCCGGCGGTACGTCGGTCAGCCGGAACCCGCCGTGCGCGTCCGTGACTGCGTAGTAGGGATGGCGCACCACCAGCACGTTCGCGTTCATCCAGACGTGCCCCGCGTTGCATTTCAGCTCGATCACGCCATTGCGAGGCAAGGACACGGGAATCTCCGTGCCTTGAAACGGAAACGGCACGTTGTTCGTCGCCACGCCGCTCATCTGCACGGTGTGAAGCACTGGGTCGCTGCTTTTGATATCGAGCTTGCCGCCCATCGGAACGAGCAAAATATGAGGCACGTAACGGCAGGTTTTCTGGTCGAGGTGCTCGCGCGCTTCGGGCAGATCCATCGCCTTGCCTTTGGTGATGCCGCGGAGGTAGACCACCGTGTTCGCAACGCCGCCGTCGGAGTCGATCACCAGCCGCTCGAGGTCGCGCGTTTTGGTGGAGCCGGGATCGCAGAGCGAAGCGTCCTTGGTGACGGGCAGCGTCGGAATTTTCGGCGTCGGTCCGGACCATTTCACGGTGCCGGTGATCGTGCCCCCGTCGGTGACGCTTTCAACCGTGTAGTCCGCCTGTGCCTGTGCCGTGGGCGCGGCGATACTGAAGCAAAGAATCGCGCAGGCTGCTGTGCCAGCGATCGCAACCGCGCGAAAAACGTGGACGAGTTTCATAGGCTGCCTCGCATCCCAAGTGCTACGAAGTCTTACGGCGCAAGATGCGCGCCGCAGAGCCGAATGGTGGGGCAGCGTTCAGTGGCGGCCGTGCGCGCAAAATCCGGAGGCCGGGCCGGACGTGCGGCCAACCGGTAACAGATAGGAAATAGTGAAAACTACCCCAATAGTTGGAAAGTACGCCTCGCCTCGGTAACCGGCAATGCGGTAGGCGGCGTCGGCAGCATATCGGTTAATAACGCAACCGAATCGCGTTGCGGCTCGACTCGGGGGCCGCAGCGCGGTAGATTCGCGCGATAACCACCATGCTGCGGCTGCGCAAGGCGGTTCCCGGCGACCAGCGCGCCATGGAGGACGTGCAGCGCCGCGCTTCGCTCGCGTACGACGAATATCGCGCGCAGCTCCTCGCGCATCCGGACGCGATTGCCGTTCCAATTGAGCAAATCGACGCGGGCGACGTATTCCTCGCCGAACGCGACGGCGCGATCGTCGGATTTGCGGCGGTGGTCCTCGTGCTGACGGCGACGCGGAACTGGACGCGATCTTCGTCGCGCCGGAACTGTGGAAGCAGGGAATTGGACGCGTGCTGCTCGACGAAGCAGAACGAATCGCCATCGGGCGCGGCGCGCGCACGATGCACGTCGTCGCGAATCCCACGGCGATCGCGTTTTACAAATCGTGCGGGTACGCAATCGTAGGGCGAGCGGAAACGCGTTTCGGCTCCGCGGATACGATGGCGAAGCCGTTGCTTTAACTCCACTACACAGACTGACGTCTATTCCACTGCCATGCTCGCCTAAATTGATCCGGGCAAGCACCGTGAGCTTGCCAGAATTGAGACCGCGATACTGGCAAACGCCGGAGAGCTCGGCGTGGTCGAATTAGGCGCGAACGGTTGTGGAATAGGCTTCAGCCTGTGAGCTATGTTTGCTTTTGTGTGGCCGCCCAAGCCGCGCGCTCTTCCTGCGTCCACTGAGCCAATTCGCCGAGGCGACCGTGCGTCTCCTCGCGGAAGTGTGGCCCCGGCCCCATCTTCGCGAGCCGGTCGCGCTCGTTGCGCAGTGGGCACGTGCCGAGCGACAAGCAACCGCACCCGATGCATCCCGCCATATCGTTGCGCAGGCGCGTGAGCTGCGCGATTCGCTCATCGAGTTCGGCCGCCCATTTCGCCGAAAGCCGCGCCCAGTCCTGAGCGTTCGGGGTGCGCGCGTTCGGCAGCGACCCGAGCGCTTTGCGGATCGACGCTAGCGGGATGCCGGTGCGTTGCGCAACCTTAATAACAGCGACGCGCCGCAGCACGTCGCGCGAGTAGCGGCGCTGGTTGCCTTTGTTGCGCCAGCTCTGGATCAAGCCTTCGACTTCGTAAAAATGGAGCGTCGAAACGGCCACGCCTGAGCGCTTGGCCACCTCGCCTACCGAAAGCTCGCCCGCCACGCCATCCGGCAGCGGGGGCCCTCCAAACTTTCTTGCGCGCATCGCAAAATACCTCTTGACCTCAAGTTAACTTGAGGTTGCAAACTCAGGATAGCAGAACAACACGAAAGCCGCACGCCCGAGGTGAACAACGCGTGCGAAGGACGGGAGCCTATGGAAACACCAGTTCGCATTGCACTTATTTACGGCAGCACGCGTAAAGGACGGTTTTGTGACACCGTGGTGCGCTGGGCCGCCGCCGAAATCATGAAAACCGGCGCGTTCGAACTCGACCAGATCGATCCGGCCGAGCCGCTCGCGCTGCACGACCGCATCCGGCGCGCGGACGCGTTCGTGATCGTGACGCCGGAATACAATCACGGCTACACCGCGCCGCTGAAGGCGCTGATCGATCAAGTCGGCCCGGAGTGGCACGCAAAACCGATTGCCTTCGTCTCGTACGGCGGAGTTTCGGGCGGGCTGCGTGCCGTCGAGCAGCTAAGACTCGTTTTCGCCGAGCTGCACGCGACGACGATTCGCGATTCGGTGAGTTTTGCGGGCGCGCACGAACGTTTCGACGAGCAGGGCGAGTTGCGCGAACCCGAGCGACATCGCCGTTCAATGTCGCGCATGCTCGGACAACTGCAGTGGTGGGCGCTCGCGTTGCGCGAAGCGCGCAATGCACGTTCCTATTCTGATGCGTCCGCCGGCGCGCTTGTGACGCCGCCGGTAGTCGCGGAAACTCAAACGGTCTAAGAGACGCATACATAAAGGAGGCAGCGATGATTTTTGTGACGGGTGCGACGGGAACGGTGGGACGCGAAGTGGTGAAGCTGCTGCTGGACAAAGACGTGCCGGTGCGAGCGCTGACGCGCGATCCGTCGAAGGCGAAGATCGATTCGCGCGCGGCGGTGATCGCGGGCGATACCTCAAAGCCGCAAACATTTGCGAAGTCGCTGCGCGGCGTGGATGCGCTGTTCACCGTGGTGTTCGGGCCGAGCATGGCGGAGGAAGAAGCCGAACTCGCGCGCGTAGCGAAAGAGGCGGGCGTGAAGCACATCGTGAAACTTTCGGCGCTCGGCCCCAGCGGCGCAACCGGCGAACGCAGCGGCATCGCGGCGTGGCACTTGAAGGCAGAAAAGGCGCTCGCGGCGTCCGGAGTCCCGTCGACGATCGTGCAGCCGACGGCGTTCATGTCCAACGTGCTATTTCAACGCGAGCCAATCGTGCGCATGGGAAAGCTCTTCTCGAATTATGGCGACGGCAAGCTGCCGTACATTCACCCGCGCGACATCGCTGCCGTGGCCGTTGCGGCGCTTACTTCGCCGGGGCATGAAGGCAAGGAGTATCCGGTCACCGGAGGAGAGGCGCTGGGCGTCGCGGATCTCGCGCAAATTCTCGGCGACGCAATCGGACGCAAGATCGAGTACGTGCCGGTTACGGACGAAGCCACGGCGCAGACGTTTCGCAGCCATCACATGCCGGAAGAGATCGTCAACGCGCTCTTGCCGTTCGGCGCAATTGTGCGCAGCGGACGCGCGGCGGAAGTGTTGCCGACGGTGCATAACGTGCTCGGGCGCGAGCCGCTCACGTTTGCGGAGTGGTCGCGGGAAAATGCCAGCGTATTTCAGGCGCAGCCTGTTCACGCCGCGTAGTCTTGCGATCGCAATTCTGGCAATCACGCAGTATTTGGCGCACTCACGATAAGTGAACACGCAAGTGGAATAGGCAGACGTGCCTGTGCTTACGAATTCGGAAAACCACAGGCAGGTCTGCCTATTCCACAACCGTTCGCGCCGAACTTGAGCTTGCATGGCCGAGCATGTTGCCAGCATCAACGGGCCGCGGGCAGCGTCTGCAAAAACAATTTCACGGCAGTGAGAAACGCGGAAAAGCTGTCGGAGTGCAGAATGTGTCCGCCGGGCAGCGTGAGCACTTGCGTATTCGGTCTGCGCGCGGCCATTTCCTGCGCCACTTCGGCGGTGGTGACGCGGCTGTCGCGCCCGCGCAGCACAAGCGCCGGACAGCTCGACGCGATCCAGTCATCCCAGTAGGCGCGCATCAGATTTTTCTGCGACTCCATGATTTCGGTCGGCTCGAACGCGAGCTTCCATCCTTGCGGCGTCTCACGGAACGAATCGCTCAGATACGCGGCGAAGCGCGGGCTGACGCGTTCAGCGAGCGCCTCGCGCGTGGGAAACGTACCGGCCCACGAGGTCATGAAAGTCAAGTCGACCGTGGTGACTACCGCGCCGATCTCCTCGATGATCATGCCGCGTACTTTGTCCGGACGGCGCGCGGCGAATTGAAACGCGTTCACGCCGCCCAGCGAATTTCCGAGCAGCACAGCCGAATCGAGCGCGAGCAGCTCGAAAAGAGACTCGAGATCGCCGATGTAATCGTCGCGCGTGTAACTCGATGCGTGGCCGGAGTAGCCGTGGCCGCGCTGATCGGGCGCGATCACTCGCCAGTCCGGCGCGAGAGCTTCGGCGAGCGGCACGAACGTCGATCCCTCCATCCAGTGCGCGTGCATCGCGATCAGCACAGGCGCGTCGTTGCCCGAATCGAGATAGCTGAAGCGGATGTTGTCGTGCGTGAATTCGTGGCGTTCCACGGTTTCTCCACCTTTTCGATTATTGCTACCGCTCAACGGACCACAAACCGGCCCATGCGCGGCCTTAAGTAGCACAGACGGGCTCCCTCCTCCGCGGTGTTCGCGGAGAATCGTGCCTGTGATGGCCGCGCAAGCGGACACGGCAGTTGCCTTTGAATTTGTAGCTGCGCTCGAAGCGTAATCACAGCCGGCGAGCAACGCGGGATTGACCCGCGCTGCTCGCCCACAGGCAAGATTGCCTGTGCTACTCAAAATCAGTGAACGACCAACCGGCGCAAACGGTAGAGCACGTGGCGGCGGAGCGGGTGGCCCTCCGGTAGCTTTGGATGATCGAAGTCGTCGCGCGGGTCGTGCGTCATTCCGATTTTCTCCATCACGCGGCGTGACCGCGCGTTGGCGACGGCCGTGAAGCTGACGATTTCGTCGAGGCCGAGCGGGCCAATTGCGTATTCGGCCACGGCGCGCGCGCCTTCGGTGGCGAGGCCGCGTCCCCACGCGGACGCGTCGAGGCGCCAGCCAATTTCCACGCACGGCGTGAAATCGATTTCAAACGAAGGACGCGCGAGGCCGATGAAGCCCATGAATTGGCGCTCGTCTGATGGACGACCGTCGCGCACGCCGATTTTCAGATCGACGGCGTAAAGGCCGAAACCGTGCGAGCGCCAATGTTCCTCAATGCGATCGGCGAGCGCGTCGCTTTCTTCGCGCGTCAGCACGGAAGGGAAGTACTGCATCACGTGCCGGTCGGCGTTGATGCGCGCGAACGGAGCGCGATCACCGCCGCGCCACTTGCGAAGAATCAGGCGTTCGGTTTCGAGTGTATCGGGAGCACGATTCGGCATGCGCGTGTTGTAAGTTTAAGTCATGTACGGCGTATCGCGCGCCTTGGGTGAGAGTTGTGCCAGTGGAGCAAAGTGCACAGGCTAAAGCCTATTCCACAGGCGTACTCGCCGAATGTGACCTTGTTGTGCGAGCGAGTGTTGCCAGAATGTCGATCGCAATCCTGGCAAAGAACGAAGTGCTTGGCGTGGGCGCGTTAGGGACGCACGGTTGTGGAATAGACTTCAGTCTGTGGGCGTCTGAATGTCTGTGCCACAATGTGCGCCATGAATGATGAGTTGCCGAAGCAAAGAGCGAAGCGCCCGTTTCCGTGGCGGCGCGTTCTACTCACTCTCCTGTGCGCGATCGCGCTGTTCGTGATCGGCGCAGTGCTTACGGTGTGGCGCGCGCCGCTGTGGGTGGGCGATCTCGCGACCACGTGGCGCTTCCATCGCGCCGGCCTCCACAGCCGCACAATTTCTCTCCAGGGACACACCGTTCATTATTTCGAAGGCGGCGCCGGCAATCCCATCGTGCTGATCCACGGCCTCGGTTCGTGGTCGGGCCAAGATTGGTCGGCGCTCGCGCCGGCGCTGGTGCACGCAGGCGGATTTCACGTCTACGCGATCGATTTGCCCGGCTACGGCGAATCGGATAAGCCCGCCGACCGCAGCTACTCGATTCCCGAACAGGCGAAACTCGTCGTCGCGTTTCTCGATTCGCACAAGCTCGATCGCGTGGTGCTGGGCGGCGAATCGATGGGCGGATGGATCTCGGCGACCGTGGCGATCAACGAGCCCGAGCGCGTCTCGCGGCTGATCCTTTTCGACAGCGCGGGAATGAATTTCAAGCTGGGATTCGACCCGGCGGTGTTCACGCCGAAAACTCCCGAGCAAGTGGACCAGCTGGTGGCACTGGTGATGCCCGATCCGCCCCCGATACCACGGTTCGTGAAAGAGGCGATCGTGCGAAGGGACGCGCGCGACGGTTGGGTGGTGGAGCGCGCGCTCGCGTCAATGATGGCGGGACACGATTTTCTGGAGCCGACGCTCCCGTCGCTGACGATGCCGGTGCTGATCGTGTGGGGCGACCGCGACGCGCTCACGCCGCTTTCGAGCGGGGAAGAGATGCATCGGCTCGCGACGCAGTCGGTGCTGGAGGTGTACGCCGGGTGCGGACACATCGCGGTGAAGACGTGCTCGGCACGCGTTGCGCCACGCGTGATCGCTTTCCTGAATGACAACGGCCCGCGGCCTGGCACGCGCGTCGACATACCCTGAGCCACGCTACAAAACCTGGAACACTTCACAGAGAACACCGAGAAAGGAGGAGGGCACGGAGATTTTTGCGCCAAGCACCACACCGCCGTGCTTGCCTCGGTGTCTCCGTGTTCTCTGATTTTCTTGGTGTTCTCCGTGAACTGTTCTCGCCTTTGTATTTGTTTCGCCCCTGCCTCACGTTATCGTCCGCAACACACCGGCCCCCGCGGTGTTGACGAATCAATACAACAGCTATACAACACTAAGCGAGCGCGCTTCCCCCCACTCATTCACCGTAGGCTCGGATGCGGCCACACTTCGCATCCGGCGAGCGCAACGTCCAGGGCTTCAAGGAAAAACTCAAATGATTCGCCATGATTCGCTGCGCCGCCGTGCGTACGCGTTCGCTTCGGCCAAAGTGTGTCGAGCGCTTCTGATCTTTGCCATCGCCACCGCCGCGCTGCTCCTCGCGCTCGCAGCGCCGTCCTCTCTCGCGCAGGCCCAGACGCAATACATTTACGTTGTCTCTAACGGTGTCTCGACGTACTCCGTCGACTCGACGACCGGGGCGGTGTCGTTGGTCAACCTCGCGCCCACTTCGTCCGCCCCTACCATCGACAATTCGTTCGCGATCAATTCCAATGCCACTTATCTGTACAGCGTCGGGCTGAACTCGGCGAATCAAGGCGCCGTCTTCGTCTACAGCATCGCGCCCAACGGCGCGCTCACGCAGACTGCGCCTTCGCCCTATTCCATCAGCCAGCCGACGGGCACTCCGTACGGCGTCGCGCTCAGCCAGAACGGGCAATATCTTTACGTCGTGTCGTCTTTTCCGGCGACACAGCCGCAGCCGGGCAACGGCACGCAGTACACGGAAATGTTTGTCGACCTTTTCTCGATCGGTGCCGACGGTGCGCTCACACTCGCGAACACACTGTTTCTTCCCGACGCCGACTACTGCAACGGGGAATTTATGGCGAGCACAACGTTGTCTGGGCTCTATGTGCATCCCGCTCAAAAATGGATCTACCTCATTGAATCAGCTCACGAAGCGGGCGGCTCGCTTTGCACTGGCGAGCCCTCGGTAATCCAGCAACTGATCATTGATGCCGACGGCACTCTTTCCGCAGGCCAGCTCTTCTACAATACGACCTACACGACTCCTGTAAGTGGTGAGGCAGCGGCGCCCAACGGAACGCTCTTTTTGACGTTGGGCGGGCTCGACCTTTCGCCCAGGATAAACGCGATCGGGATCATCCCACGAACGGGCAATTGTTTGGGACGAGTATCTACAGCAGCTCGGGTTCGTACGGAGGTGGGCTCAGTGTCGATTGGTCGAATACGTATCTGTACAGCGACATCGGCACGTTTTCAATCCTCGACGGTAATCTTCAACTGCTGAGCAATCCGCCTGCGCCTTCACCGATCGGGTTGGCCACGTCCTCGATCGTTCCATTCCTTTTCAGCCTTGGCAGCGCTTCGGTCTGCGTTTATCAAGTCGGCTCCGACTGGACGTTGACGCAGGTTTCCGGCTCGCCGTTTACAGTCGCGCAAGGCCTCACAGTGCTCAGTGGCACCCCGGCCCTTGCGGACACGGCGGTGATGTGGCTTGCACCGGATACTCCGGTCACCATAAGTAACGTGGTCTTAGGGCAGACCGGGACCGGCCAATTCTCCATCACGAACCAGGGCTACGGTCCGCTCACGATTTCGAGCGTCTCCCTCACCGGGGATCCGAGCTTCACGCAGACCAGCACCTGTTCGTCGCCGCTGAACCCGACCCGAAGCTGCACCGTGACGATAACGTATGCGCCTACCGCAAACGACGACACCAATGGGACAGTAACGATCGTGAGCAACGCAGGCAGCCGCACGTTGAGCGTGGCCGGGAACGGAGTGAATCCTGCGCCGTTCCCCGAACTGCAATCGCAAGCTCAAGGATTGTTTCCAGACACAGCGTTGGGCTCGTCCAGCGTCATCACGTTTCAACTCAGCAATCCGGCGCCGAATGCGACCGCGCCACTGACGGTCGGCGCATTTAGTATCATGGGATCGAACCCGGGCGACTTCTCGCAGACCAACAATTGCCCGGGGACACTGGCTGTCAATGCATCGTGCTCGATCACGGTGACATTCACGCCGCAAGCCCTCGGCAGTCGCGTCGCCACTCTCGTCATTCAGACGAATGGTCCGCTCCCTGGTAACAGTGTCCAAGCTTCGGTGACCGGCAATGGCGTCACCACCGTGACGAAGTACACGTTCTCGACGAGCGTTTCCGGCCCAGGCACGATTACACAGACGCCTACTGGAACTTCGTTTGCGAATAACACGACGATCACGCTGACGCCGACTCCGAACTCCAACTCGTCCTTCATGAGCTGGAGCAGCGGGCCGTGTGCCAACAACGGCAACGTACCCTGCACGTTCGTTTTGAACCAGGACACCAGCGCTTCTGCGACGTTTGCGACGAACGTTATGTTCAACCTGGTCGTGGTCGGCGGCGGAACGGTCTCGCAACAACTGACAGGGACATCGTTCGCGCCGGGGACTACGGTGACACTGAATGCCTCTCCAAATTTGGGGCAGCAGTTCGTGAGTTGGACGCCGGCGAGTGCGTGCGTTCCGAACACCGCGCCGACCACTTGCTATGCGACTCTCAATGCGAATACGACGGTCACGGCGACGTTCACAAGCACGTGGCAGTACACGCTTTCGACGAGTGTCAACAGCAACAGCCTCGGATCGATCACGCAAACTCCGCCGGGAACGTTGTTCGCGCCGAACACGGCAATCACTCTCACTGCGGTGCCAACCGCGAGCAGTGTGTTTTTGAGCTGGGCGAACGGACCATGCAGCCTAAGCACAAACCCGGTGTGCAAGTTCAATATCTCTGCGAACACAGCCACGATCGCGCAGTTCGAACAGGCGGCCACTGTATCAATGACCATAGTCGGCCCCGGGACTGTGACGCAGTCGCCGACGGGAGCGCCTCTGGCTTTAGGAACGCAGATCACGTTGACGGCGGTGCCAAATGCGGGTGCTACGTTCACAAATTGGCAGGGCGGAGTGTGCGAGGGCGGTACGAGCACGACGTGCGCGTTTACTCTCTCGGAGAATACCGCGGTGACGGCGACGTTTGCTGCGGCGGCGCAGTACATGCTGACGACTACGGCAACGGGACCGGGAACGATCACGCAGTCGCCTACGGGGACGTCGTTTGCGTCTGGGACGGCGATTACGCTGACGGCGGTGCCGAATACGGGGGCGACGTTCACGAGCTGGAGTGGCGGGGCGTGTGCGGGCAGCACGAGCACGACGTGCACGTTCAACATCACGGCGAACACGTCGGTGACGGCTACGTTTGCGGGCGGTCCGGCGGTGACGGTGCCAAATCCGTCGCAGAGTGGATCGGCGGGCGGCGCGTTCACATTTGCGCTCAGCACGAGCGGGTTCAGCACGCCGCCGACACTGAAGGCAAGCTGCGCGATCCCGGAGGGAACGTGCACGATCAGCGGCACGACGCTGACCGTTACAACGACTGCCGCTCCGGCGCGTGCGACGCATGAAACGGCGTCGATCGCGGCGTGGCCGGGTGATAGCACGCGCGGTGGCTCGGGTAGCGGCACCGTTTCGGCGCTACGCACCATTCGCGTGGCGCTTGTCGCGATGCTCGCGTTGCTGCTGGCAGCTTTTGCGATGCGGCTCGGCGGAGCAACGTCACGGCGCGCGCGGCTGGCGCTTGGACCGCTGGCGATGTTCGCGATGGTTGCAGGCCTCGCGTTACTCGCCGCATGCGGCGGCGGACAGACCGGTACGCCCGCCGGCACCTACACCGTGACGGTGACCGCTACAGCCGGTACACAAACAGCCACGACGAACGTCAGCGTGACGGTGCAGTAGCGCACGCAACTCAACGATGCCTAACAGAAAACCGTGGTGGATCTGGGCGCTGGTGGCGGTCGGCGTTTTTGTCCTCGCATCGCCTTTACTGATCTTTCTGATCTGGCCGCGAATCGAAACGGTCGCCAAAGCGCGCATGTGGGCGTACGACCAGCCGTGTTTGTGGAACACGCCCTCAGCGATTCCAGACCTTTCGATTTCGCCGGTGCAAGGCCAATCGATTTCGTTCTCTGGCGTCACGTTCGATTTGCCATGGAACGATCTCTCGAACCAGCGCGACCTCAAAAAGGTAGGAATGTTGGTGCTGGGTTTCGATTCCGGCCAATCCATCGCTCTGTACGTCGGCGGACCAGCCCCAGCGTTCCTGGATATGCCGGATGCGGCGCCTCGTGCCGGCACGGATCCGCAGATGAAGGCATTCCAACAGGAGCGCTCGATCGCGCAGTCAACGCCGAGCCGAGTTCGACTCTGGGGCTCACCGCAATCGGAATTCGAATGGGTACTCGTGAAATCGTTCCGCATGGACAACTGCAATCGTCCGGAAGTGTTTTCCGTTTCTACGCCGGGCTTCAAGGGTTTCCAATACGGAATGATTCAACCGGGGAATTGGAATACGTCGGCGGAAATACGGCTCTACAGCCCGTCGCACACCGTAGTCTTCCACCTTCAAGGCGCTTACCCGCGCCCACCTGTCGCGACGCAGGCCGACATCAATTTGATCGTGCAATCGTTGCGGGAAGCGCCGCTTCAGAGGGTCTATTAGGACGCGCCTGGCCGAGAGGGAGCAATGCCGAAGATTCTGAAGGTTCTGATCGGGCTCGGCGTGGCTGCGCTGGTGTGCGTGGTGGTGATGTGGGTGTTTGGCGCGCAGTGGTTCGCGAAAGTGGTTTCGCGCAAGGCGGCGCTTCGACATCCGGTGGTGCTAGTGGTGCCGAAGCCGCTGCCGGATACCACGATCAACAATGCGCCGGGCACGGATGAGACCTTTGGCGCTTACTCCTTCGAAGCTCCTTGGAAAGAGACGCCAAAAGTGAACGAGTATGGCAACGGCGGCTCGACGTACGCGTTCGGAGCGCGCATGGTGACTGTGTATCAGAGGCCTCCCGACGAACTGATCGCAGAACTCCAGAAAAATCCGCAGAACCAGCAGAACCTCGACACACTGTTCGAAGGCGACCGGCCGAAAACGGACTACGAGTTCGTGCGCCGCATTTTGAATGTCACGCCGGACACTTTTACCTGGTCGATGAGCAAAATGGAGACGATGCGAGACGGAATGTTGCTGGCCCTCAAGACGAGCACCGCGCCGGTCGAGGGCGCATACGGAATCTTCTACGTGACGACGCCGGAGTTTCACGGGTTTCAATATGGAGTGCCCGAAGCGAAGTACGCCGGCGTTTCGGTGGATCTCTACAACGACAATGTGCTGTTGAAGTTTACGTTCCGCGAAGGCGGCGGCAGGCCCGCAATCATTCCGCAGGCCGACATCAATCGCATCGTGCAGTCGGTGCGCAGCACCCCAAGTTATCTCGATCCGGTTTATAAGTGAACGGCGTTGCGATGGATCCGACCGAAACTCCTGCTCCGGATGCACCGGCTCATTAGCGTACGAGGAGTCTGCGAAAGCAGGAGTGTGGGCGACGCATTCGCGCGGCTCGTGCGAGCGGTACAAAATCGCGAGCTACCACTGCGGAGCCGGCGGCGCAGGCGTGGTGGGCGCAGGAGTCGGCGGGTTAGCAGGCGCGCCCGCGGCTGCGGCGGCGCGCATCGCGCTTGGGCTGCCGCTTGCGGCGCTGGGCGCGATGCTCTTGAAGCCGTAAGTTTCGTAGCGCGCCGTGACTTTCCCGTCGTGGACGCGAATCACGGAGTAGCCCTCGCGCGTGCCCATGCGCGCGCCGCGCCACCAATTCCCGCACACCGCGCCGCTGGTAACGTAGCGCGTCGTTTTGTAATCGACCACTTCGTTGATGTGCGTGTGGCCCTGCAGTACGGCGAGCACGTTCGCGGTGCCAAGCACTTCGAGCACATCCACCGAGTTCGCGACGGTGAGCGTGTTGTATTTCTGTCCCGACGCGATGATCTGCGCGTACGTCGCAAACGCCGTGACCATCGGGCAGTGCACCACGCCGATCACCGGCGTCCCGGGCGCGAGTTTCTTCAAATCGTCGCGCAGCCACGCGAGCTGATCTTCGTCGATGCGGGCTTCCCAAAGGCGGTCCGGCGTGGGCTGAATCGAATCCAGCACTACGAAATGGTAGCCCTTTTTATCGAACGAGTAGTAGGTCTTGCCGAAGAGGTCCTCGTACATCTTTTTGCCGTAGAGCGGATCGGTGGGCGCAACGCCGCTCGTCGTAAGTACGCCGAACGCGTCGTGATTTCCGATCGTGTGGTACACCGGCATACCGAGCGCCTTTGACGAGTTGGTGAAAAGATTGAATACCAGCTTCGCGCGCGCGGGGGAAACACCCAACGCATCGAATACGTGGTCGCCGCCCATGATCGCGAACTCAGGCTTCGCGGCTGCGATTTGTGCGAAGCACATGTCGCATCCCTTCGCGGCGTCGAGTTCCGGCTGGATGTGCGTGTCGGTGAAGAAAACGAAATCGAGCGGCTCGATAGCGGCGGCGGGCGTCACCGCTCCGCGCGCGGGTGGCGCGCCAAGTAGCGACTCCGCCGCGCCGGGAAAGGCGAACGCCGTGCCGGCAACGCCCAGCGTGTGGAGAAAGCGGCGCCTGTCAATTGACATGGGTTGGTTCCTCGTCTGCGCAAAACTCGGCGCGCGGGATAAACTGCCTCAGCATATTCACGGTATCGGCCGTCTCTTCATCATCAACGAGTTCAGAAAGTACAGTAAACGAGAAAATCGCTTGCCGTGCCACGTGCGGCCCCGCTGCGTTCCAGACAATCCAATAATAAATCCGGATCGGATCACCTTCCTCGGTTGTGCCTTTTTCGTAATGCTGAAAATGGCTTCCGGTGCGGGGCTCGACCTGCGCGCCGCCCTGTGTTTCCGTGTGCCGTTCAACCCACTCGGCTGACGATCCAGTGCCCAATTGAGTCGTGACGAGCGACGCGCGGAACCATCCCGACCGGGTGCCCGGCACGCAGTACATGTACTCGCCTTTTGATTCGACTCCGCCCTCGTCCCACTCCTTCGGGATCAGGAATCGCAACTTGCCGCCAAAAATGGTGACCTCGTCGAAGTATTGCTCTTTCGCCATGGGCGTTTTACTTTTGCCCGGTTCGCATCATCACGGCGCCGCGCGCAGCTTCTTCAGCATGGCCACGGCGTTGTCGTTGGCGGGGTTCAGCTTCAGCGACTTCTCGTAATTCTGGATCGCCAGTTCTTTTTGCCCGTTGCGCATGTAGGCCTCGCCGAGGCTGTCGTACGTGTTGAAGCCTTGCGGATATTCGGCGACGTTGCGCGCCAGCACAGCGATTGCGTCATCGAGGCGGTTTGCGGAGATCAACATGTAGCCGACCAGGTTCAGCGTGGGCTCCGTGATCGGTTCGCCCGGAATGTTTGCCTGCTTGATTTCGGCGTAGTGGTCGAGCGCGGCTTTCGGCCCACTGGCCAGGTCGATCAGGAAAAGTTCGGCGAGAGGATCGTTCGGCCCCTTGTAGTTCCAGCCGAACTCGCGCGCCACCGACTGAACCACCAGTCCGCCCACCGCAATCCCGTGGTTGGAATTGGTCATCAGCGCCACGCCATTGCCGGTGTCGTAATTCATCATCAAGACGGCTTGAAAACCTTCATCCGCGCCGGTATGAAGGAAAAGCCCGGGGTTGTTAGGGTCCATGAAAAATCCGAGCCCGGAATCCGCCACATACCGCGTGACCATTGCCGTCGCCATTTTCTGCGACACAACTTTGTTCGAACGGCCGTTGCGCGAGTTGGCGATTTCAATCGCGAACTTCGCCAGGTCGGTCGGCGTGGTCCAAAGTCCCGCCGCGGCCATTTCCGGATAAATGTGCCAGCCGCCGGGAACCGAAGCGCCGTTGTTGTCTGTGCCGATCGCATTCAGCGCAGCGCGCTCGGCGGGTGGCGGCTGCTCGAAGCTGCTTTCCGTCATTCCCGCGGGCGCGAGCACCAGGTCGTGCAGCAGCTCGGGAAACGGCTTGCCGCTCACATCGGTCATCAGCAACTGCTCGATCGTCACGCCTCCGCCGGAATATTGCCCCTTCGTGCCGGGCACGTACTCGACGCGCACTCGCGGCGAATTCGCCGGCGGCGTGCCGTCCAGAACCTGAACGACCGTGGGAATCGGCGCGCCTACTTGATAGCCGGCGAATCCGTGCACGGTGAGTCCCGCCGAGTGCGACAGGATGCGCCGCAGAGTGACTTTCTCTTTTACCGTGAATTCGTTGTCGGGGACTTTCCAGCTCTTGAGCTGGTCGTTCACGTTGCCGTCCAGCGAAAGTTGGCCGTGCTCGACCATCGCCAGCGCGGCCGCCGCCGTCACCGACTTGCTGATCGACCCGGCGAGGAAAAGCGCGCGCGGAGTGGTTGGCGTGTGCGTGTCGACGCTCAATGTGCCGTAGCCCTTCGTGGCGACGATCTGAAAGTGTTGGATCACGGCGACGCTCATCGCCGGCACTTTCAGATCTTCCATCAGGTCGCCGAGCGAAAAGGTGATCGGGGCTTTCGCGCCGCTGTAAGTGATCGCCGCGGCCTGGGCTTCGACGCGCTTTAGTTTTTCGGCGACATCCGGCGCCATCGTCGCCGCGACGGGCTGCGGCTCTTGCTGCGCCGCTGCTTGTTGGCGCGCAGGAACCCGAACGGCTGTAAACGCAAACGCGCCGAGAGCAAGCGGCGCGAGGAGCGCGAATTTCAGATTCTTGTAGGCGAAGCGGCTGAGCGAGTGTGACGTGCGGGCGCGTGGGTATTCGTGAGCCATTGGGCCTCGTTACTGGTGAAATTCGACGGCTGTGGTCTGACGCACTTCAACCTTTTTTCCTCGCGGGTCTTTCGCGGGCGTGAATCTCCAGCCGAGCACGGCGTCGATGGCCTGCTGTGTGAGCCCGTCCGGCATGGCCTGCTTCACGCGGACGTCTCTTGTGCGTCCGTGCTTATCGATCGTGAACGAGAGAATCACAGTTCCTTGCGCGTGCGCGCGCAGCGCTTCGGTGGAGAAGACGGCCTGCGGGCACGAGATGCACGTCGCAGCCGCGTAACCGACGGCGCCATTGACCGGCGTGCTCGCAAATTCGTCCGGCTGCGTGCCAGTGACGAGCGATTGCAGGTCGGGCGGGAAGGGAATCGTGCCGGAAAGTTGCGCGATCTGGCCGCCGTCAGCGACGCGATGAATCGCGATAGTCAGCTTGCGGTCCGCGCTGCCGGAGTCGGAAATTTCGCCTGTGATCCAGGCGTCGATCGGCGTGCTCGCGTAAGCCCAGCGGAACGTCGCGGGATCGCGGAAGTTCGCGAGGGTCAGGTCCATTTCGGTGGCGCGGTCGAGGGTGGCGGCGCGGTCTTCGATTTTCAGATTTGCGGCGCCGCCGGATTCTCGCGCGAGCGCGTCGCGGAAGTCGGATGTGAGCCGTTCGCCGAGCGCGGCCATTTGCGGCGTGCCGGTAAAGTCGAGGACCACCACATCGCGGCTGCGCGCCGCACGCAGCGCGGCAGCGGCTTGCTTCGCGAGCGTGTCGATCTGCGATTCTTGCGCGCGAAGTGGCGGAGCGAACGTAGCCACCGTGAACACTAGCGCTGCTCCCACACCCATACGAACCCCCCGCACTCTGCGCCCACGCCTATCCATTCCACGCCCCCGGCGCAATAGTGTAACGCGTTCACCGCCTCGATGCGTGGCACCCGTTGCCGCCTCCTACGCTGCCGCCGGTCATGAGGCGGCGCCTTCACGCCTCAGTCGATGAGATCCCGCACCAACGGCCGCCGGCACGATCACTATGGGAGTGCGGCGGACCTTGACGCCGCTTTTCCGAAACACAACATCGCCTGACACACGGCCGAAGGCCGGGCGCACAACGCGCACGCAGCACGGCTCAGCTTGTGAGGAGCAGCACCGGTCTTCAGCACCACGCACATCGCGACGCGAATCGATCCCTGGCACGGCGACTATGTGAGTGCGGGCGCTTGCCACCGCTTTTCCGAAATGCGGTGGTACTGCAAACGTGTACACGGCCGAAGGTCCGCCACACAACGCGCCTCCCGATGATGCAGTCTCGCCCGCTCGGCCGCGTGATCGAGCAACACCTAAGTAGACTCGCGTGAAAGCGGTGGCAAGCACCCGCACTCACATAATCGGCTGGGTGCGCGTGGGTTGTGGTGGCGGATCGGCCGGAGGAAGGGAGCGTTCGTCTTGGCACAGGCGGAGAAGGGTGGTGATGTGTAGCCGGCCTTCGGCCGTGTTCGCGTTGTAGTGGCGTGATGTTTCGGAAAAGCGGCGTCAGGGTCCGCCGCACTCCCATAATCGCTTTTAGCGGTGACCGGTCCGGCACGGCGGGTCGATGTGGTGAAGATGATGAGCCCGGGAGTGACCGTCAACAACCTGCGCCGGTGATTCGCGCGGTGGAGATGATGTGGCTGGGAGCGACCATGTGAATCCCCCGTCCGCGTGGCGCAGCTTTGCTTGTCTTTCGCCGTATCGATCAGGTGCAACGGCCTCGCATTCACATCATTGTCGCCAAAGTAGGTGTAACCTACGAGGAACGTGCCGCGTCGTAACCTGCGAGCGCGTCCTGCGCGGCGCGAACAATCGGCCCCTTCTTACAATTGATCACGCGTCATCGGAGGCGTCCCATGCCGTTTTCGAGACTCGCACGTGTCCGCTTCACGGCTCTCCTCGCAGCAATTGCATTCGCCGCCGGTTGGCTTACAGGTTGCGGCAACAGCACGGTCACGGGCTGCTCACTCTGCGGTACCACTCCGCCGCTCAATACGCCCGTCGTTCTTCTTATCACCACGACTGCAAATGACGCTCTGGTAGAGTTTAATATCAGTTTCGTCAGCCTCACGCTCACGAATCAGAGCGGCACCGTCGTCACCGTTTTCAGCGGCACGCCATTTACCGGCAACTCTCCTGAATTCATTCACCTCAACGGCACCACCGAGCCTTTCGCCACCGCGAGCATTCCCGACGGCACGTACACCGCCGCGACGCTCACGCTGGGCAACTGCTCCTTCACCAACGAGTACAACAGCGCGGGCAGCCTCTACACTTCCACCTGGGACGAAGGGACCTGCTCCGAAGGCACCGGCACGAGCACCGTCACCCTGCCGAACCCAATCCACATCTCCGGCAGCGGCGCGGTGCTATCGCTGAACTTCCAGGCGTCGCAGTCCTACACGCTATTGAACGGTGGGGCTTCGACGAGCACGGCGACCTACACGATCGATCCGGTGTTCACGCTTACGCCGGTGACAATCGGTGCGGCCCCAACGAACATCGCGAACGGCCGGGCGAACGGCATCAGCGTGGAGATCAATTCACTCAATGCGGGCGATAGCAGTTTCTCCGCCACCACCCAGAGCGGCGCGACGTTCACGGTGAAGTCGAGTGCGTCCACCGTCTATCAGGGCCTCACGGGTTTTTCGAATCTCGCCGCGAGCCAGATCGCCAATATCGATCTCACAATTCAGCCAGACGCATCGCTCGTTGCGGCGCGTGTCGAAGTCGATGGCCCTTCGGCGCCGTACCTCAACTCCGGTTTCTCGCTCTTGAATTACCGCACCACCGACGTTGAGATCACCACGGCCAATGTTCCGCTCGGTTGCCCGTCACAAACGTTCTACAACTGCGCGGGACTCTATCAGTACGAGCAAGGGACCACCTACAGCGTTTCGGGTCAATTCACGAATTTTAGTAACCTTCCGTTCACGCCGTCGTTCAACGCTTCGGCGTGGACGGCGGGGCAATTCGTCTCCGCGGACCTCGTCCTCGGCGGCGGCTCGCAGAACGAGCCGGTGGCGCAGAACATTATTCTGGAGCCGCAGACGGTGAACGGCACGGTCGAGTCGGTGACGAACCAAAACGGGGTCGCGGTTTACACCCTGGTTCTCGCGCCGTACAACCTGTTCGCGGTGATGCAGGCTTCGGGGGACGCGACCCAGCCTGCCGTCACCGATCCGACGACGGTTACCGTTTACGCCGATCAGAACACGCAGTTTCTGAACTCGGGAATGGTCGAGGAGGGCCAACTACTGCGGTTCCGCGGCGTGGTGTTCAACGCTAACGGCGTGTTGCAGATGGACTGCAACGAAGTGCTCGATGGCGTCACCGAGTAGTATGCGATTCTCTGCTTGTTCGCCGTTATGTACAGGCACGAGTCACGTGATATTCATTCGTCAATATGCATCCGAAGGATGTAACGTATCGGGAAAGTATTGCGTCAAAGAAGTCGAACGCGCCATCGTCGGTGCGCTCGACAGGACCATAAACACAAATTATCGCGAAGTTGCGCGGAGGCGCCCCGTGCCCGTCTCGAAGCCGCAGCACGTTAGAAATGTGATGTTCTCTCTGTTGGCCCTGGTCGCTGCTCTTTCATTGACCGCATGTGGTTCCGGCGGCACGAGCGGCGGTGGCCCGGTGCCCGGCGGAACCTCAACGGTAGTAGTGCAACTCACCAGCACGGCCAACGATCAACTGATCGAGTATTCCACCGGAGTCGCTTCGATCTCGCTCGTCGACAAAGCGGGCACGACCGTTTCGATATTCAGCAACTCAAATGTCTATAGCGGCGACGTCGAATGGATGCACTTGAATGGCGCTGCGGAGCCTTTCCTTGCGGCGGCGTCGGTTCCGCAAGGCACGTACACCAGCGCGGTCGTCACGACGGCCGGATGCTCGTTCACACTCGTCACGTGGGGCAATGCGACGAGTTCAACGGGATTGACCACTGCCACTTATGCCGAAGGCACTTGCGGCGAAGGGACAGGAACGACAACCGTGAACCTGCCTGCGCCGATCGTCGTCTCCGGCAAAGTAACGGTCCTCAACCTGAACCTACGGGTTGGCTCGTCTTGGGCAATTACCCAACCCGCTACGGCGGACAACCCGATCGCCTCCTACACGATTGATCCTACGTTTACGTTGACCAAGGTCCCGCTCGCGGCGGCGCCGGCGAATCTGACGAACGGGCTGCTTCCGGGCGTGAGCGCGCAAGTGACCTCCGTGAGCGCGAGTCCCGCGTCGGCGACGATCACGCTCGCGAACAGTGCGACCTTTACCGTGACGCCGTCGCCCACCGCGACCTACCAGGGCATCACGGGTTTTTCGGCGCTCACCGCCAATGAGATCGTGAATATGGATCTCGCGATTCAGCCCGACGGCTCGTTTGCTGCGACGCGCGTCGAGGTTGATGATCCGGCTTCCGTTTATGCGAACATCGGCTGGTACGTCACCGCGTATTCCCCGTTGGGAACCTACGGCCTGCAAACCACGCAACCTGAAGGTTGCCCGAATTTCATTCAGTTCCCGGAGTGCCAGGGTTTGGTGCTCTGGGACGCCAGTACTACGTTCAATGTCTCGGGCCAGATCACGAATGTCTCGAACTTGCCGTTCTCGCCCGATTTCAACAATAGCAGCGCCACGCCCGCGCAAAATCTCTCGGGATCGGTATACGGAACCGGTGGCAATCAGAACCTCCCG
>Ga0210391_10001116_pt1 | contig 25129 bp, 27 predicted proteins | sample IncBWC12OmetaG_FD_160573 | JGI IMG/M metagenome (GOLD analysis project Ga0210391, IMG submission 160573) | Forest soil microbial communities from Barre Woods Harvard Forest LTER site, Petersham, Massachusetts, United States - Inc-BW-C-12-O ...
GAGACCTGGGTTTCGCTTCACAAATGGGTCTTCCTGGCTAGGATTTCCCCCCTGCGCTCCAGGGATTGTAAGTACCCACATGCCAGAGATAACCCTCCGGATCGCGGCAGGTAAAAGCCTTGCCCCCGTAGTCCATTGCTCTTAGATCGAAGACCATTTCCGCGCCGGCTGCTTTGGCCTGCGCATAAACAGCACCCGCATCGCTCACGATCAGAGAGACGCTGCGCGTTTCCCGGCCACCCAAGTCATCGGGCAAGGCGGTGAACTTTGTATACTCCGACTGATTGCTCGCCGAGCCGAGCATAATCATGCCGTTGCCAAACGTGAGTTCCGCGTGTATCACACTGTTTCCCTGTCCCATGTAGACAGCGTGCTTTTCAAATCCCAACGCGGTGCACAGCCATTCGATTGCCGCCAGGCAATCGCGATAGCGCATACCGGGGATCACGGCCGATTTGCAATCTTGTATGTAATTTTTCATGCCCAATGCTGCCACACTGGGCTAGGGGAGTCTTGAACAAATCGGAACCCTCTATCCGACCGCGAGGTGATTCTTCCACCGGCCGCGTGAGACGCTGTAAGTGGTCGGATCAACTCCGGAAAAGCTACGGAAGTCGCGCGAGAAGTGCGCCTGGTCTGCATATCCGCAGGTGATTGCCAGCTCCGCCCATCTCATGTCCACGCCCTTGTGCAGAGCGCAAACCGCACGCTGAAAGCGGTGAACCCGGCTCCACTGTTTGGGAGAAAGCCCGACATCTTCGCTGAAGACCAGGTGCAAGCGCCGCTCGCTGATGCCGAGCTCGCGAGCCGTCTCGTGCACGCTGAGCGAGCCAAGCATGCTCAGCGCGCCCCGAACATGGACCCTACGCTCGCGCGCCGAAGCTTGCTCGCACAGCGCCTGGTCAAGAATCCGCAGGGTAAGGTCAGGAGAGGTGGCGGTCTCGCGCAGCCGTTCGCGTAATGCCTTCATCGGCCACAGGTCAGCCAGCGACAAGGATTGTTCGTAGAAAAGGTCCGCCCGTTCGCGCAACCACGGGCCGAGGCCGCCTGGTCTAAAAATGACTCCGGCCAGCTGTTTCATGTCGCTGGTCGCGATCAGCTCGGCCGAGGTGCGCGCACCCACCAGCAATGCGGGCGCAGTCGGCGTTTCCCCAGCGGGAGTGCAGTCAGTCAGATGGTCGGAGGCCAGCGAAATAACGAATTGGATCTTGCCGCCCGGCAGGACCAGCTCCCGCTGATGAGGCACATCGGGAGCGCAGGCATACCACAGCATCTCCACGCACTCAGCCAGAGGTGGCGACGGTTTGCGCTGCAGGTAAATCATTTCATCCGCTGGCGCTCAATGCCGAAGACCGAATCTCGATCAACTTAGGCAGAACATCACCTAAATCCACGGCCGACCCGTGTGGCTGTCCAAACGCGAGATAGACCTTCCGGTAAAGCGGGTAGACCTTTTCATACACACCCACAGCGTCGGACTGTGGCTGATACGTTTTGTACGTCAGGCACATCTTGGCCTGCGCCTCTTCGATGGATGAGAAAGTGCCGGCTGCGAGAAAGGCAAAGATGCCCGATCCCAGACTGGTCGGAATACCGTCCGGCACCAGCACAGGTTTTCCCAGCACGTTCGCGTAAACCTGGTTGAGCACAGCATTATTTTGCGGCACCCCACCCCCGTTGATGACGCGCTCCACGGGCACTCCATATTCAGCCATGCGCTCGAGGATGATGCGGGTGTGAAACGCAGTGCCCTCGATCGCGGCAAACAACTCGTCCTGTGCCGTGTTCACCAGGTTCCAGCCCAGGGTGATGCCTCCCAACTCCGGATTGACCAGGATCGTGCGGTCACCATTGTCCCAGCTCAGACGTAGCAGACCGGTCTGACCCGGCCGATAAGCTTCCAGGCCACGGCTCAGCTCCGCGACTTTAGTATTGGCGCGGCGCGCAATGGCGTCGAAGATGTCGCCCGTAGCCGAGAGCCCCGCTTCAATGCCGGTATAGCCCGGATGCACGCTGCCCGGCACCACTCCGCAGACTCCCGGGATGAGTTTGCTTTCTTTCTGCATGGCGATGATGCAAGTCGAGGTGCCGACTACGTTGACCACATCGCCCTGTTTGCAGCCCGCACCGATTGCATCCCAGTGGGCATCAAAGGCGCCGGCGGGAATAGGAATGCCCGCCCGCAAGCCCAACTTCTCCGCCCATTCCGGCGAAAGATGGCCGGCCAGGGCATCGGAGCTGTGGTACTCGCCCCCCAGTTTTTCACGGATGCCGTTCAGCAGAGGATCCACATCCGAGAGGAAGGCTTGTGACGGCAGGCCATCCCACTTCGGGTTCCACATCCACTTGTGACCCATGGCGCAGATGCTGCGTTTCACCAACTTGGGATCGGTGATTCCGCTCAGAGTGGCGGCGACCATGTCACAGTGTTCGAAAGCGCTTGCCAGCCGGGCGCGCTTTTCCGGGTTGTGGCGCAGCCAGTGCAACAGCTTGGCGAATCCCCACTCGTGGGAATAAACCCCGCCGCACCACTCGATCGCTTCCAGATGCTCGCGGTGGGCGAGCTCGGTAATCTCCTGCGCTTCCCCTTTGGCGCGATGGTCGCACCACAAGTAGTAGTCGTCCAATGGTTGCAGCCGGGCGTCGACGGGCACAACGCTCGAGCCGGTGGTATCGAGCGCAATGGCTTCCACCTGCTCTCCTGAAATGCCCGCCTTGGCCAGCACTGCGCGCATTGCGCTTACCAGCGCATCCATCTGATCCTGGTGCGACTGGGTAGCGAAATCCGGGTCTTCCCGCTTACGCTTGAGCGGGTAGGACGCCGAGGCGGTGGCTAGTCCACCCTTCTGCTGCCGTTCACTGTCAAAAAGTGTGACCCGGACACTCAATGTGCCAAAGTCAACTCCTGCGACGATCGCCAATGCCTAGCCCTCACGCCTTGATCAAGGAAACTTCTAATTCGATCTTCACATCGTCGCCAAGCATAACGCCACCGGTCTCGAGCGCCGCGTTCCAGGTCAAGCCGAAGTCGCTGCGTTTGATTTTGGTGGTCGCCGAAGCGCCAACGCGGGTATTTCCCCACGGGTCCTTTTGTTGCTCCGACGGGCCATCTACCTGCAGAACAACCTCTTTGGTCACCCCATGAACCGTGAGATCGCCTCTCACCTTCAACCCGTCGCCATCCTTGGTGATTGTTTTGCTCTTGAAGGTAATCGCTGGATGCTTCTCGATCTCGAGAAACTCCGCGCTCTTTACGTGCGTATCCCGGTTAGGGTCTCCGGTGTTGAGAGTCGTTGTATCAATGGTCACGTCAATGCTGGATGCAGCGACATCATCGGCATCCCAAACGACTGTGCCTTGTACGTTGCTGAACCCTCCGCGCACATTGGTGATCATCATGTGACGAACTACAAACTGTGCGGTGGAGTGGGCGGGGTCAATCTTCCAGGTAGTCTTCAATCTAATTCTCCTCTACTGCAAGTCTAAGGATGCGTGAGTCCTCAAAAGGGAGCCATTAAAACCTACTACAGTGAAAGAGGGTCGCAGAAGGTGGAGAGATCTGCGGTTTGCCCATCCCGAGGATCTCTGCTGCGGACCATAACGACCCTTTCCTTTGTCATCTCGACAGGAGCGTACCCGGATTTCCTACTTCGCGCTGCTAGCGACGTCCACGTGTGCGGCTCTCCTTAGAGAGAGCCGCATGCAGATCATCAAAGCCACGGGTCTCCACAGGAGATCCGGGGGAGCGTAGTGGAGAGATCTGCGGTTCTTTCCCTCCAGTGCAAACGCAATTTTGCGCCTCTCAAGCTTCTCCATCGTGGTTGTACATGCTCCAGCCGAGATAGCGAACAGCTGCTTCGTAGACCGGACTGGCCACCTGGGAAAAATTTGCCGCGACGTGATGTTCAAAACCCTGCTCGCAAATGAGCCGAAGCAGCTTCTGCAGTCTCGGAATTCTGACCACTCCGGCGCCGCCAAAGGTTTCCAGGGGATCGTTGGTGAACTCGCCCTCCCCGACATATCCCCGGATTTTTCCGTGATAATCATCGGTCGAAAATCGCACGTATGTCATCGCGCCCGCCTTCACCCGGCCGACGCAGGTGCCAAAGGTATTTTCTTTGCCCACCGTGCCCGCGATAATCGCCTGAAAGTCCATGACCACATCCTTAAAGAAGTGCTTGGGCAGGTTCGAGCAGTGGAAGCAAACGCACTTGTCCGGATCAGACCCATAGTTGTTGTTCCAATCCAGCAGCGCGCTCGGGGTCTCGGAAGCCAGGGCCAGGGCGTGCATACTGATGGTTCCGCAAATATCCACTTCGCAGGCACTCGGGAAAAGGTTTTCACTCATCATGCTCATAACCGTACAAGGCACCACACCGAAGTATTCCTCGAGCGATGTCCAGCACTGGATGGCGCTGACAGTGCAGTAAGTCTGCTGCATCCACTGCTCGATGACCACACCCAGCTTGGACATCTTGATCAAAGCAGCGATAGGGATGTTGTTGGTGGATACGTACTTTTGGATAGCCGCAAGTTTCTGCTGCACGGCATCGTCGTTGTCCTTGAGTCGCTCAATACGGCCCAGCACTTCAGATAGATCGAGCGTGTCGACCGAGATGCCGCTGCGTTCCAGCAGCTTCTCGCTGTAGCGAACAGTGTTAAAGGCTGCGGGCCGGGCGCCGATCGCACCCACACGAAGATTGGTAAAGCCGCGCACCACCCGGCATACAGAGGAGAACCATGCCAGGTCCTTGCGGAACTCATCGGAGTCGGGCTGCACCGTGTGGTTCGCGGTCAGCGAGTAGGGAATGCCGTACTGCATCATGTTGTTACAGGCCGACATCTTCCCGCAAAAGCTGTCGCGGCGATGGGATATCTTCATGTCCGCCGCCCGGTCGGGAGTCGCCTGCACCAACACCGGAACCTTCAAAGTAGAATGGCGCAACGCATCGACAATCCCGCGCTCCTCCCCGAAATTGGGAAGTGTCACAATGACTCCATCAATTTCGTCGCGATGTTTACGGAACAGGTCGCCGCAAAGCCGCGCCTCCGACGGGGTTTCAACGGCGCCGAATTTGGATTGCTCCGGGGTCAGGGAAATCGTCCGGATCCCCGCCGTTTCCAGAACCCTGAGCATCTCTTCCCGCCCCGTTTTCGCCAGGTGATCTGGGAAAAAACCGCGATTGCCTACAATCACTCCGAATGTCATCTGCTTGGCCATGGTTATTTCCTTCGCTTGTTAACCGTCTGCCGGGGGCGAAAGCCGATGGTGTAACCCAGGCCGGCCACCGCGAGCATCGCACCCCACCAGATCGGTGCATGGAGATTGTTCAGCACCGGAGGATTAGCCAGAGGATGACTCAACTCCCAGATACCGGTCGAAAAAATTACAACGCCATAGGCCAGCAGCAGTATCCCTGCGAACCACCAGATAGAAAAGGACTCGCGCATCGGCTCGGCTCCTTACCAGAAGACAATGTTGAGGAAGATAAAAATGGCGGCCACGATACCTGCCCACAGGATGGGACGCTGGTACCAGTGGTCGTCGTGTTCCTTGGGCAGGACAGAAGCGCCGTACACCAGCCCTTCCAGTTCCGCCACCGGACGAGGCTTTGTCATATAGCTGACGACCACCGTAACCAGCACGCAGACAATCCAGGCCCACAAGGCGCGATAAATATTTTCCGCCATATCTTTGGCGTCTGGCGACATGGCGACATAGCGTAATGCGGAAGGATCATTCCTTACCCACAACCACAGACCGATGGAGGTTCCGGTACCGGCCAGTAATCCCCAAAAGCCTGCCTCTTTCGTCGCCCGCTTCCAAAGCATACCCAGGATCACGGTACCGAACAGCGGCGCGATGAAGAAGCTGAACAGTTGCTGCACATAGTCCATGATGCTGGCCGCATGCTGTACCAGGTAGGCTGTGCCCACCGAGATCAGCACGCCGATCAGTGTGCTCCAGCGGCCCATGGCCACGTAGTGCCGGTCGGTCGCCTTCTTATTAAGAAAGGCCCCGTAGATGTCATAAGTCCAGACGGTGGAGAAGGCGCTTACGTTGCCCGCCATGCCAGACATGAAGCCGGCAATGAGCGCGGTTACGCCCATGCCCAGCAGGCCAGGGCCGCAGTAGCGCACCAGCATCAGCGGCAACACCTCGTTGAAGCTGTGCTGGCCGGTTTGGACGGCTACATCTTGCGCGACCAGGTGAAAGGGCAAAACGGCAAGGGCGAGCAAGCCGGGCAGAATCACGATGAAGGGAACCGCCATCTTGAACGCTGCGCCGATGATCGGAGCCATCCTGGCGGACCGGATGCTATCCGCCGACAAGACGCGCTGCACCACCAGGAAGTCCGTGGTCCAATAGCCAAAACTGACCACGAAGCCTAAACCGAACACAATCCCGAACCAGTTCACGCCCATCGGGTTATCGCTGAAGTGGCCCAGCGTCGACCACAAGTGCACATAGTCGGAACGGCCAAGGTTGGTGGCGATCTGCTGCCGCAGGTTGCTCCAGCCGCCCACTTCGATCAGGCCCAGAATCGGCACCAGCAGGGCGCCTGTCCAGATCAGGATGAACTGTAACACTTCGTTATAAATCGCCGACTTGAGACCGCCCAGGGCGACATACACCGCGACCGTAATGGAAGAGACCCAGATGCTGAAGTTCAGGTCCCATCCCAGCACCACCTTCATCACAATGGCCATCGAATACATATTGATTCCGCTCATGAGGATGGTCATGAACGCGAAGCTGACGGCGGAAAGCGCGCGCGCCCCATCTCCATATCGCAGTTTCAGGTATCCGGGGACGGAGTGGGTTTTCGAGATGTAATAGAACGGCATCATGATGATGCCGAGAAAGAGCATGGCGGGGATGGCGCCTATCCAATACCAGTGCATGGCCAGGATGCCGTATTGATAGGCCGAACCGGCCCAGCCCATGAGCTCGAGCGAGCCCAGGTTGGCGGAAACAAAGCTCAGTCCGGCGATCCAGGCGGTCATCTCGCGCCCGGCCATGAAAAACTCTTCGCTGGTGTTGGAAGAACCACGCAGGTAGAAGCCGATAAAGACCACGATAGCGAAATAAATCGCAATCACCAGGATGTCGATCCAGTTCAACCGCGCAAGTTGCGTGGAAACTGCGAAGGCCGTTAGGTGCATTCTTTCTCCTGTCCGTAGGTCGCGTTGGCGCCATGTTTGCGGAAGTAATGCCGGTCCAGCAGCGCCTGCGAGACCCCGGAACAACTCTCGCGCAGGGTAGCAGTGTAGTAGGCCATGCGAGCAACGGTTTCGAGCACAGCCGCGTTGTGGGCGGCATCGTGCGGTGTTTTTCCCCAGCAGAAGGGCGCGTGGCCGGCCACCAGGACGGCCGGAATGGCCAGCGGATCAAGCCCCTGGAAGCGCCGGGCAATGGCAACTCCCGTGTTGTAAACGTATTCTCCGCCGATTTCATCTGGGGTAAGCTCGGCCGTCACAGGTACCGGGCCGTAAAAATAGTCCGCGTGGGTGGTCCCGTAGGCTGGGATTTCGCGTCCCGCCTGGGCCCAGGCGGTGGCGAATTCAGAATGGGTGTGCACCACGCCGCCGATGCCGTGAAATTCTTTGTAAAGCAGAAGATGCGTCGCCAGATCAGAAGACGGCCGCAGGCGGCCTTCCACGATCTTTCCTTCCAGATCCGTGACCACCATGTCGGAGGGCGTGAGGGCATCGTAGTCTACCCCGCTGGGCTTGATCACCACCAGGCCCTGTTGGCGGTCGATTCCGCTGGCATTCCCGAAGGTGAACAGGACCAATCCCTGGCGGACAAGCTCCAGATTAGCCTCGAGTACTTGCTTTTTCAGCGTCTCCAGGGAAACCATGTCTCCCGGATTCTGTGCGGTGGCTTTGGGCATCGCTCCTGACCTTAGGAGAATCAGGCACACTGCGTCAAGCCCTGCGTTTTCCTGTCGGGCTCTGTGGTGTTGATCAACAGACGTGGTGGTTGCCGGATCGCGACGCAGGAAATCCGGGTGCGAAAGGTCAGCCGACCTTGGAATGCGAAGTAATGGGAACGGGTGTTCGCAGGGCGGGCTTTGGGGTGTGCTCACTCGCGGAAGCGGGCTCAACTGTGGTCGCACTTCCCCATATCGCTCGGACAGCCTTGCCGAAGGCGCTGTACTCCTTGATTCCGCTCGGGGCAAGCTCGATCACTACCCAGCGATCATCCAGGATTTTGGTTTTGGAGTGGTATGCGGCTTGCCAGCGATCGAACTCCGGTCCCTTATTTTGGCGCAGATAACGCCACATCTCTCCATCCGCGGTACCGCCGTAGGCGCTCGCGACCAGGACGGGTTCGTGGTCGGGCCATCCGTGTTGCACAGCGTGCGCTGTCATAGCGCCGCCACGGATCATGCGGGTAATTTCCTGCTCGGCTTCCCGGAGGGTACGGGCAATCACGTTAGCCTGAACGTCCTGCCCTACGTATGCACGGCAAAAGTAACCCAGGTGCGGTTCCATAAGTCACCTCTGATAAGCTACGCGATCTTGCTCGCGCTGAAAAGGAGGAAAAAAACACCGGGGTTACGTTTGGTCACTGGCCCCGTTCCATATATGTCTCAAGTGCAGATTAGCATCTACCTCAAATGGTGGACCACCCGATTGGTTTTAAGCGTCCGACGATGGATATCTACTGCTGTTGCTGTTGCATTTGCTGCAGATGCAGTAGTTGCACCGGAGGTGGCGGCGGCTCCTGGGCTCGCTCGACCAGAATGGACCAATCTTCCGGAACAGGCATGTCGCGATCGAGCGGGGGCATGTCCGTATATTTCGATACCTTGACCGCCACGTAAAGTTCGCTGTCCTTGCTGCCACGGTAGATCCCGCGCGTCGGGGGCACGTCCGCGTAATCCCTGCCCAATGCCGTCCGGATATACCTGTTATGCGCCAACAAGTTGTTGGTCGGATCAAATCCCACCCAGCCAACCTGGGGCAGAAAAGCTTCGACCCAGGCATGCGTAGCGTCTGCCGTCGAACGATCTGTATGCTCCTCGCCATGATAGAGATAGCCGCTCACATAGCGGCATGGGATGCCCACATGGCGCACCAGGGCAATCATGGTGTGGGCAAAATCCTGACAAACCCCCTTTCTCGATGCGAGCGCCTCGTCAACGGGCGAGTTAACGTGAGTACTGCGGGGCGCATAGTCGAACCAGTGATAAAGCGAAGCATTGAGCTGACGCAAGAGCACCAAAGGATCGTCGCGCCGCCGCACGTCCAGCAGTTTCGCCAGATCGAGTAAAGCCGGCGAGGGTTTAGCAAACTCACTCGGCAGCATCATTTCGGAGAAATCCCCTAAAGCGACGAGCGAGTCCAGCTCATTCCAGGCTCCAGGCCGCAACGATTGTGGAACTTGCGGCAGCGGCTGCTGTTCGACCAGGGCCTCGGCCACCATCACCAGTTGCGAGTGCTCCCCCGGGATGTCAAAGTGATGGACGTTGTTGCCCAGGTGGTCGCGATAGGAGAAAACACGGCAACGGGGACTCACGGATAGAGAAAATGAAAGGCAGCGCTGGTTGTTGTCGCTGCGCGGGTGCATACGCGCTTCCATCAGGCTTTCGCTTACCTGGTTCGCGTAGAGAAACTTGGTCAGATGCCGTATCAGATAAAAATCCATCGCACATCCTAGTCATTGGTTACATAGCCAGAGCGGCTTCGACCGAGTATTGAATATAGAAACGGTAAATCAGGTCATGCGTTTGCCTGCACTGTTGCAGGATGTTGTGCAAGTAGGCGCCCGCGTCGTGGGCGAGAATGTCGGAGACTTCGACGAAGCTCAGTGACGATTGCAGTCTGCCGGAAACCCTGGTTAGTTCATCCACCGGCGGTCTTCCGCTCGACTGCTGGACGGCGACCAGCGCCTGGCGCAGACAGTCGACGGAATACCTGAGTGAATGGGGGAACTGCGGGTTAAGCAGGAGGAATTCAAGAATCTGATCCGCGGTGATATCCGCGGTGTAGACCTTGCAGTAGGCTTCAAATGCGGTGCAGCACCGCAGCAAGCCGACCCACTCCTGATATTGCTGCCCCTCGGCGGCGACCTCTGGCGTGTGAAGAATTTCGGGTTGGTAAAGGTCCAGCAAATTGGCGATCGCGGCGGCTCGCTCCAGGTAGCGGCCCATTTGAATAAATTGCCACTCCTCGCCGTGGCTCATGGTGGTATCGGTCACGCCCTGGAAAAGATGGACACCGTCGATGACCGCGGGAAGAAAATCCGCCAACCGGGTATTTAATCCGAACTCGGAATGAGGCTGAATAACCCAGTGGTACATCCGGTTTAATTGCTGCCACTGTTCGGAGCTTATCTCGTCGCGAACCTGCCGGGCGTTTTCCCGGGCCTCAATCAGGCAGGAGGTCACAGACGCGGGAATATCCGGGTTGAAGGTGAGCTGGTGCACCAGTTGGTAATAGTCATTTTCCCATCGGACTTCCTGCGGATTCCCCAGCGCAGCCAGTACTCGCTTCCATCGTCCCTCGGCGCTGGTGCTGGATTTGTCCAGCATCAAACCCATGTTCACATCGAGCATGCGCACCGTGTGCTCGGCGCGCTCCAGGTAACGGCTCATCCAATAAAGGCTGTCTGCTACGCGAGAAAGCATGTGCCCTCAGGGGCTAAAGCCCGGGAATAATTGAAGCATTTGGTGGCCCGACTAAAGTCGTGCCCTGATACAAAACCAATTTCTCACGCAATGGCTAAAACCCCTGCGGATCTCAGGCACCTTTTTTCATTCGCCCCAAAAAGGACCCCGGGTGCCCCACATCTCGCTCGTTTTTCGCGAGATGTGGGATACCACGACTCTTCGCCCCTGACTTTTCCGCAATCTCAAAAGCCCGCGCTAGTCATTCAACACCCAGGTATCTTTGCTGCCGCCGCCCTGCGATGAGTTCACCACCAGGGATCCGCGCCGCAGGGCGACCCTGGTCAGTCCCCCGGGAACGATGCGAACTTTGTCGCCATACAAAATGTAGGGCCGGAGATCGACGTGCCGGGGCTCAATCCCGTTCTCGGTTAAACAACCGGCGCGGGAGAAATCAAGTGTGGGCTGGGCAATGTAGTTACGCGGGTTGGCTTCGATGGCGCGCTTGAATTCTTCCCGCTGCTCGGCGCTGCTGTGGGGCCCGATCAGCATCCCATAACCGCCCGATTCACCCACCGCTTTCACCACCAGCTTGTCGAGGTTTTCGGTGCAATGCTGGCGCTGTTTGGGGTCGGTCATGAGAAACGTTTCCACGTTGTTCAGAATGGGGTCTTCGTCCAGGTAGTACTTGATAATCGCCGGCACATAGGCGTAGACCGCCTTATCGTCGGCAATACCCGTCCCGAACGCGTTGGCTAGGGTCACGTTGCCGGCACGGTAGGCGTTGAACAAGCCCGCCACGCCAAGAATCGAGTCGGAACGAAACGCCAACGGATCGATAAAATCATCGTCCACCCGGCGGTAGATCACATCCACTCGCTTGAGACCGGCAGTGGTGCGCATGTAAACCACGTTGTCGTGGATGACCAGGTCGCGTCCTTCGACCAACTCAATGCCCATCTGCCGGGCCAGGTAGGTGTGCTCGAAATATGCCGAGTTGTAGACTCCTGGGGTAAGCAGCACAATAGAAGGATCATGGCGGCCCTCGGGGGCCAGCGAACGGAGCGTGCTGAGCAGCAACTGGGTGTAGTGCTCGATAGGCTGCACCCCGTAATCGCGGAAGAGCTGAGGAAAGGTCCGCTTCATGACGCGGCGGCTGGTGAGCATATAAGAGACGCCGCTCGGCACCCTCAAATTATCTTCGAGGACCACAAATTCACCGCTCGAGAGGCGAAGAAGATCTGTCCCCGTGACGGTGATATACACATTCCGCGGCACTTGCAGTCCGCGCATCTCTCTGCGGAACTGGCGGCAGCTGTACACGATCTCGCGCGGCACCCGGCCGTCATTGAGGATCTTACCTTCGTTGTAAACATCATGGAGAAACAGGTTGAGGGCCGTAATTCGCTGGGTCAGCCCTTTCTCGATGTGCTGCCATTCCGCCGAAGTGATGAGCCGCGGCAGCAGGTCATAGGGAAATATTCTTTCTGTCCCTTCCCCGTGGCCGTACACGTTGAAGGTGATGCCCTGGGTCAGGAAAGACAGGTCCACCGAGCGCTTGCGGCGGGCGATTTCCTCCGGCGGCAGGTTCAGGAAGGTCTCCAGAACCTCAGCGTAGTGCGGCCGCACCAGGCCGTCCTCTGTGAACATCTCGTCGTACGTGCTGTCGAGGAGATAGTCCTTCAAAAGCGGATTGCCGAACGTGCTGGGTTGGACGGTTTCCATTACTTCCTGAATCCTGATGCGGCTTCGGTCGCAACCTCGTCACTGACCACGTTGAAGTGGGTCAGGCTGGCGATCCCGAACGAGGTAGTGATCGCCACGTCTGAAGCATCACGGCCCACCGCCATCAACACCCGCCCGATGCGGGGATGGTTATGCCGGGCATCCACCGTCCACCAGCGGTTCCCCAGGTAAACCTCAAACCAGGCGCTGAAGTCCATGGGCGTATAGGTTGGCGGGATCCCAATATCGCCAAGATACCCGGTAACGTAGCGCGCGGGTATGTTCATGGCTCGGCAAAACGTGACTGCCAGGTGCTGAAAGTCCCGGCAGACGCCGACCCGCTCGGTAAAGACATCCAGAGCGGTCTTGGTCGATCGGGCGTGTTGATAGCCGAAAGCGACCCTCGAATGGACCCAGCTACAGATCTCTCGGACTCGGCCCCAACCTGGGGCTACGTCGCCAAACAACTCCACGGCAACATTTGAGAGCCGGTCCACCTCACAATAACGGCTGTTGAGCAGATAAACGAGGGTCTCGTTGGGCAAGTCTGCCACTGCATGCTCAGTCGCCTCGATCGGCGTCGGATCCTCCAGGCCGGAATCCTCGATCAGCGTGGAATTGGTCAGTCGGATATGCCCGGCAGGAGCAACAAATCTCGTGCAGCGATTGCCGAACATATCGATATAGCTGGTGATGGGGACTTCGGGATCCAGCTTCAGTTCGTCGGGCTCGAGCAAGTCCGGTTCCCGCGACGGATGCACATGCAGCATCGCAACGATGGTGACTGGAGCCGGAATATTGAAACCGATGTCATAACCTAAGCGAATATGCATATATGCCTCGTTCGAGCCCTGATAAGCGAATTGCCCAGGGTATGCCCGGGCAGGTTCGACAGGAACGACAAGGTCCTTGTCGCAAAAATTATGATGCTGAAAAACTATCAGACAATCCGGACCGGTTCCTACGGAAAATGCTCTAGCATTCAGCTTGGAGACCAATAATGACCTATTGTCTGGGCATCATGACACATCAGGGGCTGGTCATGGCGTCCGATTCCAGAGCCAACGCCGGCTTTGACCAGGTGAATGTCTGCCCCAAAATGCATACCTTCCTTCAGCCGGGAGAACGCGCTTTTGTCATTCTTACCAGCGGAAATCTGTCCCTTACGCAATCTGTCATCACGCTGTTACGGGATGAATTTGCAGCCGGTGAGGGATTGGCAAAGGCGGAATCCATGTATGCGGCTGCGCGTGCCGTAGGGGATATGGTACGCAGGGTCTCCGATCTGGACCGCGCCGCTCTCGAGAAGGATGACTTCAAGTTCAACATCCATCTCCTTTTGGGTGGCCAGGTGAAAGGGGAGAAACCTAACCTTTTTCTCATCTATCCCCAGGGAAATCCGCTGGCCGCGACGGAAGGTTCTCCCTACCTGCAGATCGGCGAGGTCAAGTATGGGCGGCCGATCCTCGATCGCGGCATTGAGTACGGTTCAACGGGTCTGGACGTCGCCGGGACCTACGCCTTGCTTTCGCTCGACGCTGCGATGCGTTCTAACGTGACCGTCGGACCTCCGCTTGAGGTGCTGCTCTATCAGAACGATAAGCTGGACTTCGACCGCTATCGACGATTCGAGGACGATGATCCGGAACTGGCTCGAATGCACGCCCAATGGGAACAGGTGTTACGCCGCGCGGTAGAGGATCTGCCCAATGTTCGCTTCGACAACAAGCCAGTCGAGGCTCGTTAGCCGAGTAGCTAGGGATGCGCTTTTGGGCTCTATCCCCGCACCCAAGGCCGGGTGCCCCATATCCCCGATTTCCTGTGTAGTTTCGTGGGTTCCCTGAACTTCCTGCGCCTTTCCTTAAAGAAAGGCGCACACGCGGTCCTGTCCAGAGCTGCGTACAGGAAATTCGGGGTATCTCGCTCGTTTTTCGCGAGATGTGGGATTCCAACGCGCTCGCCCTGAACTCCCACAACAAAGCCGACTTGTTCCTGAGGAGACTTGGTTTTGGCCTGGAAAACCCAGGTCTCAAAAGCGAGACCTGGGCCACCTAGTTTAGGCCGGAAGGTTCAGAGAATGTAGCGCGACAGATCCTGATCCTTGACGATCGAGGCCACCATGGCGCGCACATATTCCGGATCGATCAGGACTACCCGCTCCCGTCCATCAGGCGTATCCACTTCGCTCACCGGAAGCGGCACGGTAGCGCCATTCTCCGCCGCCGATGCTGCGATTTCCACCAGCCCGCCTTCCGTGGAATGGCCCTTCATCATGTCCGGCGCCATAAAGCTGATCTCGTCCAGCACTCGCTCCATGATGGTGTGCAACCGCCGGGCGCCGATGTTCTCTGTGTTCTCATTGACCCGAAAGGCGAAGCGCGCCATTTCTTCCAACGCTTCCTTGGTGAACCTCAGTTTCAGGCCTTCGGTTTCGAGCAGCGCGGTGTACTGCTTGGTAAGGGATGATTTGGGCTCGGTCAGAATGCGCACAAAGTCTTCTACGGTCAGCGATTGCAGCTCCACCCGGATGGGGAACCGGCCCTGCAACTCAGGAATCAGGTCGCTGGGCTTGGAGACGTGGAACGCACCCGCCGCGATGAAAAGGATATGGTCGGTTCGTACCATGCCATACCGCGTGTTGACCGTGGTCCCTTCTACGATGGGCAGAATATCCCTCTGCACCCCTTCCCGCGACACATCTGGACCATGACCGCCTTCCCGGCCGGCAATCTTGTCGATTTCGTCCAGAAAGATAATGCCGGAGTTTTCCACCCGCTCGACCGCCAGCCGCGTCACCTGGTCCATGTCGACCAGGCGGGTTTCTTCCTCCTGCACCAGGTACTCGAACGCCTCCCCGACCTTCATCTTGCGCTTCTTCGTGCGTTGCCCGAAGAGGTTGGGCAGCACGTCCTTGAGGTTGATATCCATCTCCTCGATGCCCTGGTTGGAGATGATCTCGAACGATGGAGTGCTGCGCTCGCGCACGTCGATCTCTACCGTGCGGTCGTCCAGCTTGCTCTCGCGGAACTGTTGCCGCAGCTTTTCCCGGGTACGATTGTGGCTTTCCTGGCTGGCCGGCGGGAAACTGTTGCCATCCACCACCACCGGCCCGGGAGTACCGGAGGCTGCCGGCGCAGGCGATGGGGGCAAAAGCAGATCGAGCAAGCGTTCCTCGGCGTTCAACTCCGCCCGGTCTTCCACTTCCTCTAATTTCTCTTCACGCACCATGTCCACGGCGATCTCAACCAGGTCGCGGATCATCGATTCCACGTCCCGGCCCACATAGCCAACCTCAGTGAATTTAGAGGCTTCCACCTTCATGAAGGGTGAATTGGTCAGCTTGGCCAGCCGGCGGGCGATTTCCGTTTTGCCTACGCCCGTGGGACCGATCATGATGATGTTTTTGGGCATGATCTCTTCGGCGATATCCGGTGGCAGCTTCTGACGCCGCATACGATTTCTGAGCGCAATAGCGACCGCCCGCTTGGCGGCGCGTTGACCCACTACATGCTTGTCCAGCTCGGCCACGATTTCCCGCGGGGTAAGGTCTTCCAGAGAGAGCTCCAGCTCTTCCGCGGTTCCGGGTAAAAAGATTGCCATTTGCCTGCCCCTTTCTAGGGCTTGTTAGCCGTGCAATTCCTCAATAGTGATTTGGTCGTTGGTATAGATGCAGATCTGGCCGGCGATGCGGAGAGATTTCTCAGCGATGGCCCGTGCCGGCAAATCGGAATTTTCGACCAGGGCACGGGCTGCTGCCAGAGCAAAGCTGCCCCCGCTTCCGATGGCTGCAATGCCCTCATCGGGTTCAATCACATCCCCGGATCCGCTGATTAAGAAAGTCTGCTTCAGATCGGCAACCACCAGCAGAGCCTCCAGGTTGCGCAGCATCTTGTCCGTCCGCCAGTCCTTGGCCAACTCCACAGCTGAGCGGCCCAGATTACCAGCGTACTGTTCCAACTTGGCCTCAAAGCGGCTAAAAAGCGAGAATGCATCCGCCGTGGAGCCGGCAAAGCCGGCCAGAATCTTATCCTGATACAGCCGGCGTATCTTCCGCGCCGAATGCTTGATCACACTTTCGCCCAAAGTGACCTGGCCATCGGCCGCCATTACCACGTTGGCATCTCTGCGTACACAGAGAACTGTCGTGGAGCGAATGCGTTGGCGTTCAGAACGGGAACTTATAGAAGAAGCGGACCTCGAAGCGGCGGCCGCCGTCGAGCCTGAGACCACAGACGAACGAATTGACATCTCATCAAAGTATAGCGCAGGGCGGGCTATTGCCGAATGGGGTCCAGCCCCGCTACCCACTCCGCAGGACGCCTTGCCCTGCGATATCCTGCAGATGTAACCCTTTCTCCGGCTGGTGCCCCAATGAACGGCTTGCCTTTGCGCGAATCCCAGATCTTTGGCACGCTTGCGGCCGTTGGTGTGTGTCTGGGAGGCGCGGCCGTGTACGGGCTGCTTCGCCGCCGGGAAAGCCCCGATGAGTTGGAGCGCCAACGACGGGATCTGTTGGTCCAGCAGGGACGCATCATCGACGCCACGGTAATCGATATTTCCGACCTGACTGCCGAAGAATGCGGTAGACCCAACGGGATGCAATTGATTCTTTACAAGTATGAAGCGGCGGGGGTGGTGTACGAGTGCTCCCAGGATGTGACCATGTTGCGCCACCTGGTCAACATCTACGATTGCCGCCTGGGATTTCCTGCATCTGTCCGCTACGATCCGCACAATCCGGGCAATTCTTTGATCGTGGCTGAAAGTTGGAGCGGATTGCGGGATACGGCCAACTCGGTCCCGCTCCATGGCCGACCCAGGGCGGCTGCTCCTTCCCTGCGCTAGTACAATAAATTCATGCATGTCCATGGCGGGGGGTCAGAGAAGACCAAGCGAATCCTGCGTATTTCACTGCTCGCCACCCTGGCCTACGTGTTGCTTACCTTCTTTGCCGGGGTAAGGGCCCACTCACTGGCTCTCATCTCCGAGGCTGGGCATAACGTCTCTGACGCTCTCGCTCTCTTGCTTTCGTTTGTCGCCGTGTACTTCCAGACCCGGCCGCCTACAGACCAAAAAACGTTTGGCTATCAGCGCGCCGGGGTCCTGGCAGCATTCCTGAACGCACTCACCCTGGTCCTCATCGCCATCTGGATCGCCATTGCCGCTGTCCACCGTCTGAGCGAGCCGGTGCAAGTCCAACCCCGGCTCATGATGATCGTGGCGGCGGCCGGCGTGTTAATGAACGGCGTCATTGCGGCGCTGCTTTGGACCGCGTCGCGGGACGTAAATATTCGCAGCACTTTCATTCACATGCTGGGCGACACGCTTTCGACCGCGGCGGTGATCGTTGGCGGCCTCGCGATTCTCCTGACCGGGCACAACTGGATCGATCCCGTGCTCTCCCTCTGCATTGCCGCGTTGATTTTGTGGAGTTCGTTGTCGATTGTTCGCGAGACACTCAACATCCTGCTCGAGGGTACGCCGCGTGGTTGTTCCCTGGCGGAGATACGGGTTTCGTTGCAGGCTATTGACGGGGTAGAAGATGTGCATGACCTGCATGTATGGAGTTTGGGATCGCAAACGCATGCGCTGTGCACGCACATCACCATCGCCGACATCCCGCCATCGGAGAGCGCCCGCATCCTGGAGCAGGTGAATGGAACGTTGCGGCAGAAATTCCGCATTTACCACTCAACCATCCAGTTCGAGTGTGCTGAATGTGAAGTGGCGCACGGTTGTGCCCCGCCGGAGATTGACGAACATGATCATTCCGGGCACGACCATTCGCACGCCCACTCCCACTAGGCTGTTCGTTTCAGGCGCACTCCAATAAACGAATAAAGAGCGATAGCGCAGTAACAGACCAGCGGAACCAGGTACGCTCTGGCGATGCTGTGCTGTGTCTGGGAGATCCACCCCATAAGCGGGGTCAGAACCGCGCCTCCGGCGATCGCCATCACGAGGAGCGAGCCCCCAATCTTTGTATTCTGATCCAGGCCGTCGATACCCAGGGCAAATATTGTGGGGAACATGACCGACATAAAAAAGCTGGTGATAAAAATCGCCCAAAGCCCAACCCAACCCGGGAAGGCAACCCCCACCGCTACCAGGGCAATATTGATCAGGCTGTAAACGCCCATCAGGGATGCCGGCTTGACGTAACGCATCAGTGCTGCGGAACTAAACCTGCCCAACCCGAAAGCTACCAGCGTGCCGCTAAGGAAATACCCGGCGATCTTCTCCGGTTGATGGGTGCCATCCTGCACATATTGGATGAAGTAGCTCCAGGTGCCGACCTGAGCGCCCACGTAGAGGAACTGGGCAACGACCGCAAAAAGAAAATTCGGGTAACGCAGCAGCTCCCTGAAGCTGCCGTGTTCCTCTTCTGCGCTCTCGTGCTCGCGGGCAATCGTAGGGAATTTGGTGCGAGCAATCAGTACGGCCCAGACAAGAGCGACCAATCCAACCACCAGGTAGGGGCCGACGACGCGCATGGTCTCATGGCGGAGATAGGCTTCGTAGGTGTTGGCCGCCCGCATGGACGCTATCTGCTGCGGCGAGAGCTCGACACCGGAGAAGATGAAAACGGTGCCCAGCAGTACGCCTGTGATGGCGCCCAGGGGATTGAAGGCCTGGGAGAAATTCAAGCGGCGGGCCGCGCTCTCTGGTGAGCCTAATTGGGCTACAAAAGGGTTGGAGGCGGTTTCCAGAAAAGATAACCCGCTGGCGATAACGAAGAGGGCGAAAAGGAAGAAGCCGTACTGGCCGAGCAGGGCGGCCGGCCAGAATAAAAAGGCGCCGCTGGCATAGAGCAGCAGCCCCACGACGATACCGAATTTGTAACCGCGCTTGCGCATCAGCAGCGCAGCGGGAGTAGCCAGCAGGAAATAGCCGAGGTAGAACGCGGACTGCACCAGACCAGCCTGGAAGCGGGAGAGGGCGAACGACTTCATGAACTGGCGAATGAGTACGTCGTTCAGGTTGTTGGGCATGCCCCAAAGGAAAAACAGCGCGGTTACCAGGAAGAAGGGAACACCCAGCCCTTTAGGGACCAGTGACTGTGGCGTACCTTGCGTTTCCTTCGATTCCTTTGAAAGGGGTACGAGCATTCAGTCTCCGGAGATGTTGCCAGGCTGCCAACGATAACAGCCACACCTGTGGTGTGGCAAAATAGCCGATTTTAGCGTAATAGTACGGAGAATGGACGCAATCACCAAGCTGTGGGTAGTCCTGGTAGGTGGATTTCTTGCATCCGGCAAGACCACCTTGATCCTGGCCGCGGCGCGCGAATTGGAGCGGCGTGGCCTGCGTAGCGCCATGGTGTGGAACGACCAGGGAAATGACCTGGTCGACAGCCACTACGCGGCCCTATCAGGTGCGCACTCGGGTGAGGTAACAGGCGGGTGCTTCTGCTGCCGCCTTTCGCAGCTGATCGACGCCATCGATGACCTGCGTGCACACAAGCCGGATGTGATTTTTGCTGAGCCGGTAGGCAGCTGCACGGATCTTTCGGCGACCGTGCTCCGTCCCTTGCTCCAATACAGCGACATGTACCAGCTTTCGCCGCTGACGGTGTTGGTAGATCCACTCCGGGCCCGGAGCATGCTTGAACAGAACGCGGACCCGGATATGCGTTTCTTGTTCGATAAGCAATTGCAGGAAGCCGACCTGGTTTGTTTCACCAAGTCCGATCTGTACCCGCAATATCCTCAGACCGGAGCCCGGCATGTTCGCCAGTTGAGCGCGAAGTGTGGTCAGGGTGTCGCAGCATGGTTAAATGAGGTTCTCTCCGGGGCCATCCCTACCGGTGAGCAATCGCTGGAAATCGATTACGCGCATTATGCGCGGGCCGAAGCGGCACTTGCCTGGTTAAATCTGCGAGCCGTTTTTGAGCCGGGGACGTGGCTTTCTCCGGCGATGCTGGTGGGCCCCTTGTTGGATGGAATCGATGCCGCTCTCACCGCGGCGCATATCCCGATCGCCCACCTAAAGGCGGTCGTCACGACGCCGGCGGGCTGGCTTAAGGCCGCAATCTGCGCCAATGGACAGGAACCCATGGTCGACGGGGATCTGGATGCATCCCCCGCAGGCAGGCTGGAACTGTTGCTGAATCTGCGCGCGGTGGGAAAACCGGCCCAGGTGCGGGCAATCGTGGAGCATGAGCTTCAGCAGCTGAGTGGTCTGACCCAGTGCAATATGGATTGCTTTAGTCCGGCAGCGCCCGTTCCGGAACGGCGAATTCTCAAGACAGTTTGAATGAGAGGGAAGAACTGCAGATCCCTTCACTGCGCTACGCTCCGGTCGGGATGACAAGGGAAGAGTCGCGACTGACCGGAAGGGCGCATAGTGGCTGACAAAGCTACGAAACGCTGCAATCCCACTCGCAAATATTCTATGGGGAAACCCAAACTCAACTTGTCGCAGGAACGCGCTTTTGGGCTCTATCCCCGCACCGATCGCCGGGTGCCCCACATCTCGCTCGTTTTTCGCGAGATGTGGGATACCGCAGGCCCTACCCTCAAGCCTGTCGCGTGTTCCGCAGCTCCGTCGGGGTGCCCCACGTTCGCACCATCGTACGTGGGCCGAAAACGATGGGCGAAGCCCCACCACGCCCCGTCGCTATCGGCCGAGCTCGACCACTGCCAGGCCTTGCGCAGGCACTTCCAGGGTAAAGGAACCGCCATGCAGGTGCTCGACATGAGGCGGAGCGGGCTGCTCCACTTCTCGCAACTGTCGCAGTTGCTCTTGACTGGGATAGGTAGGCGCGCCCATCTTGTCGTAAGCGGCCAGAACATCGCCGTGTTCATGATCAACCCGGCTAATCCTCAGCGAGGCGTTGCCCTTGACGCCTTGAACCGTAAAAGTGATGGACTTAGGAGGAGCACTCACTCCCGGCTCCGCTAGATTCTAGGCAGCCAACACCACGGTGCCATCCTTCTTTTTTGTGACCAGCACGTCATCGCCCTTCTCGGCGAGGCGCTCGTCGCCAAGAGTGTGCAGAAGCCGGAACACGTTGAACGCCGGCTTAGGCAGGTGATCGATCGCGATTAAGCCAAAGCCGCCAAAAAAGGGCACCCGGATCACCCCCTGCTCCTCAAAAACATCAGAAAACGTCCAGTAGGGCATCATGGATACGTTGCCGTCAGCCTCGCTGATCGTCTTGGCTAACCAGGGGCCCATGTACACAGAATCGGTGATCTCCCGCTCACTCATATAGGTGGCGTTGAACTCGCTCCAGATCAGCGGATGTCGGGCCGGGCAGAAGCTGCAATCTGGGCGTGCACCTTGTCGATGGCGGCCGCAAGCATGCCGCATGTCCCAATATGTCCATCGCCGTGTCGTTCCCGTAGGCGTGAGTGGAAACGAAATCGAGCGGGACCTGTTCCTTGGTGGCATGGGTGATGATGTCGCCGACCCACGCCGCTTGCGCAGTCGCGGGGCCGCCGACGCGAATCCGCGGGCTTACTGTTTTGAGGGTGCGAGCGGTATTGATGCCGGTCAAACGCGTTTGGCGTTGACTTTTGTGGCGAGGCCTGCCTTTTCAAGCATCCAGATTCCCAGGTAGTTCACATCCAACTCGTACCAGGCCATTCCGTGGCGAGCGGAAACCGGATGTGCATGGTGGTTGTTGTGCCATCCCTCGCCGCCCGTCAGCAGGGCGACCCACCAGTTATTGCGGGAATCGTCCCGGGTTTCAAAACGCCGCGAACCCCAGATATGGGTTGCGGAGTTGACTAGCCAAGTGACGTGGAGTCCGACCGTAACCCGGAAGAAAATGCCCCAAAGTACCCAGGACCAACCCCCCACCGCGAGCAGGGCAAAGCCCAGAACGGTTACCGGTAACCAGTGAAACCGATTCAGCCAGCGGTAGAACCCCTGTTTCATCAGGTCGGGTGCATACCGTTTTAGGATGGCGCTGTCGTTGTGGAGTGAGCCATTTAGGATCCAGCCCATATGCGACCACCATTTGCCGTCTCGCGGGGAATGGGGGTCACCCGGTTTGTCGGTGAATTGATGGTGCAGACGGTGCACGGCGACCCAATAGACCGGGCTCCCCTGAAGCGCCATGGTGCCACAAATCGCCATCGTATATTCCAGCCACCTGGGTACCACGTACCCGCGATGGGTCAGTAAACGGTGGTAGGAGAGGCCGATACCTATGTTTTGGGTTACCACCCAGGTGAGGGCAAAAACCGCCAGGGCCGACCAGCGAAAGGCAAAGAAAGCCAGCAATGCCCCTACGTGAAAAGCGCCAATGATCAAGGCAAAGTCCCATTGGAATTTGCCCTGATTCGGTTCCAGGGCGGCCTGTAATTCGGCCGCTTCTGTGGCCGCCGCCCCGGGGTTTAAAAGAGTCGCCATGGTTTTACTCCGCGTCTATTTTCTAGGCTATTTGGCTCGAAGCTCCCGCCGGTGTAAGAGTTGCGTAATACCTGTTGGGTTGTGATTGTTGGGAAATAGGTAATATACTGAATATGCGACCTTGTCGGTCGTAATTGCATCTGAAGGTTCAGCAGGAATGCTAAGGCTCACCAAAAAGGCGGATTACGGACTTATGGCATTGAAGTTTCTGGCCGAACGTCCCGACATGCCTTCGCTGAGCGCAAAAGATATTGCGGAGGCCTATGGCATTCCACCGCAGTTGCTGGCCAAGATTTTGCAGCGGCTTACCAAGGCTGGTTTGCTACGCTCCCATGCTGGTACCAATGGCGGCTACGCGCTATCGCGGGCGGCTGAGGACATAACTGCTTTCGAGGTAATTATCTCCATTGACGGGCCCCTCTTTATTACGTCCTGTGAAACCGGCCCCCGCGGTTGTGATCTAACAGATAGTTGCACGATCCGCGAGCCACTGCGCAAGGTGAACGAGAGCATTTCTGAAGTGCTGAAGGCAATTCGCGTGTCGGACCTGTGTGAGCCCGAATCCCACCGGAAATACCACGGGAAAACGGTGGAATCCATACTGGTGAGCCTGGGCAACTAAACGATATTGATTTTGAGAATGTTAGAAGCAGGAGAGATTTAATGAGCACCGTTGAGAATGCAGCCCAGGCGCCGGCAAACGTGAAACTGCCAATTTACATGGATGACCACGCCACGACACCGATGGATCCTCGCGTGCTCGAGGCGATGGTCCCCTACTTTACGGGGAAATTCGGCAATGCTGCCAGCCGCAACCACTCTTTTGGATGGGAAGCGGAGCAGGGTGTTGAACGTGCACGTGAACAGGTAGCAAAGCTAATCGGCTCGACTGCCAAGGAGATCATCTTTACCTCAGGCGCGACGGAAAGTAATAACCTCGCCATCAAGGGCATAGCGGAGATGTACCGCGAGCGGGGCAATCACATCATTACCCAGGTAACCGAGCACAAAGCAGTCCTCGACTCCTGCAAGCGGCTGGAGAAGTACGGCTACCGCGTCACCTATCTACCGGTAAAGGCAGACGGCCTGATCGACCTGGAAGATCTAAAGCGGGCTATCGACGACAAGACCATTTTGGTCACCATCATGTTTGCCAATAATGAGATTGGCGTGATTCAGCCGATCGCGGAAATCGGCAAGCTCTGTCGCGAGCGCAACGTGATCTTCCATACCGATGCGGTGCAGGCGGTGGGCAAGATCCCGGTCGACGTCAATGCCATGAACATCGACTGCCTCTCGCTGACCGGGCACAAGATTTACGGTCCCAAAGGATGCGGCGCTTTGTATGTACGGCGGCGCAATCCCAGGGTACAGATTTCGGCCCAGATCGACGGCGGCGGACATGAGCGCGGCATGCGTTCGGGAACACTCAATGTCCCCGGTATCGTGGGCCTCGGCAAGGCTTGCGAGATCGCCGGCCAGGAAATGGCCGCGGAAGCAGAGCGGTTGGGCAAACTCCGCGACAAGTTGAAGAACAAGCTGGAGTCAAAGCTGGACTACGTTCACGTGAATGGTTCCATGGAACACCGTCTGCCGGCGAATCTGAACGTCAGCTTCGTCTATGTAGAAGGTGAGTCCCTGCTAATGGGGATTAATGATGTTGCAGTTTCGAGCGGATCTGCCTGCACCTCGGCGTCGCTTGAGCCATCTTATGTATTGAAGGCATTGGGGCTGGGCGACGACGTAGCGCACAGTTCCATCCGATTTGGTTTGGGCCGCTTCAACACTGAAGCCGAAGTTGATTACGTTGCAGACAAAGTGATCGATGTAGTGCAAAAACTTCGCGAGCTTTCGCCGCTCTACGAAATGGTCAAAGAAGGTATCGACATTTCAAAAATTGAATGGCAGGCGCACTAGAACCAACTTTTCGAGTCATCTACAAGCATCAAGGGAGATAAAAATGGCATACAGCGACAAGGTAATTGACCACTACAATAATCCGCGCAACGTCGGTCAGTTGGACAAGAGCCAGTCCGAAGTAGGCACGGGTCTCGTGGGCGCCCCAGAGTGCGGTGATGTCATGCGTCTGCAGATCAGGGTCAACCCGGATACACAAGTGATTGAAGAGGCAAAATTCAAGACCTTTGGTTGCGGCTCCGCGATCGCGTCCTCTTCGCTCGCCACCGAGTGGGTTAAGGGTAAGACGGTCTCGGAAGCGATGCAGATCAAGAACACCGATATTGTGAAGGAGCTGGCGCTACCGCCGGTTAAAATTCACTGTTCGGTGCTGGCGGAAGATGCAATCCGCGCTGCGATCGGCGACTGGAAGAAGAAGAATGGTGTAACAGAATCGGCGGAAGTCACAGCTTCCGTTGCCAACTAAGCAAATGGATCTAGCCGTCCTCAACGCGGAAAACGCCGCA
>Ga0210391_10001118_pt1 | contig 25122 bp, 26 predicted proteins | sample IncBWC12OmetaG_FD_160573 | JGI IMG/M metagenome (GOLD analysis project Ga0210391, IMG submission 160573) | Forest soil microbial communities from Barre Woods Harvard Forest LTER site, Petersham, Massachusetts, United States - Inc-BW-C-12-O ...
GCTCTGCAGTTTCTCGAAGCCGCTGCCGCCCTGCTCGAGCACGACGTGGCGCGTAAATGTAATGCTGGTGAAGAATGCCTGCCACGTTTGCGCGCCGAAAATCGCCAGCGACAGCGCCGCGAGCAATGCCACCGTGACCGCCGCCGCCAGTATCGCGCGCCATCTGCCGGTGGCGATCAGAAAAACCGGCACGAGCAATCCGTATTGAGGCTTGTAGGCCATGAGGCCGAACATCACGCCGGCGACAAGCGGGCGTCGCTCGAGCGTCAGCAGCGCCGCTCCCAGCAAGCCGAGCGTGAGGAATCCATTCTGGCCGTTGGTCAGATTGACCAGTGCGCCGGGAAATGCGATCGCCAGCCACAGCGCATCGCGCTCGGCATCTATCGTCCACATCACGGTGAGATACCCGGCGAACGTGACGGTTGTCCACACGAGCAAAGACCAGGCGTACGGCAGAAGTGCGAGCGGAAAAATCAGCAGCAGGTAAATTGGCGGGTAATGAAAGCCGGCGAAGCCGACTCCCGGATACGCGACCGCCATCCGTTCGGTCGACCACAGGCGCGCGATGTTGTAAACGGCGGAGGACGAGCCATGCAGCGTCAGCCACGACGCCGACCATGGATCGATAAAGTCGGCGCCGACGGGATGTCCCGCGGGATCGATCAGCCCTTTGCCGCGTATCAGCCAGACGACGGCGCTGACGACGTAAACGAAGAGGAACAGTTTCGGATATGCGAGCAGGCGCCGGCGGTTGAGCCACGGCGCATCTTTCAAGAAGCCGGATGTCGCACTAGCGGCCACCCATCCTCCGCGCGAGTCATCCCCACAGCCCAATCGACGAGCTCGGCTGCGAACTGAATAGCAAACGGCGCGAGCGGGCGCGACTATGCGGCGCGGAAATACTGGCCGGGGGTTTTGCCGAAGGTCATGCGAAACGCCGAGATGAATGCGCTGATGCTGTCGTAACCGACCTCCATCGCGACTGTCGTGACGGGGTCGCCCGCGGCCAGCAGGCGCAGCGCGTGACCGAGCCGGACCTGTTGACGCCATTTGCCGAAGCCGAGACCGGTCTCGACCTTGAACAGCCGCTCGACCGTGCGCTTGCTCGCGCCGGCCAGCTTCGACAACTCGGTGATCGATCGAGTTTCGGACGGCTGCTTCTGCAACATGGCGGCGATTCGTTTCGCGCGCGCATCGCGCGGCAGCGGCAGATGCACCGCGTCGGATTGCATCACGTGAAGATGGTCGAGCAGAAGCCACACGAGGTGCGCGTGGGCCGGGATGCCGAGATTCAAGCTGTCGAGCTCGACGATGCGGAGAATCAGCTCTCGGAGCAGCGGCGAGATGCCGATGACGCGCGGTTCGTCAGGCAACGTGCGGCTGAGTCTGGGCACCAGGTACAGCGTTCGCAGCGACACTGCGCCGGACATCTCGATCGAATGGCGCGTTCCCGCCGGCACCCACACACCGCGATGAATCGGGACGACCCATGCGCCCTCAGGCGTGCGCACCGTCATCACTCCCTGCGACGCATAGACCAGCTGATGCCACGGATGCGAATGCGTCTTGATAACGTGGCCGTCGGTGTATTCGAGCAAGGTGTTGGACCGGACCTGGTACTTGTGAGAGTCAAAAAACCAGTGGCGCTTTTTCGGCATTGAATGGCAATCTAGCGCAAGCGCGCCTGCGCTCCAAAACGCTATAGAAGTGTCTCGACGAGGTGTTCAAGATGCTTGGCGACCAACCAGTGATAGCGATGATAGCGACGACGCAACCGGAACGCGCGAAAACGTTCTACTCGGACCTGCTCGGACTCAAGCTGGTCGAGGACCAATGGTTCGCGCTGGTGTACATGGCGGGAGGCACTCGGCTCCACATTCAGAAGGTGAAGGAATTCTCGGCGTTGCCGTTCACTGCGATCGGTTGGACCGTGCCAGATATCGCGACGACGGTCGCAGCACTCGCGCAGAAGGGCATCAAGTTCGAGCGCTTCGACGGAATGAAGCAGGACGCCGCCGGCATCTGGACGACCCCTGACGGCGGCGGCAAAGTCTGCTGGTTCAAAGATCCCGACGGCAACACTCTCTCGCTAACCCAGTTCACGGCCAAGTGATTTAACCCCGCGTGCAGGGGTCACCCCTGCCCAAGGAGGTGTGGAACCCACGGCGGGTTCCACCTTAAATCATCTCACCTGCGCGCGTCGGCGGTGCTGGACACCTCCATCCACGCATTGATCAGATCGTCAGCTTCATCGGGTTCGAGGCGTCCGTCTTTCACCGCCGCGAGGATTTCAAGAATGGCGTCGTCGCGGCTCAGCTTCTGAGTCGCACCGGGCATGAACTTCGCCGCCTGACTATCTGCGGCCGGCGTTTCAGCATCCGGTTGAGCAGCGCCGCCTTCGTGATGATGCGGGCGGGTGCGCATGTCGCGCGCCGCTTCGCGAATCTTGTCGCGCATCTCGCGCGCCGCCGCTCGCACGCGGTCGCGCATCTCGTGGCGCGCATCGCGCGAGCCGCCGCGCACGGCCTGCGCAACCAGCTCTCCGATTTCCTTGCCGAGCTTCGACAGCCGCTCGCCGACGTCGCCGGGAACCTTCTCTTCGATATCGGCGATCGCGCGCTCGACCTCGCGCAGTCCCTCGCTGACGTTGCGTTTCACGTCGCGAGTGACTTCGCGCACGATGCCACTCGAGAGCCCGCCGCTGTCGGCGACGAACTGCCCGGCGGCGTCGAGCACGCTGCGCACGAAGGTGGGAATCTCGCCGCCGAGATCGTCGACCAGATCCTCGAATGGCGCGGTGAAGGCGCCGGCCGCGCGCGAGCGGTAGCCGCGGCCGGAGAAATCGCGCTCACGCGCGTCGGCACTGGCGATAATCACGTCGGCACCGCGCGTCTCGACTGCGATTTTGGTCCGCGCGCCCGCGGCCGGATCGGGACCAATCGGACCATGAACATGATTGTAGTCGATCCACTTGAGCGCGGCGGCGTCGATTCCGTAAGTGCGGATTCGGCCCCGTCCGGCGGAGGCGTCGAGCTCGAGCGACGCGCCGGCGTCGATTTCGACATTGACGCGTCCGCGGCTCGCGACGTTCCAGGCCTTGTCGGCCGGAAAGGGACCGGCCAAATCGACCGCGCCACCGACCTCTTCGAGATTAAGTGCGCCGCCGACGCGGCTGATGCGTGCATGGCCGCCGACAAAGCCGACTGCGATTTCACCAGCGACGCCGTCGGCCCCGAGCTTGCCGCCGATTTTCCCGATTTGGAGTCCGCCCGACAGGTTCGAGGCGCGTACTTTGCCGCCGACGACGCCCGCTTCGACTTGCGCGGCGTCCTCCACTTCGAGATGCCCGCCGATCACGCGCGCGATGAACGGCGCGCGCAGTCCCATCAGGCGCACACCGCCGGCGATTTTTTCTATAGCCACTTCGCCGTCGATCGTGCGGCAATCGAGTCCGCCGGCGACATGGCCGAACGTGATCGCGCCGGCCGATTCGACGGTCAGCGCGCCGCGGACCTTGAGCCCGTCGAGCGCGCCCGCTTCCTTGATAGTAACGTTGCCGCTGACGGTATCGAGCATCGAAATTGCGCCCATCCGCCGAGCATGCAGATTGCCGCGCACGCGTTTGACGACGAACGGCGTGGCGAGCTCGGCGACGTCGAGGTTGCCCGCAACGTCTTCGACTTCGACGGTGACGCCATTCGGCACTGCGATAGTCGCGTTGTCGCGTAGCGTCACCTCGGCGACGCCCGCGTTGGTGTCGACGCGAGGGGCAGTGTTCGAGTCGATCTCAACTGCGGCACGATCGGTGCCGGTGATTTTCAGATTTCCGGCCGCGCGGATGACGCGGACTGATTCAACTCCTTCGAGCGTCGAGATGGCCATCGTAAAATTCCCTCCGTTGAGCTTGCTTAGTCGTCGTCTTTTTGGCCGGGATTGGGATCGTTCAGCGCGGCGAGCGCTTCCTCGGGCGTGAGCTTGCCGCCCTTCAGATCGGCCAGGACCGAGCGCCGCCGCGAGCCGCCGCTGTCCTCTGTCTCAGGCGCCGACTTGGCGGAATAGCCGAGCGCCGATATCACTTCGTCCAGCCGCGCGCGCACGGTGGGATAGGAGACGCCGAGTTCCCGCTCGACGTCGCGGATAACGCCGCGGTTCTTGATGAAGACCTCGACGAAATCGATTTGCGCGCCGGTCAGTTTGAGCAGCGCCGGCAGCCCGAACTCGCCGTCGATAGAGATTTCACAATCAGGGCATCGCACCCGAGTGACGGAGAGGTTCCCGTCGCAAGAAGGGCACTTAAGAATGATTGGCCGCATTGGAAGATAGTATTGATCTAAATATTAACTCTGTCAATGTTAATATTAATATTATTAAGATCTGATTCAAATTGGGGATGAAAATTTGCCTAAATTCTACGGGAAAGGGTGATTCAGACTACTGGTTGTGGTTCTTGCGGTATCGCACTACCATCGGTAGCTTCGTTTTCCTCAAAATTCAGCAGAAGAATGTTCGCCGTCGAATGCAGCTCTTCGAATCGGGTACACCACCCCTTATCCATAGCTGATTGTTAGCACGTCGAGAGCGGGCCGATCAGGCTGAAAGGTTCATCTCTGAACCGGAGCTATCTGAGTGCTTGCTCAAATCGTAGACCCTCAGCGCTGAAGCGGCGGCCGGCCGCCGCCCCCGTAACTGAGCGGGCGATCTAAGAAGAGAGGTAAGAAGAAAAGAAGACGAGCGATTGGGCGAAGAACTTTCCGACACGTCGATTTAGAGAAACGGAAAGAAGTGATCACCCGGGCTGAAGAGAAGACGAGCCAATATCTGGTCTAAGCAGCCGCTACTTCCGAATGTGTCGGAGCAAGGCGGCTTTCAACGTCATCGACTTGAGCGGCCTGAACCTCCAGCGCGTCAGAAGACGCTATCGCAGTTCCTCTGAAATAGACCGACAGTTTTAGAAGTACATAAAGAGGCGGCATCGAAGTACTGAAAATACGATCAGCAGTCAGTTGGCTCGCTCTCTCGCGCATTGCTTGGAGTCGTTCGCGCACATCGGGATTCTCTATTTTCCCAATCAATCTTTCCCACAAGCTACGATATTCATGAAAGCAATCGCTGTATTTCGGAACTAAGCCAATCAGAGCAATCAGGCGTAGCAGATTCGTTTTGTGGGCGAACCGTATCTCCGCGTTGAGTTGCTGGCGGAGCGCTCTATAGTCCGAGTCTTCAAAGTTTAGATACTCACGGGCGATGTCGAACAGTTCATCACGAATATCGAAGAGCATCTGCCTATACACATCTACCCGATAGCTGCACCAGAAGTAGTTGAGCACAAGAAGTAGAACTAGTCCGAAGCAGAGGTGCAGCCCCTGGATGCCCAAGTCAAAATTGTTCATCTTTAATCTCCTTTCCGCGTAGTCCCGCGCGGTGTTAAGAGACTCGACGTGCGGTCAGGATCGATGAGCTTTTCAAGCTGACTGTTGCGATCAGTCAGTGTCGCCGTTCGGTTTCTTCGTAACCTCCGTTCACCTAAACCATAGGCAATGCCACCGCCGCCGAATATGTATGCGACGCCCTCACTGACTTTGAAATCTGCCATAAAACGAATTCCGATGTCTGCAAATGTGTGCTTCCCCGCGAGGTCTTGAATACTCAACCATCCGAAGAATGCGATTAACGAAATGGCACCGTATCGAATAGCCGTTTCTTTGACGGTTGCATTTCGATCAACCTTGAAGATTTGAAGTTGGAAATCTAGATTTGGATCCTTTTGTGCCATCCCTCTGGAAGAAAGTATATCCTAGAGGATCCTGGTCACCAATAGTCCGTTGAGGCAAGAACTGAGTACTAACTGAGTATTCCTAACTTGGTACTTCTTTGGCAAAGAAGTGTCCGCACAGCATACTAAATTGTCGTCGCTTTATGGCTATGCAAACTTGAAAGAAGATAACGCCCTCCCATTTAGGTGGAGGCATCATCAACACAATGCCCAGAAGAGAGGAAAGAAGGTCGCGGATGAGGGGATGAGACGGGGAAACTACCGTGCGGGGTGTTGTTGGCTTAGGCAGTGGACGGAGCCCAGGCCCCAGACCAGGTCGGTGGACGGGATGCTGACTACGCGGCGGCCGGGGAAGAGGCGGGACAGGGTCGCGGCGACGCGCCCGTCGGTAGGGGCGTTGAAGGTCGGCATCAGGACTGCGCCGTTCGCGATGTAGAAGTTCGCGTAGGAGGCGGGTAGGCGCGTGCCGTCGTGGATGACGGCGGGCGGCATCGGGATGGTTTCGATTTTGAGGGCGCGGCCGTCTTGATCGCGCATCGCACGCAGCCGTTCCAGGTTGTCGCGCAGCACCTTGTAATTCACGTCGGTGGGATCGTCCTCGAGCACAGTGACGACAGTGTCGGGCGCGACGAAACGCGCGAGGTCGTCGATGTGCCCGTCGGTGTCGTCTCCGGCGATGCCGTCGCCGAGCCACAGCACGTTGGCCACGCCGAGATAGGTGCGCAAATAGTCCTCGATTTCGGCGCGGCTCAGCGTAGGATTGCGGTTCGGGTTAAGCAGGCATGACTCGGTGGTGAGGATTGAGCCGGCGCCGTTGACGTCGATCGAGCCGCCCTCGAGCACGATTCCCGTCTCGATCACTTCGAAGCCGAAGCGGCGGCCAAGCTTTTGCGGAACGACGTCGTCAAGGTCGAAGGCGCCGTACTTCTCGCCCCACGAGTTAAAGCGCCAATCGAGGGCGATTTGATTCGGGCCGGCAGACGCCGCCGCGTTGGCCAGCCGGTTGACGAAAATCGGGCCGTGGTCGCGGGCCCACGCGTCATTGGTCGGCAAATGAAATATGTCGATGGGGAGAAGCGGGCCGGGGGCTTCCTGTTCCGTGCGGCGCGCGGCGTCGCGAATCATCGCGCGCACTTCGTCGATTTGCGAGGCGTTGGTGACGGCGAGGCGGACCGGCTCGAAGCGCGCGATCTTCCCGACCATCTCGGCGTAAATCGGCGGGATGACCTCGAACTTGCCAGGCCACGTGTCGCGGTTATGCGGCCACGCAAGGTAACACGCGAGATGCTGCTCCCACTCCGCGGGCATCCGGTAAGCCGCGAGCAAACGGCGATGCTCAGCTGGAATCACCAGAAGTCCCTGGCTATTTCTTCAACTGATTGCTTGCCAGCGGCCAGACTGGCTGCCGATTCAGCATCGTCCAGATTCCACGCGTTATCCACGATCACGCTGCGAAGCTCGCGCACTCCGATCATACGAAGCCAAAAATCAATGTAAGGCGCCTGGTGATCGAACGACAGTGGTATCGGAGTATTCTCGCGATAAGCAGAACCTCGCGTATAGACGACGAGAGCTTTCGGGATGTCGAGCAGCGGCCCGTACACCTTGCCGTCGTAGGTGAACAGGTAATTGCGCTGTGCAGTCAAATCAATCAACTGTTTGAGCTTGTAAGGGATCGAGAAGTTCCACATCGGCAGGCCCAGGACAATTCGGTTCGCGCGTTGGAAGCGATCGATCAATTCCAGGATGCGGTTCCATGTGTGCGATTCTGCGTCTGTCATTGGCTGCTGCTTGATGGCCTTGTACTTCGCCTGAATCGATGCACCATCAAACTCAGGGAGGTTTTCGTCCCAGACATTCAGGACGTCCTCCTCAATCCCGGGGAACAGTTTTCTCGAGGCCGAAATAAACGCTGTTGTCAGGGCGATGGAGTTCGATTTGTCGCCACGCGGCGACGACTGAATATGTAGAACGTTCATTGTAATTCCATCCAGGTAGATGTGGAACGTTGCTCACGATATCCGGCTACGAACGATAGCGGCGGGTCAGGTCGGAGTAGGCGTCGATTCGGCGATCGCGCAGGAAGGGCCAGTTGCGGCGGACCTGCTCGATTTTGGCGAGGTCGCATTCGACGACGAGGGTCTCCTCGGCGGTGGCGCTGGCGCGCGCGATCACTTCACCGAACGGATCGGCGACGAACGAATTGCCCCAGAACTCGAGCTCGCCTTCGACCCCGACGCGGTTGACGGCTGCGACGAACACGCCGTTGGCGATCGCGTGGCTGCGCTGAATCGTCTCCCACGCGTTGACCTGCTTGGGGCGGACTTTTTCGGGCTCGCCATGCCACCATCCGATGGCCGTCGGATAGAAGAGAATCTGCGCGCCGGCCATCGCCGTCAGTCGCGCCGCCTCGGGGAACCATTGATCCCAGCATACGAGCGCGCCGATTGAGCCGCGCGAGGTCGGATGCGCGACGAAATCGAGATCGCCGGGAGTGAAGTAAAATTTTTCGTAGTAGCGCGGGTCGTCGGGGATGTGCATCTTGCGGTAGCGGCCGACGATTTTGCCGGCCTCGTCGATGACGGCGGCGGTGTTGTGATAAACGCCGGCCGCGCGCCGCTCGAAGATCGACGCGACGATGATTATTTTCCGCGCTTCGGCGACGGCGCCGAGCGCTTCGGTAGTGGGTCCGGGAATCGGCTCGGCCAGATCGAAGAATTTAGGGTCCTCGGTCTGACACGGGTAATGCGCGCCGAACAGCTCCTGCGTGCAGATGACGTGTGCGCCGCGTTTGGCGGCGTCCTCGATTTTCGCGATCGCCTTGTCGAGATTGAGCCGCGGCTCGGCCGCACAACTCATCTGGATGAGCCCGACGACGACCTTGTCAGCGCTCGATGTCATCTTAATTGTGATAGCAACCGCGCAAGTCCCACGCTATCGGGCAGGGCGGTAAGAATCTAATGCGGGGCTGCGCGCCCCGCACCCCCGGCAGGGGTGACCCCTGCACCCAGTATTCGGAAAAGCAAGACGCGGGACTTCGTCCCTGTTAGGAAGTTTGTAGGCGGGAAGATGCTGAAGCTTCTTCTACGAAAAGTTCTTAACAGGCGCGAAGCGCCGCATCTTCTCTTTTCTTTACACTGGGTGCAGGGGTCACCCCTGCCGGGGTGCGGGGCGTGCAGCCCCGCGATTTTTCCTCACATCGCTACTCATCCGGTCTTGAGAGCACGAAAGAATTCGCGATTGGCGGTTGCATGAACGCGGCTGTGATACTGTAATAGGGCGCGCAAAAGAAAAGCGCGTTGGAGCAAATTTCGGGACTGCTCGCCGCTGATAGCCGGGTCCTGCGCAAGGGAAGGTCGCGAACCCCGCCAGGTCCGGAAGGAAGCAACGGTACCGGCTGTCACCCTGTGCCGCAGGGGTGCCTGGCTATCATTCGACGGGCAGTCCCGACCGAAAAAATCTCGCGATGGCCGAATCTCAAACCGCACATCTCGTACTCGCGCGCAAATGGCGGCCCGAACGCTTCTCGGAGTTGGTCGGCCAGGAGCACGTGACCCGCACGCTCGGCGAGGCGCTGAAGCGCGGCCGAATCGCGCACGCGTTTTTGTTCACCGGGATTCGCGGCGTCGGCAAAACGACAGCGGCGCGGATTCTCGCGCGATGCCTGAACTGCGAGAAGGGCCCGACCGCGGAGCCGTGCGGCGAATGCGCGGCGTGTGTCGAGATTCGCAGCGGCAGCTCGCTCGACGTCAATGAAATCGACGGCGCCACCTACCGCAAAATCGAGGACGCGCGCGCGATCATCGAAAATCTCAGCTACCGCCCGGCGCGCGACCGCTTCAAAATTTACATTATCGACGAGGCGCATCAGCTTACCGATTCGGCCTTCAACGCGCTGCTGAAAACGCTCGAGGAGCCGCCGCCGCACGTCAAGTTTATCCTCGCGACGACAGAGCCGCAGAAGATGCCGGAGACGATTCTGTCGCGGCTGCAGCGCTACGACTTTCGGCGCATCCCCTACCTTAAGATTCTCGAGCGGCTGCAGGACCTCGCTGGGCGCGAAGGGGTCGAGGTCGAGGAGAGCGCGCTGCGGCTGCTGGCGCGCGAGGCCGGCGGCAGCATGCGCGACGCCGAGCGGATGCTCGAGACGGCAATCGCGACGGCGTCGGGCAAAGTGACGGAGGCCGAAGTGGCGTCGTCTCTCGGGGTCGCGAGCCGGACTACCGTGCTCAAGCTGGCCGAGGCGATTTTGAACAAGAACGCAGCCGCGGCGCTGTCGCACGTGCGCGAACTGGCGAGCCGCGGTGCGAACCTCGAGTCGCTCGGGCGCGATTTGCTCGAGACGATTCGAAATCTCGCAGTCGCGAAACTTCCCGCCGGCGACTCGGACAGTCCGCTCGACGATATTCCCGATCATGAAGTGGCGGAATTGAAGCGGCTGGCCGCGGGCGCGAGCGCGCGCGACATCATGCGGCTGTTCCGCCTGATGGCCGAGTCGCAGGAACAGATTCTGCGCTCGCCCTACCCTGACCTGCTGCTCGAGATGGCGGTGGTGCGGATGGCGTCGCTGGCGGCGGTCGTCGACGCCGACGAATTGCTGCGTGCGATCGGATCGACGCCGCCAGCATCGGGCACGCCGCCCGCATCGTCGAGTGGCGGTTCGGGTGGCCGCACGGCGGCGAAGCCGGAGCCCGCATCGAGTCCGCAAGCGAGCGGCGCGCGGCGGATGCGGGTCGAGGGCGAAGTCAAAGCCGATGCGCCACTGCGCCAGGAACCTCGACCGGAGAATCAGGACAACAACGAAAGCGCGCCCGAACTTCCCGAGCTGCGCGGTTTCATCCGCAACCGCCGCGCCGCGCTGGCGGGCTTTATGGAGCAAGGCGCGGGACTGGCGATCGACGGCGACGTGCTGACCGTCATCGCGCGCAACGACATCTACATCCGCTATCTGAATGACAACAAGGCGGTGATCGCCGAGTTGGCGAGCGAGCACCTCGGCCGCACGATTCGCGTCGAGTTGTCGATCAACGGCGCGGTGAAGGCCGCGGCCGCGCGCACCACGATGCCGCTCGGCGCCAACGGCCTCACGCGCGAGTTGCCGGCCGCGCCGGCGAGCACTCCCAATCCGGTTGCCGCTGAGAACGGGCAGGGGCAGACGGCGCCGCCCCCGAAGCCGGTTGCACCAATTAAAGAAGTCGCGCCTGTCAAAGAAATCGCGCTTGCTCCGACCATGAAAGATGTCGCTCGGCGCCCGGCAACGCCGGAGGAACGACAGGCGGTGCTTTCGGATCCGTCGGTACGAAGAGTTTTCGACACGCTCGATGCACGGTTGGTTGAACTCAGGATCCCGAGTGCGGTGCAAGCCTCGGCAACTGAAAAGGAATCTAAGTAATACGTTGCTGCAGGGAAACCCGCGGCAAGGAGCGATCACAGTGGCAGAAATTGATTTGTCGACGTTGATGCAGCAGGCGCAAGAGCTGCAGGCGCGCATGAAAGAGATGCAGGAAACGGCGTCGTCGAAAACCGTCGAGGCGCAATCGGGCGGCGGCATGGTGCGCGTCGTCGTCGACGGCTCGCTGCGGGTGCGCAAAATAGTGATCGACGCCGCAATCGTCGCGGCCAACGACAAGTCGATGCTCGAGGACCTGGTGCTGGTCGCCGTCAACGACGGCCTGGCGCGCGCGCAGAAGATGCTGGCCGACGAGATGGGCAAGCTCGGTCCGCTGAGCGGTCTGCAGATTCCCGGCTTCAACAACGAATGACGGAGCGCGCTTGATGGCGGAGAATCTGAAGCGCCAGGACGGATTGCCGCCGGCGATGACGCGGCTCGTCAAGGAACTGTCGCGGCTGCCGGGAATCGGCGAGAAGACGGCGTCGCGCCTCGCGTTCAACCTGCTCAACCGGCCGCGCGATCAGGTCATCGCGCTGGCGGAATCTCTGCTCGAAATGAAAGAGCGCGTAGGACTATGCTCGGGATGCTTCGGCCTGTCGGACCATCCGCGGTGCCAGATTTGCGACGATGAGGCGCGCGAGCGCGAAGTGATCTGCGTGGTCGAAGGGCCGGCTGACCTGATGGCTATCGAGCGGGCGCGCAGTTTCGGCGGCGTCTATCACGTGCTCAACGGCGCGCTCGCGCCGCTCGACGGCATCGGCCCCGACGATATCAAGATGAAGGAATTGATTGAGCGCGTGAGCCCTCCGGCAGTGGTGCGCGAAGTGATTATCGCCACCAATGCGACCGTCGAAGGCGAAGCGACGGCGCTTTATATCGCGCGAGTGCTGAAACCGCTCGGCATTCGGACGACGCGACTCGCACGTGGCCTGCCCGCTGGCGGCGACCTCGAATACAGCGACTCCGCCACGCTGACCAGCGCATTAAGCGGCCGCCGCGAACTCTAGCCAACGCAGCTCGAATGGGACGACGATCTCGGTCGACCGCGGGCGCGATAATATTCGCGCTGGCTATTTCAGCGTGCGGCAGTCCTGCCCCGCCGATGACGCCCGCAGAGCGTGGGCGAATCGTATACATGACGAACTGCATCATATGTCACAACCCCAATCCTAACCTGCCCGGCAGCCAGGGGCCGCCGATCGCCCGTTCGTCGCGCGAGCTGATCTACGATCGCGTGATGTACCTCAAATATCCGCCCGGCTATACGCCCAAGCAGACCACCCACACGATGCGCGCTTTGCCGCAGTTGGTGAATCGGATCGACGATCTTGCGGCGTTCCTGGCTGACGCGGCCAAGCAGGACTGAGATGCGGGATCGACGCGGCCCGTTCCCCGCAGCTCTCGACGCAGCAGAGACTCGAAACTACTCTCAATTTCGAGTAAGAGGTAAGTTGAAGCACAGAGCTCAAGCTTGAGATCTGTAATCACCACTCAGCCGGGCCCGCGGACCTCGTCTCCAGCCCGAAAGGACGGTTTATCATCATGGCATTCACACTTCCCGAACTCCCCTACAGCCTGGACGCGCTCAAGCCGAATATCTCGGCGGAGACGCTCGAGTTTCATCACGGCAAGCATCACCAAACCTACGTTACCAACCTGAACGGGTTGATCACGGGGACCAAATTCGAAAAATCGTCGCTCGAAGAGATCGTCAAAGGCGCCGACCCGGGACCGCTCCTGAATAATTCGGGGCAGCATTTCAATCACTCGTTCTATTGGAAGTCGTTGAGCCCCAAGGGCGGCGGCGATCCGAAGGGGCCGGTGGCCGATGCAATCAAGAAGGGCTTCGGTGATTTTGCCGCGTTCAAGAAAAAATTCAGCGAAACTGCGACGACTCACTTCGGCAGCGGATGGGCATGGCTGGTAAAGGCGAAGGACGGCTCATTCCAGGTGATCGGAACGCATGACGCGGGCTGCCCTATCCGCGAGGGCCAGACCCCGATCCTCACCTGCGACGTCTGGGAGCATGCGTACTACATCGACTATCGCAACGCGCGTGCGAAGTACGTCGACGCATGGTGGAACGTCGTCAACTGGGAATTTGCTAACGAGAATTTGAAATAAGAATCTGATGCGGGGCTCCTTGCCCCGCACCCTCGGCAGGGGTGACCCCTGCACCCAGTGATAAGAGAGGTGCGGCGATGGCGACACCTAAGACTGGAACTCGTGAAGAGTGGCTAGCCGCGCGGCTCGAGCTGCTCAAGGCGGAAAAGGAACTGACGCGGCGCAGCGACGAGCTGGCGCGTCGCCGTCGGGAGCTGCCTTGGGTTCGGGTCGACAAGGAATACCGATTCGAAACCGATGAAGGGAGCGCGGCGCTGGCAGATCTCTTCCGAGGGCGTTCGCAGCTCCTCGTCTACCACTTCATGTTCGGGCCCGACTACACGGCGGGATGTCCGTCCTGCTCGGCGATCGCGGACGGGTTCAATGGCTTCGCCGTCCACCTGGCTAACCACGACGTTACGCTTTATGCGGTGTCGCGGGCGCCTCTCGCGAAGCTGAATGCGTTCAAGCGGCGAATGGGCTGGTCATTTCCGTGGGCTTCCTCGCTCAGCGGCGAATTCAACTTCGACTTCAACGTGTCGGTCACCGAGGAGCAACAGCGCGCGGGAGGTATCGAATACAACTACCAACGTGGGGCGGTCTTGGCGTCACGCGATGCCGAGCGGCCGACGCCCACGCGCGCGACGCCCGACGGGGCTGCCAAGGGCGCTGCGATGACCGGCACCGACGTGGCAACCTACGCGCGCGAGCGGCCAGGCATGAGCGCGTTCGCGCTCGAAGACGGCGTCGTCTACCACACCTATTCGACCTATGCGCGCGGGCTTGACGCTCTCTGGGGCGGGTATCAGTGGCTCGATCGCGCCGCCAAAGGGCGCAACGAGACAGGTTACTGGTGGCGCCATCACGACCAGTACGCCAAGTGAATCTAAGCTGACGGTTCGTTAGTCGTCAGATAGAAACGCGGACGCGATCATGATCGCGTCCGCGTCATAGTCATAGAGCGATCGGTCAACTCACCTTGGTGAGCAGGTCCAGCATGTCGTTGGCGTGCTCTTCTTCGACCTTGTTGATCGCCTCGATCAATATCTTGGTGGTCGGATCGCCGTCGCCCAGCCATCGAATGATATCCGAATAGGTCTGGATGGCGATTCGCTCCGCGATCAGGTCTTCCTTGATCATATCGACCAGCGTCTTGCCCTCGACGTACTCCGAGGCCGAGCGGTCCGCGAGCGTATTGGGACTGAAATCGGGCTCACCGCCAAGCTGCGTGATGCGCTCGGCGATCCAGTCCGCATGCTGCTGCTCTTCGCCGGCGTGCTGCAGGAATTCTGCCTTGACCGAGTCCGAGTTGATGCCCTGCGCCATATAGAAATGCCGCTTGTAGCGGAGCACGCAGACCAACTCGGTCGCCAACACGTCGTTGAGCACTTTCAGCACCTGCTTGACGTCGGCTTTGTAGCTGTCGGTGACAGCGCCCTTTTCCATATTTTTTCGCGCGTTGTCGCGAAGCTTTTTAACGTCGGAAAGAAATTTGTCCATGTCGAGGTCTCCTTCTATCTATCTCTTTAGCGTAACGCCTTTTTTGGATTCTGAGCAAAGTGGCAATCGGGTAAGGCGCCCCTCCGCTGGGCGGTGAAGACTGCGCGCCGTCGTGCTAGCGTTGGGGCGAATTCGGGCAAACGCAATTGGAACCCCGCATACTAGCTCGCTCGGAACACCCCATCTCGCGCCGCGATATCGATGCCAACGTACTGAAGGTCCTCTACCGCCTCGCGGGCGCGGGCTTCGACGCGTACCTGGTGGGGGGAGGCGTGCGCGACCTGATGCTCTCGCGCAAACCCAAGGATTTCGACGTCGCCACTTCGGCGCATCCCCAACAGGTGCGCGACCTGTTCCGCAACTCGCGGATGATCGGCCGCCGATTTCGGCTCGTGCACGTTTTCTTCGGGCGGCAGAATGTCGAGGTCGCTACCTTCCGCAAACAGGCCGAAGCCGTCGCCGACACCGACGATCCGCTGATCCGCCTCGACAACACATTCGGCACGCCGGAGGAAGACGCGTTTCGCCGCGACTTCACCGTCAACGCGCTGTTCTACAGCCCGCAGACTTTTCACGTGATCGATTTTCCCGGTGGCGTCGACGATCTCGAGGCGCGGCTAATTCGCACTATCGGCGATCCCGAGCTGCGGATGCGCGAGGATCCCGTCCGGATGATGCGCGCCGTACGCTTCGCCGCCAAGCTCGGCTTCGAAATCGAGCCCACGACGCGCGCCGCTATCGAGCGTCATCGCGCGGACCTGGCCAAAGCTTCCGTTCCGCGGCTGGTCGAAGAGACCTTCAAGACGCTGGGCCAGCCCGAAGCGGCGCACGCGCTGGTGCTGATGGAGGAGCTGGGCCTGCTCGAATACGTGATTCCGATTCTGTCGGCGCATCTGAAAGCGCGTGGCGCCACGCTCGCCGAGCAGCCCGCTGTGCGCAACATGGCGGCGCTCGGGCGTGCAATCGGCAGCGGCTTTGCCCCCGATCATTCGATTGTGCTGGCGGCGCTTATGCTCGACCTTTATCGCGATGGCGCTCGCGTGAGCGGCGGCGACGCGCGCGGCGGTGGCGACCGCGTCGATCTGCTGGGCGAGCTGCGCGCGCGCGGATTCGCGCGCGGCGACACCGAGCAGATGCGGCTGATCCTCGAGGCGTTCCAGAACCTGGCCGCGCCCACGCGCCGCACGCGGCGCCTGATGCGGCGGCCGTATTACCCGGACGCGCGGATGTTCTTCGAGATGACGGCGCCGACCTACTCGATCGATTCGACGCGAATGATTCGTTTCCTGGCGGATCCCGACGCCTTCAGCGCGGGCGCCGGGCGCGGCGATGTCGCTACGCCTTCGCCAACAGGCGACGGCGTGACGCCGCCTGCCGCCGGCGGCAATCGCCGACGCCGACGGCGTCGCCGGCGGCGCTCCCGTCACGGCGCCGCCGCTCACGGCGCGCCGCCGTCCCAGCCTGGCGACGGCAATGGCAACGGCGCCGTCGCGCCGTCGCCATCGCCGGAACCCACGCGCCGCGACTAGCGTCGCGCCGCGAACCCATCGACTAACCACGCACCTTCGACTACTTTTGACTCCACTATGCCTGCCAACAGTCTCCGCTCCGATCGAATCTGGATGGACGGCGCGATGGTCCCCTACGATGAAGCCACCGTTCACGTCCTCACCCACAGCCTGCACTACGGTCTCGCGGTCTTCGAAGGGATGCGATGCTACCGCAGCGACGACGGCCGCTCCGCGATCTTCCGCGCCCGCGAGCACATCCGCCGCCTCATCGACTCCGGCCATATCGTCGAGATGGAAGTCCCGTACAGCCAGGAAGAGCTGCTCAAGGCCTGCGCCGACGTCGTCCGCATCAACAAGTTCGCCGAATGCTACATCCGGCCGCTGGTGTTTTTCGGCGAAGGTGAGATGGGACTGTCGGCGCGCGGCAACAAGATTCGCGTATCGATTGCGGCGTGGCCATGGGGCGCGTATCTCGGCCAGGACGGCGTCGACAAGGGTGTGCGCCTCAAGACCTCATCGTTCGTGCGATTCCATCACAACTCAATGATGCCGGCGGCGAAGGCGACCGGGCACTACGTCAACTCGATCCTTGCCGGCTACGAGGCTCGCCGCAACGGTTACGACGAAGCGCTGTTGCTCAACACCGAAGGCTTCGTGGCCGAGGGCAGCGGCGAGAACGTGTTCGTCGTTCGCGACGGAGTTGTGCGCACGCCGCCGCTGACGTCGGTGCTGGCCGGAATCACGCGCGATGCGGTCATCAAAATCCTGCGCGACAACGCCGTTGAAGTGCGCGAAGAATATTTCGCCCGCGACGCGTTCTATATCGCCGACGAAGCCTTCATGACCGGCACCGCTGCCGAGGTAACGCCGGTGGTCGAGCTGGACGATCGCAAAATCGGCGCGGGCAAGCCCGGCCCGATCACGGCCAAGGTGCAGCAGGTTTTCCAGGCGACCCTGCACGGCCGTGAACCGCGCTACCGCGACTGGCTCTACTACATATGATCTAAAGTCGGGAACTTTCCGCTCGCGCCCGTGGTTAACGGTAACTGGAAGGGACTCGCATGAGGAAAATGATCACCGTCGGACTAATCGCAATCGCAGTAGTTGTCGTCGCCTTCGTCGTGCTGCGTAGCGGGAACGCGCGCGCCGAGTTGGTCAAGGAAGGACAGGTGGCGCCGCCGTTCACCACCACTATGGTCACTGGCAACAACGAAGCGCCGGTCTCGCTCTCCGACTTCCACGGCAAAAAGGTCATCCTCTATTTTTATCCCAAGGATCAAACCTCGGGATGCACCAAGGAGGCATGCGCTTTCCGCGACGGCTACTCGCGCTACACCAACGCCGGCCTGGTCGTGCTCGGATGCAGCATCGATACGGCTGACGCGCACAAGGAATTCATCCAGAAGAACAACCTGCCGTTCCCGCTGCTCATCGATCCCGACAAGAAGATTGCGAAGGCCTATGGCGCAGCGAACGGAATTCCGATCCTCGGCTTCGATCGGCGCATCACTTATGTGATCGACGAGAACGGCAAAATCCTGAAGGTCTATCCGAGTGTCGATCCATCGACGCACGCGATCGAAATCCTTAACGATCTCGGCGTGGCTGATGCCGCCGCCCCTGCCACAGCCGCCGCACCCAGCGCCGCGCCCCCAGCTTCGAATTGAATCGCCTCCCGGGCTAGCGATTAAGACGGCGTTTCCTCACCGCATCGCCTCGTCTGGCGAAAACCCGATGCTCACTGCGAGCATCACGGCCGCCGCCGCGAGCAGCTCTGCACTCGACTCGCGTCGAATCATCGCCGTCAGGCGCTCGATATGCGCCGCGACGATTTCCGCATTGTCGGCGCCTGCGACTCCTCCCACATCAAACATGGCGTCGATCAGCGGATTCGCGCTGTAGTTCGACTCGGCGAGCGCCTCGCGCACAGCGATACGCCAGAACTCGCGCGGCTCGACTCTGTCGAAATCAACCGTCTCGGCGATTCGCCCGCGAAAGACTGCGAGCAACGATGCGTATCGCGTGATGGCTTCGAAATATTCTCCGACGCCCTGTGCTTCGATGAAATTGTTGACTGTGCCGTCGACACCATAAACACCAAGCGAACCCTTCGCTGGCTCGAGCGTCACAAATTTCTCATCACCAGCCTCTTCGATGCGTTCGATGCCGAGCGGGTAGAGCCTGCATGCGAGCGGCCGCCCGCGATGGACTCCGCAGCGCACTCCGTCTAGCGCAACGCACGCGCCGCCATCGGTGAATTTCAGAATCGAGCCGCGCCGAATCGTGAAACGCTCGATCGCCTCTCGCGTCGAAACTCCCGCCGCCCGCGCAAGCCGGAGCACATCAAACGGCGACAGCGTGATGACCTTGTCGTGGCAACAAAGCCCGCAAGCATTGCAAAGATACGAAAACTGGCTGTTACGATTCACCTTTCGATGAATTAAACCCATCGCGCGTTTCGCATACAATTGCGTCTCTTATGCTCCCTTCCTGCGATACCATGGTCGTGCTCGCGCCTCACACCCGCAATGGCGCGACGCTACTGGCCAAGAATTCCGACCGCTCGCCGCGCGAATGCCAGCCGCTGTTTCAGTCGATGCGCCGGGTTCATCCGGCGGGCGCGACGGTTCACTGTCAATATCTCGAAATTCCGCAAGTCGCCGAGACTGCCGCCGTGATCGGCTCGCGGCCTTTCTGGCTCTGGGGTTTGGAGCATGGACTCAACGAATATGGAGTCGCAATTGGCAACGAAGCGGTGCTCACGCGCGAGCCGCTCCCGGCGACGGGTTTGCTCGGGATGGATCTCGTGCGGCTCGGACTCGAGCGCTCGGAGACGGCACGCGAAGCGACCGAAATTATCGGCGCGCTGATCGAACGCTACGGCCAGGGCGGCTCCGCCCAATACGATATCGATTTCCGCTACAGCGGCGGATTCATCATCGCCGACCACGCGGAAGCTTACGTGCTTGAAAGCTCCGGCCGCCAATGGATTGCGCGTCGGGTCGAGAATCACGCATGCATCTCGAATCGATTCGCGATCGACGCCGGCAATCTCGGCTCGGCTGATGTTGAAAGCTATGCGCGCGCCCGCGGATGGTGCGCAGAATCATCCTTCGACTTCGCCGCCGCGTATTCGAGCCGCAACGCGGGCAAGGACAAGAGCGATCCGCTGACGGCGCGCGGACGCTTGGCGCGCAGCCGCGAGCTGGTCGCGCGCAACGGCCGCCGCACTATCCGCGAGATGCTCGCGATTTTGCGCGACCATGGCGCGCGCGGCGAGACGCCTGCCGTCGGTGACCCGGCCGTTCGCGACGATTCGCCGACGCTGTGCATGCACGGCTCCGTCTCGGCGACGACGGCGAGCATGGTTGCCGAGCTTTCCGCGCCCGACGCCGACACCATCCCAGTGATGTGGGCGTCGCTCGCCGCGCCGTGCACCTCGATCGCGTTTCCACTGTTCGTGGCCGGCACGGTTCCTCCCGTGCTTGCGGCCGGCGGCGAAAAACCATCTGCCGATTCGCCATGGTGGCGCTTCAGGAAGATTCAGGATCTCGTCGCGGTAGCGCCGGATCGGTTAGTGCCAATCGCATGGAAGCATTTCCGGCCGCTCGAGCTTGCGCTGCTCGAGCGATGTGCCGAGGTCAGCCGTCAGGAGCGCAAGCTCGACGGCGCGGCGCGCGAGAAACTGCTCGGCGGCTTCATGGCGCAAAATATTGTCCGCGTTCTCAACGCGCAGGCGGCAGCCGAAGCCGAACTGATCCGCGCGGCAAGTTGACACTGACAGTCTCCGCGTATTGGCTATGGGGCGCGCGGGTTTGGAGGTACGAAAAATGAAAATCGAATACGCATTGCTGGCTGACGCAGCCCAGGCGGTCGGCGGCAAAATTTTTGTGCTTGGCGGCGGTTGGAATCTTTTTAGATCGCCCAGTTACCCGGCGCCGGTTCAGCTCGCAATCGCGATCGGTCTCGGCTTCTCGTCTACTGAAGTCGGAATCAAATACCCGCTGAACGTTGTGATCGCCGACGAGAACGGCGTGCCGGTCGTGCCCGAAATGAAGGGCCAGGTGGAAACCGGGCAGACCGCGCCGGATGTTCCCAAAACGGCGTCGGTGAAAATCCCGGTTGCGATCAACATCAATCTGTCGCTGCCGCATCCGGGTACGTACGGAATAGTTGTGACGGCTGGTCCTTCGACGGCGCAGCTATCGTTTGAGGCGATCTTCGCGGGGCAGAAGGTCGAGTTCACACCAGCGGGTCCCACGCCCGAGCGCGGCAACTGAGGATTCACGATGAAGCGGTTCGGTACGGTGGTGCTTGCGGTCGTCATGCTTGTGATTGCGGGATGCGGCGGCGGTGGTGGCGGAGGTGGCAGCAGCGACGCGTCGTCGACCCAGCCCGCATTTATCACCGGCGCTATTGGAACCATCGACTACTGGCCGCGCTTCTCGCCGGACGGACAAACGATCCTGTTCACGCGATGCGCCGCTGATCCCAGCTGCAGCATTGCGCCGACGGGCGGTCCCTTCGCGCTCTTTAAGATCTCAGTGACGGGAGGCGAGGCGACTCCGCTGTTCACGCCGCCCGCCAGTTTTGCCGCGACGAGGCCGGACTGGTCGTGGAACGAGGATCTCGCCTCCGGGCAGATCGCGTTCGCGTACACCGACGTGGCGGAGACTTTCTCCGAGCTGTGGCTGATCGATCAGGACGGCTCGTCGCCGCTGATGGTGCCGACTCTGGACCACGCATCCTATCCGTCTTTCTTTCCCGATGGCGCCTCGGTCTCGGTCGAAGCGCCACACATGCCCGGTCCCTTCCTCGAACAAATCGCGGTGCCGAGCGGTACGATCCTGGCGACGCAAAATGTGCTCTGGACCGGCGAGTCAGCCGTCTCGCGCGACGGCTCGATGCTCGCGCTCGCCGCGCAGGAACCGATAGCCGGCGGGCAATACGACGACGCGAAAAATCTCATTTGGATCGAGAACTCCGACGGCAGCGATCTGCGTATGCTCGACGGCCTCGAGGGACGAACACCCAACTGGTCGCCGCACGACACCCTCGTCGAATTCGAGTCGAACCGCAATTGCGGGAAGAGCAAAAACTACGCGATCTTCGTCGAAAGGCCGACCGGCGGCCGCGCGCATCAACTCACCGATTGCGCCTTCAACGCAAACCACGCCGTCTGGTCCCCCGACGGCAAACGGCTGGCGCTCGCGATAGAGCTGCCCGGCACGGGGTCCTTAACCCCCGGCGGATGGTGGGGCCTCGCAGTCATGCAAGTGCGCCGAGGCCTGCATCCCTGAAGAACGTTACAAGCAGTCGCGCGAGATTAACATCTTGACGCTAAGTGATTGGAGTGGTTAGGTCGTAAGCCGTGAATGTATCCAATAAGTTGTCTATCACTCTTTCGATCGCGATCTGCGCATTCGCTCTGGCGATTGCCGGTTCGTCGTCACCTGCGATTGCCGGATCTGCAAAGACCGTGTTGAAGCACGCGCCGATCCAGCTTCTTCGCGACCGGGACGGCAACGCCGTCGCCGACGTCTCGGGTGCACTGGAAAGCCCGAACTGGTCTGGCTATATCCTCGCGAAATTTCAGACCGGCCAAAAGTATAAGGCCATCACGGCGACCTGGACCGTTCCCGATGTGGTCTTCCAAGGCGTCGAAGCCGCATCGGCGGAATGGGTCGGCATCGGCGGCTTCTGCAAAAACGAGCAATGCAACAAGCAAAAGGACATCGACAAAACCCTGATTCAGCTCGGCACCGCGCAGGAAGCGATCGGCACTTCCGACCTGCAATATTTCGCCTGGTACGAGATGCTGCCGAAAGCTCCCGTCACTACCCCGCTCGCGGTGAGCCCCGGCGACGTCATCACCGCATCACTGACCTGCGAGGGCAAATGCAAGGGCAACGCGCGTTGGACGTTTTCGTTCATGAATGTAACTACCGGCGACAGCTTTAGTAAGACGGTCAAGTACAAGTCGCCGAATCTATCGGCGGAGTGGATCGAAGAAGCTCCGATAAGTGGAAACAACAACGTCGTGCCGCTGGCGGATTTTGACACCGCCGTCTTCAGCGATGGCACCGTGAATAGCGACACTGCCAATCTCTCGAATGCCGACGGCGTCGTGATGATGAATCCTAACGGGCAGACCTCGAATGTGTCCGCTCCCAACGCGTCACTGGACGGCTTCAGGGTATGCTTCGGCGAAGGCACCCTCACGCCATGCTTCGACGACGGCCCCTGATCGGCGTACCGCCCACCGAGAAAATCAGTTCGCTTGCGTACTGGGCTTGTAGCTGACTAATTCCGCCAGCACTACACCGTCGTAGGTATCGGCATAGTCGAATTTCACGAAGCGGTTGACCTGCGGCGCGTACCAGAAGGTCAAGACAGTTTCGTCGTTGAATCCGCCCGCTCCGAAAAAACGGCTGCTGACCACTACCTTCAAGGCATGATACGTGCCGGCTGGCACCGTCACGTCTTCCCAGCCCAGCACAGTGCCGTGATCCTCCGCTTTTCCTTTTGCCGGTGCGGCGCCCAGATACTCCCAGTCGTATTTGTTGATCCAGGTCTTTCCGGGATACAGCGGAAACGCGAACCACAGGCCGGGCTTGGCACTCTTTGTCGGCTCCGATGACGATTGATTCAGAGCGCGAAATACAAGGATATTCAAGGCGTCGTCAGTGGTCATCTCCGTGCCCCAGAAGCTGACGTCCATCACGCCGTCGTGAGTATCTTCGATGCGGAACTCGCGGTCGCTGCCGTTGATGCGGTCCACCCACACGTCGCCAGTGTGTAGCGACGGCTTTCCGATCGCGGCCCTGTCGGAATCGATACTGGCAGTCCTCGCCGGCACCACCGCGGCACTTTCCGTAGTCGTCGAAGAAGGTCCCGCAGCGGCGCCGCACCCGCCGAACGTCATCGCGAGAAAAATCAATGGTGCCGCCGCAAGACGCACCAATGTTGTCTGTCCAAGCATCGATCGACCCAGATTTCCTAGCGCGAATGTATTCCTAAAGCGACCGAATTTCCTGTCTCCTCTCCCTATTGGATTCTGCCCTTCTTTCTCTATTGACAATATTGTAAGCGTTGAGTTACAAAATTGTAAGTAATCGCACGACCCGCATCGCGAAAGGAAGTCGCCTCATGGATACTCCCGAGTTGTGGCAGTTCACCAGCTCTCATTTCAACGAGAAGGCGCGCTGGGCGCTGGATTTCAAGCGCGTGCCGCACGTCCGCCACTCGATGATTCCGGGGTTCCACGTCCCGGTTGTCAAGCGCATGACGGGCAAGACCCACGTTCCCGTACTGAAGCTCAATGGCACCGCGATTTCGGATTCGAGCAGAATCATCGAGGCACTCGAGCGCGCGTACCCCGAACCTCCGCTCTATCCCGCCGACGCCGATGAGCGCCGCCGTGCGATCGAATTGGAAGAATATTACGATGAAGAACTAGGGCCCTATATCCGGCGATGGGTCTTCCACGTCATCCTGCCTTACCCGGAATTTCTGCGCGCGCTGTTCGTATCTCACGCGAGCCCCGTTGCTCAACTCGCGCACCGTGCGATGTCTCCGCTCATCGGGAGGGTCATGCGGCGGCAGATGGATATCAATCCCGCCAGCGCCGAGATCGCACGCGCGAAGACGATGGCCGCGATGGACCGGCTGGCGAGCGAGGTGCGGCCGTCAGGCTACCTGGTCGGCGATCGCTTCACCGTCGCCGATCTTACGGCGGCGGCCCTGCTTTCGCCGCTGGTCAGACCGCCGGAATTTCCGTACAAAGCCGCGGGGCCGCTTCCGGAGCCGTTCGCGAAGATCAGGGAATCCCTCTCGACCCATCCCGCGTTCCGATGGACGCTTCAGACCTATCGGCAGCATCGCGGCGAGTCGGCCGAAGTCGCGGCGCAGGCAAGTGTCTCGCGGAGCAAGGTGGATGGCGGCAGGACCGCGACAGTCTCGCGGCAGTAGCGCCACCGGGCATCGCAGAAAAAGCGGCGGAAAAGGCGCGCGGGACCGCACCGCAAATCGACGCCGTCGAAATGCTGCGGAGACCCGGAGCGCAATCCTCGAGGCGGCCGAGCGCCGTTTGCTGGCCGGTGGTCCCGACGCGATCCGGCTTCAGGAAATCGCCGCCGACGCCGGCATCTCTCATCCCGCCATTCTGCATCACTTCGGCAGCCGCGAAGGCCTGGTCGAAGCGATGGTCCTGCGGGGTATCGCGCGGCTGCAGGCGCAATTCCTCGAAGGATGGCCCAGCGCCAGGGAACCCGATATCGAGGGCGTGCTCGAGCGCTTTTACGAAGTCGCTTCGCATCGTGGAATGGCTCGGATGCTCGCGTGGCTAATTCTTACCGGCGAGAGCCACCGAACGATGAAGCCGGGCCTGCTAAAGCCCGCGGCCGAGCGAATGCACGCGGGCAGGATTCGACGGGCGCAGAAGGAAGGACGCCGCTCGCCGGAGCTGGAAGAGTCACTATTCGCCGCGACCGAACTTTTTATTCTCGTGCTGGGCGATTCGTTGTTCGGCCCGAGCATCCGCCGCGCAATCGGCCTCGGCGGAGGCGCCGACAGCACCCGCCGTTTCCGCCGCTGGCTAAGCAAAGTCCTCGAGCGAATGGAATCGCGCCGCCCGACCGTAGTTTCCTGATTCGGAAAAACGCGTCACGCATCACATTCCAGGTGAATATCTTCGGGTTCAAGCTCGAATAGCTCTGGGTCGGGCTCTTCAACAACCGCACAACCTAACCGCAGGTAGAAGTTAATAGTGTGTTCGGAAGGCGTCGCCGAGATGTAAAGCCGTTTGGCTCCTCTCTCTCGCGCGGTAGCCCTGGCTAGTTCAA
>Ga0210391_10001120_pt1 | contig 25069 bp, 36 predicted proteins | sample IncBWC12OmetaG_FD_160573 | JGI IMG/M metagenome (GOLD analysis project Ga0210391, IMG submission 160573) | Forest soil microbial communities from Barre Woods Harvard Forest LTER site, Petersham, Massachusetts, United States - Inc-BW-C-12-O ...
GCCCACCGGCACAGTCACCTTCTCCGCCGGCACAACGACCCTGGGCACCGCGACCCTGACCAGCGGCGCAGCCTCCCTTCAGGTCTCGTTCCCGAATGCCGGATCGTACGTGATCACCGCAGCGTATAGCGGCAACGCGACCAATGCTGCCAGCACCTCGAGCAGCGTGACCGTCGTCGTCGCGCAGGGCGGGACCACCACCGCACTCGCTTCCTCAACGCTCACCGCGAATGGGAAGCAGATGATCACCCTCACCGCGACCGTCACCGGCGATAACCCCACCGGGACGGTTGCCTTCTCCTCCGGCAGCCTGAGCCTCGGCACCGGCACGCTCACCAGCGGCGTGGCCACTCTGCAAACGTCCTTCGCAACCGCAGGCAGTTACATAATTACTGCATCTTATAGCGGCGATACGAATAACTTAGCCAGCACCTCCAGCACGATCACTGTAGTGGTCGCTGCGCCCAGCTTCACTGTGGCATCCAATCCCGCGTCGCAGTCCATCAGCCCCGGTCAATCCGCCACCTTCACCTTCACGGTTACACCCGCCGGGGGATACACAGGCACGGTGGACTTCGCCTGCGGTACGCTGCCCAGCGAAGCGAGCTGCTCGTTCAATCAGAGCGCCGTGGTCATCACCAGCGGCGCTACCGGTTCGTCGACGCTCACCATCAGCACCGCGGCGCCTACCACCAGCCGCAATGAAATCCCATTGGGCCCGTGGTCGGCCAGCAGCACGCTGGCGCTGGCGGGGATCGTCGGACTCGCCTTCGCACCCGGCAAAATGCGCCGCTGGAATCGCACTTTTCGCGCACTGCTCTGCCTAGCCCTGCTCGGCGCGTTCTGGCTTCCGTTGATGGGCTGCGGAGGTGGCGGATGCACGACGATGGTCGGAGGAACGCCGGCGGGCAGTTATACCGTGTCCGTAACCGCGAGTGACAGCGCCGGAGGCGCCACGACCACCGCACAGATCACGCTGACGGTGCAGTAAGGTTAAGTCATGACACGCGAGCGATTAGTCCAAGTCCTAAGTCAGACCGCCAACTCGGCCTCGGCAACGGTGGGCGCCATGATCAGCAGTGCGTCCACTTTCGTCATCTTAAAGAGCTCGAGGACGCGGCCGTTCACGCCCGCCACCACCATCTTCCGCCCGTTGCGCTGGCACCCCACAAAGTAGTTGATGATCGCGCCCATCCCCGCTGAGTCCATGTAGGGCACCGCGGTCAGATCCAGGATCAGCGCAGGGGGAGGATCGGTGCGCAGCGTACTTTGAAATTCAAACAGGCCACTGAGGGTCAAAGGTCCGGTCACCCGCAAAATCCGAGTGCCCGCACCCTGCCCAGGGACGCTCTCCAGCGTCAGGGATTCGGCAGACATGCCTGTGAATATAAAGGACCGATCATTACAATTCTATGAATTGGCTTTCCCAGTGCATCTCCGGCACATTCGGCCCGCCGATAACGTCTATTGTTCAGCCTTCATTCTTCGCGGCAGGTTTGACTTCTTGCCGGAAGGCAGGAGAATGTCTCCAGAATACGTGCGCCGCCCGCTCTTATCGCGATCGCTTCGCAGGTCGATGCTCATGGCGACCCTGCTTCTGCTGGCTGCGGGGGCGCTGCGCGCCCAGAACGCAGCCGGCTCGACTGGCGCATCCGACAGCTCCGGATATTCCGTCCGCGGAACCGTCGTCAACAGTATTACGGGCCAGACCGTAGCGCACGCGCTGGTCACGCTCAGCGGCGACCAGGCGACGCTCACCGACGGCGATGGCCAGTTCTCTTTTGACAATGTGCCGGCCGGCCAGTACATGATCTCGGTCGGCAAGCCAGGGTTCCTGGGCTTTGGCAACACCGGCGGCAGCCGCGGCCCTCACATGATCAACCGCGCCAACGTGGGCCAGGACACTCCGCCGCGCCGCCTGCAGGTGGGCCCGAACCAGCCCAGCATCACCCTCCGCATCGCTCCGGCCGGGATTATCGCCGGTCAGATCACGCTCTCCACCTCCGATCCCGCCGACGGAATCCACATCACCGTCTATCGCCGCGAAATGCACAACGGGTTTCCGTTCTGGGAGTCCGTCGGCGAAACGCAATCGCGCAACGATGGGACGTTCCGCGTGGGCGGATTGCCGCCGGGCAGGTACGTGGTTGTCACCCAAGCCTCTCTCGACGGTCCCGAACCGTCGGCGAGCAGCCGTTTGCCGGTGTGGGGCTATCCACCTGTTTACAATCCCGGCGTGACCGATCCCGGCTCAGCGGGCATCATCAATCTCGCCGCCGGGCAACAGGCGGAGGTCGACATCGCGATCACAAGGCAGCAGTTCTTTCCGGTGATTGCCGCCGTACGCTCCTCGGAAGGCCAGTCCCCGGTCAATTTCGAAGTACACGACATGGGCGGCCACACCACGGGCCTGCCCGTGCGCTACGACAATCGCGAACAACTGCTGCATGCGAGCGTACCCAACGGATCGTGGGTCCTCGAAGGCCGCGCCTTCGGCCGAAGCATTTCCTACGGCAGCGCGGAATTCCTCGTCGCCAGCGCCCCGGTGAGCCTCGCTATCAATGTGGCGCAAATCCCGCGCATCCCCGTCAACATCCAGCGCGAATTCACTGGCTCCAACGCCCCCACGAACTTAGGCGCCGCCGTCAATCTCATGCTGTTCTCGGCTGAACCCTTTGCGTCTGGATCGGTCAGCGGCGGTATGTCCGCAGTCCCTGGCTCTAATGGCTCCGCGTTCGCCATCAACGTTATGGAGGCCGGGCGTTTTTGGGTTGAGGCGTTCCCCGCCAGCTCCGCTTACGTGAGTTCCATGACCACCGGCGGAGTCGACCTTGCCAGCAATCCCCTGATCGTCGCTCCCGGCAGCCCGACATCTTCCATTGATGTGACCCTCCGCGACGACGCAGGCACGATCACCGGCCAGGTGAACGCCGGCACCGCGGATGCGCCCACAGGCACGCCCACGCCCGGCGACAGCGCACAGGTTTTCATTTACGCGATTCCGCTCTCTCCCACATCCGGTCCCATGCACGGAACTCTTCCCGGTCCCGACGGCAGTTTTTCCATTCCGAACATCGCGCCCGGCTCGTATCGCGTCGTCGCCTGCGACGCGCCGCAGCAGATTGAATATCACATCCCCGAAGGCCTGGCTGTGTGGGCCACCAAAGGCCAAACCGTCACCGTCGATCCGAGCGGCACGGCGCACGTCACGCTCGACGTCATCCATGTGGAGACGACGCCATGATGCGCGCTCTCACCACGCTCATCCTCGCTGCGACGGCGCCGCTGCTGGCGCAATCTGCACCGCAGTCTAACTCGGGTTCCGGCAGCTATTCCATCAGCGGCATCGTCGTGAATGCCATCACCGGATCGCCGCTCGATCGCGCTGAAGTCACTCTCTCCACTCCTGGAGAAAATGGAGCAGATCTGGCCGAAGCCCTCACCAACGAGAACGGAGCCTTTCGTTTCGAGCGCCTGACGACGGGAAAGTACACGCTGCAGGCGTCGCGGCGCGGCTACCTTTCCGCGGATTATCAGGAGCATGACGGAGGCTACTCCACCGCTATCGTTACCGGGTCAAATCTTGCGTCGCAAAATTTGCGCTTCGAAATCACGCCCTATGGCGCGATCAGCGGCACGATCACAGACGACAACGGCAATCCCGTGGCCGAGGCTCAGGTCACTTTATTCCGTCAGGATCAGGTGAACGGTGAGACCAAGATCCAGCAAACGGATCACGACACAGCAGACGATGCCGGCGGCTACGAATTCACGCGCCTCAAGCCGGGCACGTATTTCGTCGACGTCTCTGCGACGCCCTGGTACGCCTATCGCCCCGGACGCACTTCTGATACCGGCAGCACCGACCAACCACCCAGCCCCCTCGACGTCGCCTATCCGCTCACCTTCTACCCCAACGCGTCGGACTCCTCCGGCGCCACGCCGCTCACGCTGAACGCAGGCGACCGCGTGCAGGCCAACTTCTCGCTGCACGCCGTAGCCGCCATTCACCTTCAGGTCCGCGTGCCCACCAGCGATCCGCGCCGTGGCGTCCAGACGCCCATGCTGGCGCAGGATGTTTTTGGATCGCCGCAATTCCTCGGCAATCCGATCACGGGCTTCAATCACAATCAATCCACCATTACCTTCGATTACGGGTCGGTGGCACCCGGCCGTTACATGCTGCAGCAGGGTGCGCAGGATGTCGCAGTCGACGCAAACGTGAGCCGCGTGCTCGATGCCCCCACCGCTGCGACCGCCGCACCCGGCGTCACAGTCTCCGGCAAATTTGCCATGGCGTCAGGAGCGCCGCTGCCCGATGTGGTTGAGGCCTGGCTGCATCCCACGGACGGCAAATCCGGTCGACGACTCTCCGCGCGTTTGAACCGGGACGGTACTTTCATTTTTGAAAACATCGTTGCGGGCACTTACGAGGTGTATCTCACCGGGAGCTCCAACACGCTGGTCGTCGTGCAAATGGCTGCTTCCGGCGCTGAGGTTCATGGCAATCACATCACGGTGGGCAGCGACTCCGTGCTGCTGGCCGCAACCTTGGCCAGCGGGTCGACCAACGTCAACGGCTTCGCGATGCGCGGTGGCAAAGGCCTCGGAGGCCTGCTGGTTTTGCTGGTGCCCAACGATCCCAACGCCAGCCAGGATTTGGTCCGCCTCGACCAAAGCGATTCCGACGGCAGCTTCCTGCTCCAGCAGGTCGTGCCCGGCAGCTATACCGTCATCGCCATTGAAAACGGTTGGGGACTGGAATGGTCGCGCGCCAGCGTGATCGCACGGTATCGCGCACACGGGCTCAAAGTGCAGGTGGCAGAAAATCAACGCACGCTGGATTTGCCGACGCCGGTGGAAGTCGAGCCGCGTTAGTTGCCTGAACCACAGGTCCTTCGACCACGTCTCACGCAATGCCCGTCTGATGCCGGATGCGTTTCGTACCGATTTCAGAATCGCCTTTCGGCTCTAGGTTCTGGTTCAACTCGTAGAGGATTGCATCAAACTCGTCCCCGCAGTACCCAAACCGAACACAAAGTTCCTCCACTAGCCAGTCTTTGTGGATGTTCTCGTGATCGAGCCTGCGATTCAGGAAAAGATCGAAACCACCATCCTCCCTCTTGATCACTTTGAGGACAGTTGCCTGCGTCTGCCTTGAATCCTTTAGAGTCCGACTCACTGAGGCCCCCGTGAAAAGAACCAATTTGCCAGCGCAGCGATCTCCTGAACCTCCCAAAGGTGCTTCGGGAGGTCAGCGACCATTTCACTCAGCATGACAACTCTATTCTTGATGTGAGTTTCTAGTCTGCGATCCAGCAGCGCTAGTCGACATTCACGATGATCATCGACGCTTCATCCTGCATCTTGCCACTGCAGAACTTCGAGATCGCTCCGAGAATCGCCCGCCCGAGGTGCTCTGCATGCTGCGGCCGACCTTCCATCACCACCGAGATGAGCCGCTGATAGCCGAACTCCTCGCGCCGCTTCCCTTCCGCCTCAATCACGCCATCGGTAATGAGCAACAGCGTGTCGCCAGGATAGAGCTGCAGTTCCTGGTCGCGGTAGAGCCAGTGAGAAAACAGTCCCAGCACGCCGCTGAAGCTCGCGGGAAACTCCACACTGCCGTTCGCGCGCACCAGCAGCGGCAGGCAGTGACCCGCACTCTCGTATTGCAAGCGCCCGGTCGCCTGATCGAGGACGCCGTAAAACATGGTCACGTATTTGCCGGGCGCAATCTTGCTGCACAGCGTCTGATTCACCTTCGTACATAGTTCCGCCGGCGACGCGGCTCCCGCTGCGTGGCCGCGCACCGCCTCGTGCAGGTCGCTCATCAGGGTTGCCGCGCTCATCCCTTTGCCGGAAACGTCTGCAACGCAGAAGGCCATTTTTTGGTCGCTGAGCAGGAAAACATCGAAGTAATCGCCGCTCACTTCGCTGGAGGGCTCCCACGCGCAGGCAATGGAAAATCCCGGGATCTGCGGGGTCTCTTTGGGCAGGAGACGCTCCTGCATGGCGAGCGCTTCCTGGGTCTCAGCCTTACGCGCACCCCGGCCAATCGGGGTGAGCCGCACCAGACTGCTGAATCCGCGTTCCAATAGCATCAGGAGGCAAGATTATCAGCGGAATCGGGAATTGGAAAAGAACTTTTTCCTGACAATTCTGTAAAACAGAAGAGCGCACCCCGAATCGGGATGCGCTCCTCGTAAAAACCAGGCGTCGGGAAGCTTAGGAAGCCTTCTCTTCTCCGCCTTCGCCCGCAGCCGCTTCCTGCTCGGCCATGGACTTCTGCATCTCTTCTCGCCGCTTGGCACGCGCTTCCGCGCGCTTCTGGCGCTTCTCGTCGATCACCTGCTCTGCGTCGACCAGCTCGATGAAGACTTTCTCCGCGCCATCACCACGCTGAAAACCAGCGCGAATGATGCGCAGATAGCCGCCGTTGCGTTCGCTGTAGCGAGGCGCCACGGTAGCGAACAGCCGGGTCACCGCTTCGTCGGTCATCAGGTAGGCCTGAGCCTGCCGGCGCGAATGAAGGTCGCCCTTCTTGCCCAGCGTGATCAGCTTCTCCACATGCGGCCGCGCAGCTTTCGCCTTGGCCACCGTGGTCACGACACGATCTTCCATAAGAATGGACGTCACCAAATTCCGCAGCAACGCGCGGCGATGGCTCGTATTCCGTCCCAGTTTGTATCCTGCATTGCGATGACGCATGGCGTTTCTCTCTATCTCGCTTTTCTAAACTTATCGGCCAGATGTGGGGGTGAGGTTTCTATACCCTAAACCCTACCCCCTACACCCTGTTCTTACTTAGAAGTTCTCGGTTTCAGGCTGAATCGGAAGATCCGAATCCAGTCCTTCTTCGTCGTCGTCGTCAAACCGGCTGTAGCTGGCGGCAAGCTGCGCGGCCGGCAGGACGCTGGTCGGTCCCGGCACCGCGTTCCCCTGCTCGTCGATCCGCATGCCCAGCGACAGGCCCATCTGCGCGAGGATTTCCTTAATTTCGTTCAGCGACTTCCGCCCGAAATTCTTCGTCTTCAGCATCTCGGCTTCGGTCTTCTGCACCAGTTCGCCGATGGTCTGAATGTTCGCGTTCTTCAGGCAGTTGTAGCTGCGTACGCTCAGCTCCAGCTCCTCCACCGAACGATTCAGGTTCTCGTTCTTCAGCTGGATACGTCCCTCTTCAGCACGGCCTTCCGGCTCGATCTCTTCCTCGAAGTTAATGAAGATGCTCATGTGATCCTTGAGCAGCTTCGCGGCGAGGCCGATCGAATCAGCCGGCAGAACCGAACCATTGGTCCAGACTTCCAGCGTCAGCTTGTCGTAGTCGGTGATCTGTCCCAACCGCGCTGCGTCGACGGTGAAGTTGACCTTGCGCACCGGCGAGTGGACCGAGTCGATGGGAATGAACCCAATTCCCAGATCGGAGTCGAAGTTCTTGTCGGCGGAAACGTAACCGCGGCCACGCTTCAGCCGCATCTCCATGCTCAGCCGTCCGCCTTCGCTGACGGTGGCGATATATACGCTCTTGTCGAGGATCTCCACATCGCCGTCGGCCTCAAGCATGCCGGCGGTCACCACACCAGGCTGCTCCGCGTTCAGGTAGAGCGCCTTCGGCCCGTCGCCGTTCAGCTTGAACGGGACCTGCTTCAGGTTCAGCAGAATGTCGGTCGCGTCTTCCACCACGCCGGTAATCGACTGGAATTCGTGCAGAACTCCCTCGATGCGCACTGCGGTTACGGCCGCGCCTTCAATCGAAGACAGAAGGGTCCGGCGCAGGGCGTTGCCGATGGTGGTGCCGAAGCCGCGCTCGAAAGGCTGCGCGCTGAACTTGCCGTATTTCTCGGTGAGCGTTTCCGTCTCGACGGCCAAACGCTTGGGTTTTTGAAATCCTCTCCAAAGCATATCGATATCTCCACACAGCGAGCGCCGCGAAGCATTTTGCAGCGGCTGTGCCGTTTCACTCCGTGATTGATGTCCGCCTTGCGGCGTAATGCACTTCTTCCTGCTCTTACTCGCGATGAGGAATCAGGCTCTTTCGATCCTGATTCCCATCGCGAAACTTGTGCCGTCAGGCTGCGCGGATCGGGCCTTCTACACCCTACCCCCTGCATCCTGTCTTACTTCGAGTACAGTTCGACGATCAGCTGCTCGTTGACCGGCAGGTTGATGTCTTCCCTCTTCGGAAGCGACAGTACCTTTCCGCTCAGCGTGTTCTGATCGGTCTGGAGCCACGCTGGCGCCGGCGAATGGCTCGCGAACTCGCGCGAACTCTCCACCACCGTCAGCTTTTCGCTGTTCGGACGAATTTTGATTTCATCGCCCACGTTCACCTGGAACGAAGGGATGTTCACCTTGCGGCCATTCACTTCCACATGGCCGTGGCGAACGATCTGCCGCGCCTGACGCCGCGAGATCGCGAAGCCGAGACGGTAGGTCACGTTGTCCAGACGCCGTTCCAGCTGCTGCAACAGCAGCTCGCCGGTGACGCCAGGGGTACGCGCAGCCTTCTCGTAATAAGCGCGGAACTGCCCTTCGAGGGCAAAGTAGATGCGGCGCGCCTTCTGCTTCTCGCGCAGCTGCAGACCGTATCCTACGATCTTGGCCTTGCGATCGCGGCCGTGCTGGCCGGGGGCAAAATTGCGCTTCTCGATGGGGCACTTGTCGGTGGTGCACTTGGTGCCCTTCAGGAATAACTTCATGCCTTCGCGCCGGCAAAGGCGGCAAACGGCTCCGGTATAACGTGCCAATGCAATTCTCCTTAGTTCAGAGGCCGACCGGTTTACGGATAGAATCCTTCGTCCCGGTCCAGGAACAGCCGTTAGCTCTTAGCCAATAGCTGTTAGCCAGTTTTGTTGCAGGCGAGCCGATATCTCGACCCGCCTGTTTAGTTTACCTCACCGCCGCTGCAGCTAAAAGCTAAGAGCTGGCAGCTAAAGGCTAGACGCGACGCCGCTTGGGCGGACGGCATCCGTTGTGCGGAATTGGCGTAACGTCGCGGATGGAACGAACTTCAATCCCCGCCGCTGCCAGCGCGCGCACTGCGGATTCACGGCCCGAACCCGGCCCGCTCACCCGCACATCGACCGAGCGCACGCCCTGATCGCGCGCCATATTGGCGGCGTTCATGGCAGCCTGCTGCGCGGCGAACGGTGTGCCTTTACGCGACCCGCGGAACCCGAGCGAACCCGAGCTCTTCCAGGAGAGCGTGTTGCCCTGCTGGTCCGTGATGGTCACGATGGTGTTGTTGAACGAGGCCTGAATGTAGACCAAACCGAACGGTACATTCCGGCGCTCGCGCTTCTTGAACTTCTTGTTCCTGGCGGCCTTGCCCGTTTTCGCGGCCGCGGGCTTCTGCTGTTCTTTCGCCATTAGGTCTTCGCGCTCGCTTTCTTCTTGTTAGCCACCGTGCCCTTGCGCGGTCCCTTGCGGGTGCGTGCGTTGGTGTGGGTCCGCTGTCCCCGGACCGGCAAACTGCGCCGGTGCCGCTGGCCGCGATACGACTGGATATCGACCAGCCGCTTGATGTGCATGGTGACATCCTTACGGAGATCGCCTTCCACATCGCCCTGCTCTTCGATGACCTGACGAATCCGGTTGACCTCGTCTTCTCCGAGATCCTGGATCTTCTTGAACGGATCGACGGTCGCCGCGGTCAAAATCTTCAGCGCCCGCGGATTGCCGATCCCGTAGATGTACGTCAGCGCGATTCTCGCCTGCTTGTTGCGGGGGAGATCGACGCCTGCAATACGTGCCATACGCTTCCTTCGTTTTGCTCCCGGCGGTGGATTGCCGTTTGCGGTTTTTCCAACTCGTCCTCGAGCCGGAAGTGATGAGAGCCTGAGACGTTTCCCGGGGTTCTTCGCAAGCCTTAGCTTCGGCTAACTAGCCCCTGCCCCCTGTTGGCGGCACAACTCTCGTTCGCCGCGCCCCTTACCCCTGGCGCTGCTTATGCTTCGAGTTCTCGCAAATCACACGCACCACCCCGCGGCGGTGGATGACCTTGCACTTGTCGCAAATCTTCTTTACCGATGCCCGAACCTTCATGACCAACCAACCTTCTTCGTGATGAATCCTGCTATTTGTACCGATACACAATGCGTCCGCGGTTCAGATCGTACGGACTCAGTTCCACCGCAACGCGGTCGCCGGGAAGAATGCGGATAAAGTTCTTCCGCATGCGCCCTGACACGTGGGCCAGCACTTCGTGCCCGCTCGTCTCGAGCTTCACTTTAAACATCGCATTGGGCAACGTCTCGAGCACCGTTGCCATGACTTCAATCGCGTCTTCCTTCGACAATCGTTACCTCAAGTCCTGCTTATGCTTCCCTCAGGGGCTAAAGCCCCAAAGGTTTGCTGCGCCTTACGGCACGACTAAAGTCATGCCCTGATACAAACTCAATCCCGCTCTGCTACAAACCAGTCGTGCCCTGTTGCAAACTCGGTCCTGCCCTGCTGCAAATCCTGCCTTACTTCGTCAGCACCAGTGCGCCATCTTCTGTTACCGCCACCGTGTGCTCAAAATGCGCGCTCAGGCTGCCATCCTCGGTTACTGCCGTCCAGCCGTCTTTCAACACCTGAACGCCCGGCCGTCCCGCATTCACCATCGGCTCAATCGCCAGCACCATGCCGGCTTTCAACTTCTGCCCGTGTCCCCGTGTCCCGTAATTCGGAACCTGCGGATCTTCGTGCAGTCTCGTGCCAATTCCGTGGCCTACAAAATCCCGCACCACGCTGAACCCTGCAGCTTCGACCACTTCCTGCACCGCTGCGCCCACATCTCCCAGCGTTGCTCCCGCCTTCACGGTCTCGATCGCACTGGCCAGCGATGCTTCCGTCACAGCCAGCAGCTTTTGGGTCTTCGCCGCTATTTTGTGTCCCACAGCGACCGTGATTGCCGAATCGCCGTAGTACCCATCCATCACCACGCCCGTATCGATCGAAACGATGTCGCCGTCGCGCAGCTTCCGTTCCGCCGAGGGGATGCCGTGCACCACTTCCTGGTTGATGGAAGTGCACAGTACACAGGGATACCCCTTGTATCCCTTGAAAGCCGGAGTCGCCCCCAGCTCTTTGATCTTTGCCGCGGCCGCCGTCTCCAGATCCAGAGTCGTCGCCCCCGGTTTTGCTGCCTTGCGGGCCAGTTCGAGAATCTCCCGAACCACCTGCCCGCTGCGCCGCAACTTCTCGATTTCCTGCGGCGTTCTGATCGTTATGGCCACCTTGCTTAGCTCCTCAGGCGCGCCACTGCGGCCATCACTTCGGCCGCTACTGCTTCTACCGGCTGCTCGCCATTCACTTCCGCGAAGCGCCCCAATGCGCGATAGTGTTCCACCACCGGAGCCGTCTGCGTTTCGTAGGTCCGCATCCGCTCCCGGAACACTTCCTCGGTATCGTCGGATCGCCGCGCCAGAGGGCTGCCGTCCAGGTCGCACTTCTCATCGACCTTCGGCGGATGCAGGTAGATGTTGTAGATCGTCCCGCAAACTGGGCAGGTGCGCCGTCCGGTAATACGGCGCAGTAACTGATTATAACTGACTTGCATGCTGACGGCAATCACCGGAAGCGCCCTGGGATCGGCCCCGATGTGCTCGTCAATCCAGCGGGCCTGGCCCAAAGTCCGCGGAAATCCGTCCAGAATGTAGCCCGCCTGGGTGTCCGGCTGCTTCAGCCGCTCGGCGACCATCTCGTTGACCAGGTCGTCCGGCACCAGATGCCCCTGGTCCATGATGGCTTTGGCCTTGAGCCCCAGCGGCGTTCCGTGATCCCGGTGGTAGCGCAGCAGGTCACCGGTGGAAATCTGTGGAATCCCCCACTTCGCCACCAGCTCTTTGGCCTGGGTTCCCTTGCCGACGCCCGGGGCGCCCAGCAGCAAAATCGGTCCCGGTGTCACTTTCAACGATTCTTTCTTCTCCACGCCCGCATCCGCTGCCGCAACCGCCATTACCAGGCCCGCCTTCCTCTTACCCGTCCGCTCTTTGGAGAGAAGCCTTCATAGTGCCGCATGATCAGGTGCGATTCGACCTGGTTCACCGTGTCCATCGCCACACCAACCACGATCAGCAACGAAGTTCCGCCAAAATAGAAATTGAAGCCCATGCCGTTGGTCACCCATGTCGGCAGAGTTTCAAAGAAATGTCCCACCAGCCACAAATGGTTCAGGTGGATGCCGCTGATCAGCAACTGCGGGATCAGCGAAATCACGATCAGATAAAGTGCGCCCACCAGCGTGATGCGGGTCAGGATCTCATTCACGAAATCCGACGTTCGCCGTCCCGGCCGGATGCCCGGAATGAATCCGCCGTACTTGCGCATGTTATCGGCGATATCGTCGGGCCTGAACACAATCGAGATATAGAAATACGCGAAGAAGATGATGGCGATGATGTACAGCAACTCATACGCCGGCTCGCCCACGCGCAGCGCTTCAAACGTGCGCGAAAGCCACGGGCTGTTCTGCACGAATTTCGCCTGCGAGAAGAGCATCGGCGCCGAGAGCACCGAGGCCGCAAAGATGACCGGCATCACGCCGCCGGAGTTCACCTTCAAGGGCAGGTGCGTCGACTGGCCGCCCATCAGGCGCCGTCCCACAATGCGCTTCGCGTACTGCACCGGAATCCGCCGCTCGCTGCGTTCCACATAGACGATGAACGCCACCACCGCGATCATGCCCGCCACCAGCAGGATCAGCGCCGGGATGGTAAACACACCGAAACGCTGCGACTTTGCCGTGGTCACCAGGTCCGCAATGCCGCGCGGGAGGCCGACCACGATGCCCGCGAAAATCAGCAGGCTCATGCCGTTGCCGATGCCGCGTTCCGTAATCTGCTCGCCCAGCCACATGATGAACGTTGTGCCCGCGGTCAGCGTGAGCACCGTCATCAGCACAAAGCCGATGCCGGGGTTCAGCACCAGGCTGCTCGACGAGCTTTCGAGCGCAATGGCAATGGCCGCCGACTGCACGACGCCCAGCAGCACAGTGACGTAGCGCGTCCACTGTGTGATCTTGCGCCGGCCGATATCGCCTTCTTTTTGCAGCTTTGCCAGCGGCTCATACACTACCGTCAGCAGCTGAAAAATGATCGATGCCGTGATGTACGGCATGATGCCGAGCGCGAAGACCGTCAGCCGGCGCAGGTTGCCGCCGCTGAACAAGTCCACCAGCCCCAGGCTGGAGCCAGCCTGGTTGTTGAAGAAAGCCTCCAGCGCCTGCACGTTGACGCCCGGCGTGGTGATGTGCGCGCCCAGCCGGTACACGGCCAAAATCCCCAGCGTGAACAGCACGCGTCGGCGCAGGTCAGGAATCCGGAAGATGTTCAGGAACTTCTCAAACATATATGTCGGGTGTGCTCGGTGTTCTCATCTTACTCCCGCGCCTGCGCACGAAAGTACCGCTGTTAGCCAACTAGAATCGCCTTACCGCCGGCCTTCTCAATCTTTTCCTGGGCAGTCTTGGAAAACTTGTGTGCGTGCACGGTGACCGCTACTTTCAGTTCGCCGTTGCCGAGAACCTTGAGCAGGCCGCCATGCTTCTTGACCAGGCCCAGCTCGGTGAATTTCTCGATGGTGAGCTCTTTTTCGCCCAGCTCCGCCAGACGATCGAGGTTCAGCACTGTGTATTCCGTGCGGAAAATGTTGGTGAAACCACGCTTCGGCATGCGGCGGTGCAGCGGCATCTGGCCGCCTTCGAAACCGCGCATCAGACGCGAGCCCGACCGCGATCCCTGTCCCTTGTGTCCGCGTCCGGAAGTTTTGCCGGTTCCGGATCCCATGCCGCGCCCGATGCGCTTCTTATTGCGGTTGGCCTTCTTCGGCGCTCGCAGATTGGAAAGATTCCTCATTGTGCCCTCGCTCAGCGCCGCCCGGAATTCCACCGCACGACTCGCATCATTCATAGAGGGTAGGGTGTAGCGTTTAGGGTGTAGCAACTGCCTCGCTGCTAATGGATCAGGTGCCCTACCCCCTACACCCTATCCCCTACACCCTGTCTTAACTAACGATCCGCACCAGATGCGGAACCGTCTTCACCATGCCCCGGATCGAGGGCGTATCTTCACGCACCACAACCTGGTTCAGCCGGGTAAAGCCCAGCCCCTTGATCACCCGCTTGTGCTTCACCGGCGCCTGAATCATGGACCGGAAATACTGAATCTGAATCGTCGCCTTCTCCGCGGCCTTCGCCGCTGCCTTTTTCTGCGCCATGGTTAAATCTCCTGCGCCGTCTTGCCGCGCATCGCCGCCACTTCGTTGCGGTCGCGCAGCTGCACCAGCGCGTCAAACGTCGCCTTGATCACGTTGTGCGGATTCGCCGTGCCCAGGCTCTTCGTCAGCACGTTCTGCACGCCCGCTGAGGTCATCACCGCGCGCACCGCTCCGCCCGCAATCACGCCTGTGCCTTCCGGAGCCGGCTTCAGCAGCACCCGGCCCGAGCCAAATGAGCCCAGCACCTGGTGAGGAATCGTGGTCTGCGTCAGGTTCACGCGCACCAGATTCTTCTTGGCCGCTTCAATGCCTTTGCGAATCGCCTGGGGAACTTCGCGCGCCTTGCCCGAACCGTATCCCACCACGCCCGCACCCGGATCGCCCACCACCACCAGCGCGGCGAACGACATGTTTTTGCCGCCCTTCACCACTTTGGTCACGCGGTTGATCGCTACTACCTGATCCTTCAGGTTGAACTGCCCGGAATCCAGCTTCTTCTTCAGTATCGCCATTGCTTCCTGATTTCCTTCTGCGCCGCCTGAGCCGCGCCGATCCTAAAACTCCAACCCTGCCTCGCGAGCCGCATCCGCCAGCGCCTTGATGCGCCCGTGATACAGATACCCGCCGCGATCAAACACCACTTTGCTGATGCCTTTTTCCTTCGCGCGCTCCGCGATCAGCTTGCCCACTTCTTTCGCCGCCGCCACGTTGCCGCCCGTCTTCAGCTTCGACGCTACCGTCGAGGCCGACACCAGCGTCGTGCCCTGGCTGTCGTCAATCACCTGCACGTAGATGTGGTTCAGCGACCGGTATACATTGAGCCGCGGACGCTCCGTCGTGCCCGTCATACGCCGGCGGATGCGTGTATGCACGCGTTGCCGAATTGCGTTTCGTTTCCTCAGCGGAATCATGTCTCTTCCCTTCCTAATAGCGAAGCTGCCTCGCAGCCTCGTTCGGTTTTCAGGTTCGCGGCGTGTGGGCGGGATTTCTACATCCAACCCCCTACACCCTGTCCCCTGCTTTATTTCGCGCCTGTCTTTCCAACCTTCTTCTTCAGCTTCTCGTCGGAATACCGCACGCCCTTGTTCTTGTATGGATCGGGCTTGCGCAGCGAGCGCATATCCGCCGCCACCTGGCCCACCTTCTGCCGGTCGATGCCGCTGATGGTCAGCCGCGTCTGCTTCGGATCCACCGTCGCCGTGATGCCCGCAGGCAGCGGAAACTCAATCGGGTGCGAGTAGCCGAGCGTGAACACCACCGTGTTCTTGCCCTTCAACTCCGCGCGGTAGCCGATGCCGACGACGTCCAGATCCTTCGTCCAGCCCTTCGTCACGCCTTCCACGGCATTCGAGATGAGCGCCCGCGTCAGCCCGTGAATCGCAGCCTGCGAGTCGTTCTCGCGCACCGCATGCACGTGTCCGTCGGCGGTTTCCAGCTTGATCCCCGCAGGAATCGACTGTTCGACCTTGCCCTTCGGCCCTTCCACCACGACCACATTCCCGTGCACCGTGTACTTCACGCCGGACGGCAACACAATCGGTTTTCTTCCAATTCGCGACATCGTCAAAATCCTTCTTGGCTTGCGAGTCCCGGTTCAGCTCACGCTCGACCGTTCCACTGCAGCCCCGGCGCATTCAGCCACCGTCGTTCCAATCCCAACCCGGGCCATCGGCCCGGTAATTCCTGTTTCGCGCTCAGCAGTCTGGCGCGCAAAGCGCGCTTCCCGCTGGACGCGTAGTCCCTGGCGCTACCAGATCTCGCAGAGAACTTCGCCGCCTACGCCTTCGCGCCTGGCCTGGCGTCCCGTCATCACGCCCTTCGGGGTCGTCATGATGCTGATGCCCAGCCCGCCCTGCACGCGCCGAATTTCGTCGCGCCCAATGTAGACGCGGCAGCCCGGCCGCGAAACGCGCTCCAGATCCCGGATCGCCGCTTCGTTGTTCGCGCCGTACTTCAGGTAAACCCGCAACACTGCGCGGCCGTTCTCCTCGGTCGTTTTGAAGTTGGAGATGTAGCCCTCTTCCTTAAGAATGCGGGCAATCTCCGCCTTCAGCTTCGAGGCGGGAACATCCAGTTTCTGATGACGCGCGCGAATGGAATTGCGAATGCGCGTCAGAAAATCCGCTACCGGATCGGTCAAACTCATCGTTTCTCCTTCATTCCCCGTTCGCTCTGCCTTGTCCTGCATCTTCAGCAGAGAACCAGCAAGAATGTCTCTTGGCCTTCGAGCCTGCGCCCTCAGCCGTAATGGTTATCGCGCTCCTTGCGGAGCGCGTGCTGTCGCGTCCTACCAGCTGGACTTGACGACGCCCGGTATCTCGCCCTTAAGCGCCAGCCCGCGGAAGCACAACCGGCATACGCCGAACTTCCGCAGAAACGCCCGCGGCCGCCCGCACAGCTTGCAGCGATTGTGTTGCCGGCTCTTGAACTTCGGCTTCCGTGCGTCTTTTACCCGTTTTGCTGTCGTTGCCATAGTCTTCTCAAATCCTCTGTTTACGCCGTGGTGCGGAACGGCATCCCGAACTGCCGCAGCAGCGCGCGCGCCGAGTTATCGTCCTGGGCCGAAGTCACGATCGTGATGTTCATGCCCTTCAACTTCTCCACCTTCGAGTAGTCAATCTCAGGAAAAATCAGCTGGTCGCGAATCCCCAACGTGTAGTTCCCGCGCCCGTCAAAGCTCTTCGTCGACACGCCGCGGAAGTCGCGCACACGAGGCAGCGCCACCGAAATCAGCCGGTCCAGAAACTCGTACATGGTGTCGCCGCGCAGCGTCACCATCGCGCCGATGGGCATGTTCTCGCGCACCTTGAAGGCGGCAATCGACTTCTTCGCCTTCGTGGTCACCGGTTTCTGCCCGGCAATCGCGGCCAAGTCCGCGGTCAGCGGATCCAGCATCTTCGAGTTCTGCGTCGCCTCGCCCAACCCCATGTTGACCACGATCTTCTCCAACCGCGGCACGGCCATCGGGTTCTCGAGGCTCAGCTCCTTCTGAAGCGCGCCTTTGATTTCCTTGTGATACTTCTCTTTCAGTCTCGCTGCCATTTTCCTTAACTCAATTCTCATTCGGTCTCGGATTAGTGTCGCCACCGTCTACCGTTGCGAATGTTCCTTAAACTTCAAACTCGATGCGCCGGAAGCGCGTCCGCCCGTCCGGCCAGGACTACTTCTTCTTCGCGGCAATCGTTCCGCCGCACTTCTTGCAGACCCGCGTCTTCAAGTCGCCTTCAATCTTGTGCGCCACCCGCGTCGGCTTGTTGCAGCTGGGGCAAACCAGCATCACATTCGACCGGTGAACCGTCGCTTCCTGCTCCGCGATGCCGCCCTTGATGCGCCGCTGCGGATTCTCTTTCATGTGCTTCTTCACGATGTGCACATGCTCCACCAGAATGCGCCCCGTGTCCGGAAACACGCGCAGCACGCGGCCCTTTTTGTCCGTGTCGCTGCCGGAGATCACCTGCACTGTGTCGTTCCGCAAAATATCCAAACTCGCCATAATCTTGTCCTCTGTCTCGCTTCCGGTTTTAAAGAACTTCCGGAGCGAGGGATACGATCTTCAAAAACTTCTTCTCGCGCAGCTCGCGGGCGACTGGCCCGAATACGCGCGTGCCCACCGGCTCGCCGGCATCGTTAATCAGCACTGCGGCATTGGTGTCGAAGCGGATGTAGGTTCCGTCGCGGCGCCGCGTCTCTTTGCGCGTGCGCACCACCACAGCCTTCACCACTTTGCCCTTCTTCACCTGGCCGTCCGGCGAAGCTTCCTTCACCGCCGCCGTAATCACGTCCCCCAGACCCGCCTTGGAACCGCTCGATCCGCCCAGCGGCAGAATCATCTGCAGCTTGCGCGCGCCGGAGTTATCGGCGACTTCGAGCATCGACCTCATTTGGACTGCCATGGCACTTTCTCCTTCGTCCCGCGACCCCACGTCGCGGCGGTTACTCGGCGACTCTTACTTTGCGGCTACTACCTCGCGGCCGCTGCCGCTTCTTCTGCCTGAGCCAGCGCCGAACGGCGCACAATCTCTTCCAGACTCCACCGCTTCAGCTTGCTCAGCGGCCGCGTCTCTTTGATCCGCACCACGTCGCCCACCCGCGCCGTATTCTGCTCGTCGTGCGCGTAAAACTTCCGCGTCGACCGCACAATGCGCTTGTATTTCGGGTGCGCCTTGCGCATCTCCACTTCCACCACGATGGTCTTCTGCATCTTTGTGGAGACCACCGACCCTACCTTCTCGTTGCGGCGCGACTCGCGCGCCGGTGCTGTTATTTCGCTCATCGCTTAACCCTTCTTGACCTTTCCGGTCCGTGCCGCCGCCCGCTTCGTGGTCCTGCCGGACGTCTTTTTCCCTGCAGCCTTCTTCGCGGTCTTGCGCTTCGCTACCGTCTTCGCCGCCTTCTTGCGGACCGGCTTCGCAGCCTTCTTCCGCGCCGGCTTGCTCGACTCCAGCTTGTGCTCCGCGCCGTGCACGCCCAGTTCGCGTTCACGCGCAATCGTCTTGATGCGGGCGATGTCCTTGCGCAGCTCGCGCAGCTTCTTCACGCCCTCGGTCTGTCCGAGCTTCATCTGGAAACGCAGACGGAACAGTTGCTCTCCGGTCTTGCGCTCCTCGAGCCCCAGCTCGTCGTCGCTCAGGTTGCGAATCTTTTCGGCTTCCATCGTCTCTCTTCTCTCCGCCCGCTCCCGTTCCCGGCAGCGGCATCCAATCTTCTCGCGTTACTTCGCGGCGACCGCGACCTTCGCATCGTGACGCTGCACGAACTTCGTGCGCAGCGGCAGCTTGTGCGACGCCAGACGCATGGCTTCCTGCGCCATCTCCGGAGTCACGCCTTCCATCTCGAACAGAATCCGCCCCGGCCGCACCACCGCAACCCAGTGATCCGGAGCGCCCTTGCCTTTGCCCATACGGGTTTCGGCCGGCTTCTTCGTCACCGGCTTGTCCGGGAACAGACGCAGCCAGATCTTTCCGCCGCGCTTGATGAACCGCGTCATCGCCACGCGGCTCGCTTCAATCTGCCGATCGGTGATATATCCGCACTCCATCACCTTCAGCCCGAAATCGCCAAACGACAGCTCGCTGCCCCGCCATGCCTTACCGCGCATGCGCCCGCGCTGCTGCTTGCGATACTTCACTTTCTTTGGCATCAACATAACAAAACCCTCTTACGATCCAGTTGCTGGTAGCTCGCAGCTAACTGCTTAGAAAACCGATGTGCCCACAGCAGCCGCCGGCTCGCGCCGACGCGCCTGGTAAATGTCTCCGCGATAAATCCAGGTCTTGACGCCGATGATGCCGTAGGTGGTGTGCGCTTCGGCAAAACCGTAATCGATATCGGCGCGCAGCGTGTGCAGCGGCAAACGTCCCTGCAGATACCACTCCGACCGCGCGATTTCGTTGCCGTTCAAACGCCCCGACACCCGCACCTTGATGCCTTTGCAGCCGAAACGCAGCGCCGAATCCACCGACTTGCGCATGGCGCGACGGAAGCCGACGCGCTTTTCCAGCTGCAGCGCGATGTTCTCCGCCACCAGCTGCGCGTCCAGCTCCGGCTTGTTCACCTCGAGAATGTCGATGAACACGTCGCGGTTGGTCCGCTTCTGCAGCTCGCCCTTGAGCTTCTCGATCTCGGCGCCCTTGCGTCCGATCACGATGCCTGGCCGCGCGGTGCGAATCATCAGCCGCAGCTTGTTGCCGGGCCGCTCGATTTCCACCGAGCTCACGCCCGCCGCCTTCAGCTTTTCCTTCAGCTCGCGCTTCAGGTGAACGTCCTCGATGAGCAACCGGCTGTAGTCCTTGCCCGCAAACCAACGCGAGCGCCACGGCTTGTTGACTCCAACTCGGAATCCGTAAGGATGGACTTTCTGTCCCATAGTGTTCCTTATCCTCTCGCTACTTCTTCGCGGACTTCTTCGCCGCGGCTTTCTTGGCCGGTTTCTTCGCAGCTGCCTTTTTCGGGGCTGCCTTCTTCGCGGCCGTTTTCTTTCCGGCCCCTTTTCTGCCTGCCGTCTTCCCACTTGCTGACTTCACCGGCTCGTCCGACTTCTCATCCCCAACCCGGTGCACCAGGCCGCTGGCCTGCGCGCGCTCCGCCACCGAGATCTCAATGTGCGACAGCCGCCGCTGGTACCGGTACGCGCGTCCCATCGGCGCCGGACGGATCCGCTTCATGCGCGGTCCTTCGTTGGCCACCGCCAGCTTCACGTACAGGTTGTCCAGGTCCACATCCAGCCCCTGCTCCTGGCTCAGATGGTTCGCGTTCTGCAATGCCGAACGCAGCACCTTCTCCACCAGCGGAGCAACCGCCTTCTTCGTGAACGCCACCGTGTTCAGCGCTTCTTCCACGCCGCGCCCTTTAATCAGGTCCAGCACCAGCCGCGCTTTTTGCGGCGAAACCCGCTGAAATCGCGCTTCGGCCCGGAATTCCCGTGTTTGTGTCTGCGTCTGCATCTTTTATTCCGCCTTACTTCGGACGCGCCGTTGTTTCGGCGGCCTTCATCGAGTGACCCTTGAACGTCCGCGTTGCCGCGAACTCGCCCAGCTTGTGCCCCACCATGTTTTCGGTCACATACACCGGCACAAACTTCTTGCCGTTGTGCACCGCAATGGTGTGCCCAATCATTTCCGGATGGACCGTCGAACGGCGCGACCAGGTGCGCACGACCTTCTTGTCGTTGGCCCGGTTCATCGTATCGATCTTCACCATCAGGTGCCCGTCTACAAACGCGCCCTTTTTTGCTGACCTTGCCATCTCTGCCCTCTACTTCGTTCTGCGGGCCACGATAAACGCATCGGTCCGCTTGTTGTTTCTGGTCTTGTAGCCACGCGTCGGCTGGCCCCATGGGGTCACCGGATGCCGGCCGCCTGAGGTCTTGCCCTCGCCGCCGCCATGCGGATGGTCCACAGGATTCATAGCCACGCCGCGGTTCGTCGGCCGAATGCCCTTCCAGCGGTTGCGTCCCGCCTTGCCGATCGAGACGTTCTCGTGATCCGTGTTGCCCACCTGGCCTACCGTCGCCATGCAGTCAATCAGCACCTTGCGGGTTTCGCCGGAAGGCAGCTTCAACAGCGCGTAGTCGCCTTCCTTGGCCACCAGCTGCGCTGAGGCTCCGGCGGAACGCACCATCTGCGCGCCCTTGCCCGGCCGCAGCTCCACGTTGTGCACCGTGGTGCCGGCAGGAATGTTCCTGAGCGGCAGCGCGTTGCCAACCAGAATGTCGGCTTCCGGCCCGCTCATGATGGTCTGCCCAACCTTCAGGCCAACTGGCTGCACGATGTAGCGCTTCTCGCCATCAGCGTAGCTGATGAGCGCGATCCGCGCCGAACGGCCTGGATCGTACTCGATCGTCGCCACGCGTCCCGGCACGCCAAACTTGTCGCGCTTGAAGTCGATCAGGCGACGCATCTGCTTGTGCCCGCCGCCATGATGACGGATGGTCAGGTCGCCCCCGTTGCGGCGTCCGCCTGTCCGCAGCTTGTTCGTCACCAGCGGCTTATACGGCTTATCCGTCGTAATCTCGTCCCGCACCAGCGATGTCTTGAATCGCAGCGTCGGTGTGGTCGGTCTGTATGTCTTAATCGGCATGTTATAGCTCTTAGCTTCTAGCCGTTAGCTCTTAGCTTCCGCCAACGACTCGTTCTAACTTACCTACCTAATCTGATTAGTCTTAGCTAACAGCTAAAAGCTATTAGCTAACGGCTGTCTCAGAGGTTGTTCACGTAATCCGGCATCTTCTCGCCTGCCTTCAGGCGCACATACGCCTTCTTCCAGTCAGGACGATATCCGGAAAACTTTCCGCGGCGGCGTTCCTTGCCCACCATGTTCGATGTGCGCACCGCGCCCACCTTCACCTTGAACAACGCTTCCACGGCCTGCTTCACTTCCGTCTTCGAAGCCTTCGCATCCACTTCGAATACCAGCGTGCCTTCGGTTTCCTTGGCAGCCAGCGCTTTCTCGGTGATCAACGGGCGGCGAATTACTGAATACGTCGTCGGCATTAGGCCACCACTGCCTTTCTGCTTTTGGGAACCGACTTCATCAGCGATTCCTGCAGCTTCTCGATTGCCGGCCGCGAGAAAATTACGCGCTCGTTGCGCAGCAGATCGTAAGGATGAACTTCGTTGTTGAGCATCAGCTCCACGTTCTCGAGGTTGCGCGCGCCCAGCATCAGGTTCTTGCCGAGGCTCTCGCCGCTCTCCACCAGCAACGCGGTCCGCTTGGCTTCCAGCTTGTTCAGCGCCGCGCGGTAGAGCTTGGTCTTCGGCTCTTTCAGCTCGAACGACTCCACCACCGTCAGCTTGCCGTCGGCCAGCTTCGACGCCAGCGCCGAACGCAGCGCGCCCAGCAGCTTCTTGCGCGGAAACGCGTAGTCATGCGAGTGCGGAACCGGTCCGTGCACTGTGCCGCCATGCCGCCACAGAGGAGACCGCACCGAACCCACACGCGCCCGGCCCGTACCCTTCTGCTTCCACAGCTTTTTGCCCGACCCGGCCACCAGCTTGCGGTTCTTCGTCGCGGCCGTGCCCTGGCGCTGCGCCGCACGATAGTGCTTCACCGCTTCCCACAGCAACGCCTCGTTGATCTGCCCGAAGATTTCATCAGCCAGCTCCAGCGAGCCAACCTTCTGTCCTCCGAGATCCACTACATCAATGTTTGCCATCGTCTTCTCTTTCAAGCTCCGGCCTGCGCCCAAGCTCTCAATTCTTCCGAAATTCTTGCGCTGCCTTCAGGCGGCGTCCGCCCGACGCGGCAGCGTCATTTCTTCTTGCCCGCTGCCTTCTTCGAAGCCTTCAGCGGATCGACCGTGCCCGAACCCGCAAACCCACGGCGCTCGCGCGGCGGAGCCTTCGACTTCGTGATCAGCACATAACCATCCCGCGGCCCCGGCACTGCGCCTTCGACCATGATCAGGTTCTCGTCCAGATCGATGCCGCGAATCCGCAGATTCCGCACCGTCACCCGATCCACGCCCATGTGCCCCGGCATACGCTGCCCAGGAAACACGCGCGACGGAAATGACGAAGCGCCAATGGAGCCCTGCACCTGGAACATATGACCGTGCGACTTGGGACCGCCGCCGAAGTTGTGACGCCGCACCACGCCCGCGAACCCGCGGCCCTTGCTGGTGCCCGTCACATCCACATACTTCTCGTCGTTGAAAATATCGACCAGCACGCGATCGCCGGCCTTCACGCCTTCAACCGCTGCATCGCCATCCGCGGCAACTTTCGCCCTCTCAATCGCGACTTCCTTCTGAATCCGCACCGGCGCCACGCTGCTCTTCGCGAAGTGGCCGGCCTGCGGCTTGGTGACTCGCGACGTCTTCACGAACTCGACGAGTCCGATCTGCGCCGCATCGTAGCCATCTTTGAGTGCCGTCTTCAGCTGCGTGACCACGCACGGACCAGCCTGCAGGACGGTGATCGGGTGCACTTCACCCTTGTCATCGAATACCTGCGTCATGCCGATCTTCTTACCCAAAATTCCGCTAACTGACATATTTTCCTTTCCTCATCATGCGTTGCGAAAGGCACCGCACTGCCGGAGTTAGTGAGTTACTTCTCAAAGGCCTTAATTTCGACGTCCACGCCGGCTGGCAGATCCAGCTTCATCAGCGCGTCCACGGTCTGCTGTGTCGGCTCAAGAATGTCGATGAGGCGCTTGTGCGTGCGAATCTCGAACGCCTCGCGCGACTTCTTGTCCACGTGCGGCGAACGCAGCACGCAGTACTTGTTCTTCACCGTCGGCAACGGAATCGGTCCCGCCACCTGCGCGCCCGTCCGCTTCGCCGTCTCGACAATCTCGCCCGTCGACGTGTCCAGCACGCGGTAGTCGTAAGCCTTCAGCCGGATTCGTATTCTCTGTCCAACCATCTCGTTTGTTCTTTCTCGGTCAGCGGATCACTCTCGCGAATGATCCGCTTCCCTGCTTTTCGCTGTTACTTGATAATTTCCGAGATCGTGCCTGCGCCCACCGTGCGTCCGCCTTCGCGGATGGCAAAACGCAGACCCTTTTCCATGGCGACCGGAGTGATCAGTTCCACTTCCAGTTCCACGTTGTCGCCCGGCATCACCATCTCCGTGCCCGCCGGCAAAGTCGCTACGCCCGTCACGTCGGTGGTGCGGAAGTAGAACTGCGGACGGTAGCCCTTGAAGAACGGCGTGTGACGGCCGCCTTCTTCTTTCGACAGCACGTACACGCTCGACTTGAACCGGGTGTGCGGCGTGATCGAGCCCGGCTTCGCCAGCACCATGCCGCGCTCCACGTCTTCCTTGGCAACGCCGCGCAGCAGAAGCCCCGCGTTGTCGCCCGCCAGACCTTCGTCCAGCTGCTTCTTGAACATTTCGACGCCGGTGACCACCGTCTTGCGCGTCTCGCGGAAGCCGACGATTTCAACTTCCTCGCCCACCTTCACCTTGCCACGCTCGATGCGGCCCGTCACCACTGTGCCGCGTCCCGAGATCGAGAAGATGTCTTCGATCGGCATCAGGAACGGCTGGTCGATCGCGCGCGCCGGCAGCGGAACCTGCTTGTCGACTGCTTCCATCAACTCGTCGATCTTGGCTTCCCACTTCGCTTCGCCGTTCAGAGCGCCGAGTGCGGAGCCGCGGATGACCGCAACGTCGTCGCCGGGGAACTGGTACTTGGTCAGCAGCTCGCGCACTTCCATCTCGACCAGATCTGTCAGCTCTTCGTCTTCGACCGCGTCGCACTTGTTCAGGAACACCAGCACGTACGGAACGCCAACCTGGCGGGCCAGAAGCACGTGCTCCTTGGTCTGCGGCATGGGGCCGTCGGTGGCGGCGACGACGAGAATCGCGCCGTCCATCTGTGCCGCACCGGTGATCATGTTCTTGATGTAGTCCGCGTGGCCGGG
>Ga0210391_10001121_pt1 | contig 25059 bp, 20 predicted proteins | sample IncBWC12OmetaG_FD_160573 | JGI IMG/M metagenome (GOLD analysis project Ga0210391, IMG submission 160573) | Forest soil microbial communities from Barre Woods Harvard Forest LTER site, Petersham, Massachusetts, United States - Inc-BW-C-12-O ...
ACCTCTGATTCAGGATCTAATCGCCAACTGCACACCGACAGCAAAACTCAGCCAGTCCATCGAACTTGCAATTCCGCAAACAGATACCGCACACCCTGAGAAAAGCGGGCGCTTTACGTCGTTTTGCGGGAAAAATTCGCTCGAAGACGCGGGAAAGTGGTGTGGTTTGGGGCCCAAGGCGGCTGCGGCGCAATTGGCGGCCGAACTGGATAAGATTAGCTCGCTGCCAGGGGATCGGCGGCGGTTTACGAGCGCGGCGAACTTGGCAAAGGCACGGGCGGTGGCGCTGGCGAAACTGACGCCGGAGGAGAGGAGCGCAAAGGCGAGGGCTGCGGCACTCGCCAGGTATGGCAAGTCTCAGAAGGCACACGGAAACTCTTTTTCGAATGGTGAATGACCACAACGGCTACGACTGCCACGGCCGCAATCGCCCCCACGATTGGGCCCACGACCGGCCCGCCGTATCCTATTTTCCTCCCCCTTGAGCGTTCGCGGGCGAGGCGAGAGCCACACCAAGAGCAACAATCAGAACTCCGCGCCAGAAGCATTGGAGGTCATGCTGTCCTCCTTATGAGTGCCTGAGCCAATGTCTTACTATTGGTGGCCCCCGTCTCCGCCTGCTGGAACAGCTTCACCCTCTGCTTCTAGTCTTGCCCAGCGCTCGTGCCGGGCAATGACCCTAGCAGCAGTGTGGGCGAGGATATTGTGGCCGCGGGTAGTGGGGTGCAGATCATCCCAGAAGAGATAGGTATCCGGGTCGATCGTGGGAATTCCCTGGGAGCTGGTGCGAATGTCTACCAGCGAGTATCTGGCTGGCGAGGCGACGATGCGATTGAAGAGCGCAAAGACGTCGAGCTGCACCAGCTCCAGGCGCCTGTGCGGGTTGAAGTCGCGCAGGATAGCAAGGCCTGCGGCCAGGACGTCATTATAGAGAACGCTCGCCTGTGTCGCGGGAATCGAAGTCGCGGGCGAGCCGTTGAGCCGGGGAACCAATCCCAGCGGAGGGAGGTTGGGGACGATGAAGTGGGTAGCGCCGGCATCGATCAGGCGCTGGATATTATTCGCCTGATTGATAGCCGCATTGATCACATCGTTCGATGAGGTGGCATACAGTACGTCAATAGCGCCCCCCCAAACGACGAAGAGAGTCTTGTCGTTGATCTTCGGGTGCGTAGCAAGGTAGTCCGTAATCTGCTGGCCGATGTTGTTGACATTGACCGATAGCGAATCCGAGGGGCCAAAGGTGAATACCCCGGTCCCGCTGCCTGTAGTGGCGAAGCCGTATGCGTAGTCGGTTCCACCGTCGAGCGAGTCCTTGATCTCGGGCTTGGACGGCAGCGTCGCTGCCAATTGCTCAATCCACACACCGAAGTAGTTTTGGGCAGCGGGCACAGTGTCGTCGCCGTCGGTGAAGCGGCCATCCGTGTAGTCGGCCACGGGTCCGGGAATTCGCACTCCGTACTTGGCTTCTGTGAGATGCGCGACATTGCCAGTGTCGGAAAGAGAGTCGCCAAAGACGACTATCGAGGTGTACTGCTGGGCATGGGCCAGGACTGCGGTGAAAGTGAAGAGGAGCGTCGAGAAGAGGCAAAGGAGGCGGCGTGGCTGGTGTGCGGGAGTTCTCGTTGAATTGGTGGGCGTCAGAGGCTCACACAAAAGAGTTTTGACAGGAAGGGGCGTAGCCTTACGAAATCGTGGAGTTAGTCGCATGGGTATTTCTCCATCGTGAAAGAATTGGAAACATGGCCGGGAGCTGACAACAGTGATAGGGTTTACGGAACGCGGCCGAAGCAGCTTGTCGCAGATGCAGTCCGCGGCATTGTATTGTACGCCGTACATGATTGACAGCTTCTAGTGGTGGCCTGGGCTTCAGTCGCTTTGAGAAGGGAGAATCTCACCCTCCATCTCTCTGTCTTTGCAGTCTTCGTGAAGTGCCAGCTTGAACACGACGCCGCAGCCGATACCGTAGCAAGGGGCTGCTGGGCTGGCTAAGTCGCCGCCGTACGCGGCGGTGCCATACAAGTTGCCCTCTTCGTCCGGTAGGAGACCAGCATAAGGATTAATCCCGTCTGCACCGGTGAAGCTGTGCAGCACGGTCTCTTTGCCAGCCGCGTCCAGTTTGAACACCACTCCGCAGTAGGGACCGCCGCAAATTGCGGTCGAGATGCCCCCGAAGAATGTGGTGCCATAGAGATCGCTTCCGACGCGCAATAGAGTTCCGTAAGGAAATCCCCCATCCGCCTCGCCCGTGAAGGTGTAGAGGACAGTTTCCTTGCCGGCCCGGTCCAGCCTAAAGACCACTCCGTTGCCAAACGCTCCACCGTCGGAAGCAATACCATAAATTGTGCCCTCCCTATCCCGGATCAGACCTTGGGGGCCGCCCCCGTCCGCGCCGCCGGTAAAACTGTAAAGCACGGTTTCTTTTTCAGTGGGATCCAGCTTGAATACCACTCCTTGCCCGTCAGAGCCGCCACTAATGGTGGTGCCATAGAGATTGCCCGCCTCGTCGCGGATTAGGCTCGTCCCTGGATTGTCCCCATCCGCGCCTCCGGTGAAGCTATAGAGGACAGCCTCCTTTCCAGCGGGATTCAGCTTGAACACTACGCCGCATCCATTTCCGAAGCATCCGCTCAAGTCGCCGCCCCCAATGGTGACGCCATAGAGATTGCCCGCCTCGTCCCGGATCACACTTGCGTAGGGACCATTCCCGTCCACTCCTCCGGTGAAGCTGTACAACACGGTCTCCTTGCCGGCCCGATCCACCTTGAACACCGTTCCGGCAGGCAGACCGGCACTGCCGCCGCCAATGGTGGTCCCATAAAGGTTGCCTGCCTCATCTCGGATCAGCCCTGCGGTGGGCTCCGCTCCATCCGGAGGCCCGGTGAAAGTGTGGAGCACGGTCTCTTTGCCGGTCCGGTCGATCTTGAACACCACACCGCAGCCAACGCTTTCGCAGTAGACGCTGCTATAGTCGCCCCCGAGGCCTGCAGTGCCATAGAGATTCCCCTCCTCGTCTCGAATCAAACCCGCGCCGGGTCCGGCGTAATTGGGATTCGCCCCATCCGCCCCGCCGATGAATGTGTATCGGACCGAGTAAGCCGGCGGTTTCGGCGCCTTCTCTTCCTGTGATCGAGCTGTGGTGACCGCCGAAAGAAGCAGGGTTCCTACCGCGAGCGCGGCCCACGCCGACCGCACAGGTGCCGACCAGATCGAGGTCGATGAGTTCCGATTTTGCAGTTCCTTTGCCATACCATGGTCCTCCCTTTTCACTGTGAGAATCGTCTTTGCCGAGCATCAAGACAGAGGGAAGGGGCACGACACACGGCTGCCGCCCCTCTCTCCGGATACTTACTTATCGGTCCCCATTGCCGGGACACCACACGAAGCCGTGATTCAGGTTGCTGCCGTCAATGTAGTACCCTGCGATCGCGCCCGCCTGGTTGATGCTCTCCGGGCGTGTGCCCTGGCCGGGGCCTGTGCCCGCGTCCGGTGCGTCGAACTTGGTGAAGGCGCCGTCACGAGCACGCACGTAGCATAGACGAACCTACCGTCTGGAGACGTGACCACGCTTTTCGCGTTTCCGGGGAGAGAAACAGTGGCCACCACGGATTGAGTCTTCGTGGAAATAATGGACACTTCATAGGCGGAGTAACATGCCACATAGATCGTCTCGGTGTCGGGACTGGCGGCGATCCCAATCGGAGTGTCTCCAACAGGGATGCTAGAAACTACTGTTGCCGTTCTGGTATCGATCACCGTCATTGTTTGCCCAGATTCGTTGGTGACGTAGGCGTACTTGCCGTGACTGCCGAAGGCCACCTATGCGGATTTCCGCCCGGAATATCACCGGTAAGCGTGTTGTCCCTGGTGGAGACGATATGGACGACGTTCTCGTTGTAGTCAGGTACGTAAAGATTCTTGTCGTCCGGCGTTAAGGTAATCTCCCGCAGCTCCGATCCAAATTGAAGGGTGGAGATAAGCGCGCTGGTTTCTGTGTCGAACGTATAGATGTTCTTGCCGTCGAAGGTTGATATGTATACACGCTTTCCGTCGCGGGTAGCCGTGAGGCCGAAAGGGCCGGGGATGGTCGGCATGGATGCAATGCGAATGTGGTCGGAAGCCCGCAGAACATCGACAGAGTTGTCAACGCCATTCGCTACGTAAATATATCCTGCTTTTTGTGCCCGGATGGACCCGCTAACAGCCAAGGTAAGACAGATACCCACAATTAAATTGAGGATTCTCAGATATGTCCGAAACATGAGTTTTCTCCTTGCGCCTTTCCGGAAAGGGTTAAGAGCCGACCTCGTTGCCGGGAGAGAGACCCAGGCAAACGAGGCGAAGGAAGAACTGAAGATCGCGCGCATTCGACTACAGTCGTAGGCGCGATTTCCGCATGCCCTGAATTTTGCCTCACTGCTATTGTTTTGAGTCACCGTCGCATGAAGGTGGCAGCCACACGAAGCCATGATTCAGGCTGTTTGCGTCGAGCCACCAGCCGGTGACTTCTCCGCTTTGGTTGTTGGTCGAGGGCCGTGTTCCCTGGTAAGAGCCTGTACTCGCGCCCGGAGCATCGAACGTGTAGAAAGCGCCGTTAGCGGAGCGGGAGTAGCCATGAAAGACATTGCTCGCATCCAGAAAGAGTCCGGTGACTTCTTTAGAGTCGTTGATTGAGTAAGCGGTGGTGCCTTGACCAGCACCGGTCGCCGCGCCGGGAGCCTCAAATGTACTGAACTTGCCGTCGACGGTGCGCACGAAGCTGTGAATGATGTTTTCAGAATCCACAAAATATCCCGTGATTGCACCATCCTGGTTGATGCTTGCTGCGATGGTGAGTCCGGCCGCCCCGGGCGCGTCGACCACCCTGATCGTCCCGTCCGGCTTGCGGAGAAAGCCATGATAAACGTAGCTCGCGTCTACATAGTAGCCAGTAATCGCGCCATCGATATTCAGGCAGGTTTCTAAGCAAACCATGGTGTAAATCGAACCGATCGGATCGATGGTTGTGATCTCGCCTTGACGGGAACGGACAAAACCGTGTTGTACATTGCTTCCGTCGTAATAGACGCCAGCGGTTTCTCCGTACAGATTTAGCGAATACGCCAGCGTGCCTTGGTGTTCGCCAGTGCCGGCGCCCGGCGCCTCAAACGTGGTGAATGAGCCGTCCGGATAGCGGATGAAGCTATGAAAGAGATGGTTAGGGTCGTCGAACTGTCCGGCGATGACACCCAGATCGTTAATGGCATAAGGGACCGTGCCCTCGTTGAGCCCCACGCCCAGACCCGCGCCGGGGGCGTCAAAGGAGACAAAGTGGCCATCGGGTGTCCGCAGGAAGCCGTGCGGCACGACGTTAACGTCCGTGTAGGAACCGACGATTTCGCCCCAGTCGTTATTAGCAAAGGCATCGGTACCGCAAGACGGCGCGCAAGCCGGCGAAGACACCGTGGCTGCGCCCGGAGCGTCGAACTCAATGAGTGTGCCCTGGTTATGGTCTGGTTGCGTCTGTGCGAGCAACTGAACGGAGATCGCCAACGCGGCGATCAGGCTTGCAGTACCGATTCTGTATTTCATAGCGTCCTTGAATCTCCTTTCGAAGCGGTCGGCCCGTACAAATATTGAAGCCACGGACCTTCCAAGTTCGCTAGACTGTGAGGCAGCCGACGCCATAACTCAATACACTGGCGGTGGATTGCGGGTGTATCGTGGGTAGACTGATAAGCTGTTCATTTCAAGATGGTTTGAGTTTTTTTGTGTTGATACTGCTCCCATTGCACGCGATGGCCAACGTCTCATTGCAAATTTCCATGGAACCTCGACCATTTTCGGGGCTACAACCACCCACACTCTTCAGGCGTCGGCATGAAAGAGTTGCCCTTGCAGCGCGCACGATTCGGTCCCTTTGAGCTCGACCTGAAGGCTGCGGAGTTGCACGAAGGCAGTCGCACCGTCGCGCTGCAGGAGCAGCCGTTTCGCGTTCTTCAGCTGATTCTGGAGAACGGTGGGGAACTAACGACGCGCGAGGAGATCAAGCAGGCGCTTTGGCCGAACGACACGGTCGTGGAGTTCGACCACGGCATCAACACCGCCATTAAGAAGATACGGCAGGCACTCAGTGATTCTGCCGAAGACCCCAAGTATATCCAGACCGTAGCGCGGCGTGGTTACCGCTTCTTGGTTGCGGTTGAGTGGCCTGTTGACTCGATTGACGCGCTCGGCGAAGCTGCGGCTGATCGGAGCGGAGCCGGCGACGGGCCAGTAAAGCTATCGAAGCGCACGTTTGCTGCAGAAGAAATCACCGGCAGGCGGCTCTCACATTATCGTGTGCTTGAGATTCTCGGCGGCGGCGGCATGGGAGTCATCTACAAGGCCCTCGACCTGAAACTCGACCGACTGGTCGCGCTCAAGTTTCTTCCCGAAGAACTCGGCGAGGACCAAAAGGCCATCGAGCGTTTCGAGAGAGAAGCGCGCGCGGCTTCTGCCCTGGACCACCCCAACATCTGTTCCATTTACGAGTTCGGCGAACATGAAGGACGACCCTTCATCGTAATGCCCTTGCTGGCAGGCCGGAACCTGAACGACCTCCTGGCGGAATCGAGCGGTCCCCCCCCGAGTGCCTTCGACCTGGAGCGGGTGCTGGATTTTTCAATCCAGATCGCCGCCGGCTTGGAAGCGGCGCATGAGAAAGGAATTATTCATCGCGATATCAAGCCCGCAAATATTTTCATTACGCAACGATGTGAGGTAAAGATACTGGACTTTGGCATAGCCAAGATGCTCCTGCTTGGCGAGCTCGTGGAAAGCGAAGCACAAGGCGACTCCAGCACCGCTGATGCAACCTCCAAAACCCTAACGTTTAAGACCGCGGATCCGACCCGAACGGGGACTGTCGTCGGCACCGAAGGTTATATGTCGCCGGAACAGGTGCGGGGCGAAAAGCTGGATACGAGGACCGATCTGTTTTCGTTTGGCCTGGTGATGTACGAGATGGCCACCGGTCAACGGGCATTCGGTGGCGATACCGCCACGGAAGTTCATGAAGCCATCATGCACCAAGTCCCCCTTGGGGTCCGGGAATTGAATCCACAGCTCCCGGCTGCCCTCGAACAGATGATCGGCAAAGCGCTGGAGAAAGACCGGAACTTGCGCTACCAGACCGCTGTCGAGATGCTGACGGAGTTGACGGAGCTGAAGCGCGATTCGCAAGCGAGCGCTTCCGCGTTGAGGTCAACGAAGAGCGAACTTGCACCGCAACGGGACCCCCTCGGCCAATTGATTGAGGATGACGCGAATGAAAGCAAGGCTCCGTCGATTCCGGGAGACTCGTCCGACAATCCCTGCCTCATCGAAACCCTCCCTCATTGTGGCTATCGATTCATTGCCCCGATTGAGCAGAAAAATGGAGAAGCGAAGCTGCCGCCGCAAAACGGGCAACCCCTACCGAGGACGCAGCTGGACACACAGGTCTATGACGCCAGAGCGGCAGAGTCGGGTTGGCGTCATGGAGCAACGAAATTCAGTATTTTTGGGCTGGCAGTTCTGCTCCTGCTGATTTTGTCGGGTGCACTTTACTTGCGCCATCTGAAGGGGAGAGCAGATCGGACTGCGGAACCCGGGAACCAACCAAATCTCCGTGCAACGCCGCTTACAAGTATGCCGGGAATGGAGGACAATCCGTCATTGTCTCCGGACGGTGGCCAGGTCGCATTCGCCTGGGATGGCGGGAGCAGCAAGGCCACGCACCGATTCGACTTATATGTCAAGGCGACAGGCTCGGAGGTGGTTGAGCGCCTCACGCATGAACCAGCCACCCAGATCATTCCCGCTTGGTCACCGGATGGCAGCACCATTGCATTTGCTCGTCAGATGAGGTGGGCCCGTCCGGCAGGCGAGAAGGAAGGCATATTTTCCGTCTCTGCGCGCGGTGGTCCCGAGCGGAAGCTTGCCGACGCGACCTTTGCACGCGATGGAGGAATGTCCCTCAGCTGGTCATCCGATGGCCGGGAGCTTCTGTATTCCGCGGACGGCGGGCTCCATATCCTGACGCTTGAGAATGGCCAAGTCCGCCAAGTCGATACGGGACCGTGCGACCCGTATTCGTCTGCGTTTTCGCCGGACGGAAAATGGATCGCGTTTTCCTGCGGCGATCATTGCGATCTGGCTCTTCTTTCCACGAAGGGGGGAGTCGCTAAGCGTTTGCTTACAGGCTGGTGTGGGCAAGTTGCGTGGACGACGGATAGCCAACGGCTTATCCTTCCCAATCTTTGGGAGATCAACATAAACGGAGGCGAAGCCCACCGGATGACGATGTCGTCAGAGAGTGTGGCCTACCCGACCATTGCCTCACGGGGTAACCGCCTCGCTTATGTGGCTTACCAAGGCACGACCAATATTTGGCGGGCGGACACGCGGACCGGGCACTCCCGCACCGTGTTTGCGCCCAGTTCCGAGGGACAGCGCAATCCCCAAATCTCCCCGGACGCGAAGAGAATTGCTTTCGAGTCAAATCGTTCCGGTTTTCAAGAGGTATGGGTGGCAAATCTGGACGGTAGCGATGCCCTTCAGTTGAGCAATTTCCGCCAGGAGGGAAAGACGGGCAGCCCCCGATGGTCGCCCGACGGACGCCGGATAGCTTTCGATTCCCGCGTATCGGGTACGCCAGCTCTTTACCTAGTGGATCCAGCGACAGCGTTTCCTAAGCAAGTCTCAACCAACGGCATGCCGGCAGTGATGCCGACCTGGTCGACTGACGGGAAGTGGCTCTACTTCACATCGGCATCGTCGGAGCCGGTTGAACGTGACGCTCTCTATCGGGTGCCTCCTAAGGGAGGGACTCCTGAGCGAGTGGCTCAAGCGCGCGGCTATAACGCACGACAATCGAAAGACGGCCGACTGCTCTACTTTGCCGCCGGACAAGATAACACCCCAATCAATGTCCTGAATGTCGCCACCGGAGAACTGCATGCGCTCAACGGAATGCCGAGTCTCTCATGCGGGAATGATTGGGCGTTGGGCTCCAAAGGCATTTTCTTTGTCGTATGGGATCCAAAGCCAGCCATCGATTTCTATGACCTTTCAACACAGCGAGTCACGCAAAAGATTTTGTTCGACCGGCAGCCCATTTGGTGGGGTGGCCTGTCACTTTCTCCTGACGAAACATGGCTGGCATATTCGCAAATCGATGAAACTAGCAGCCATCTGATGCTGGTGCAGGGCTTCCGATGATTCCTTCTTCACCGGCTTGGGTCTCCCATTCTTGACGGCGCCTTCGATCAGCACCCTCATCTTGTGTGCTCGGAGAATCCCCTTTCCGAAGGCTGTCACAACCTATATCGATTTGTCCTAGTAAGAGCTGAAAATCTTCTTCCTTGCCGTTGTGGGGAGTTGCCGTCATCAGGAGAAAGTGCCGCGTGAGGCCCGAGAGGAGCTGCCCGAGATGATACCGCTTGGTGTACTTGACCTCGCCTCCGAAGAACGTCGCTGAAAGTTTGTGCGCTTCGTCGCACACGACCAGGTCCCAACGGCACTCCGGAGCTTGCAGCTTGTGCTGCACATCTTCGTTGCGGGACAGCTTGTCGAGACGGGCGATAACGAGGTTGTTTTCGAGGAACCAGTTGCCGGTGCGCGCCGCTTCGAGCTTGTCATTCGTCAGAATCTCGAAAGAAAGCTGGAAGCGCCGGTAGAGCTCATCCTGCCACTGCTCGGCTAGACTGCCGGGACACACGATTAGGCAGCGTTGCAAGTCGCCGCGTGCGACCAGTTCCTTGATGAATAGTCCCGCCATGATGGTCTTCCCGGCACCCGGATCGTCGGCGAGCAGGAAGCGCAGCGGCTGACGCGGAAGCATGGCCTCATAAACGGCCGTAATTTGATGCGGCAGTGGTTCGACGAGCGAAGTATGCACCGCGAGCACGGGATCGAACAGATGGGCAAGACGGATGCGGTGGGCTTCGGAGACAAGACGGAAGAGTCGACCATCACTGTCGAAGCTCCAAGGCCGACCGTGCTCCAGAACGTTGAGGCGCGGCTCGTCATGGCGATAAAGCAATTCGTTAGCGACGCGTCCCGTCGAGCTCTTATATGTGAGTTCAAGGGCCTCCGAACCAAACCACTGCACGCTGACCACCGTAACAACTTGATCCGGCAGAATTCCACGGATTGCAGCGTTTGGCTGGAGGTCTTCGAGACGTGTCATGTTCTTGTTCTTTCTAGGCTGGCAGAGGGTGCATAGTTGGGTAGGTGAATTCAAGTGTAGCCTAACAGCACGACTGGCGGCAGCCGTTCGGGGGATAGCTATAGGCAGGGAAAACTCACCCCCTTAACCGCTCGATCAACAGACAGGAGCGCACGTCGTCGACAGATTAGTTTGCAATTCAACGAGATGGGTATAGCAGCCGGGAAAAAAGTACACCCCACCAGGACCACGAGGCTCTGCGCGTTCCTACGAGTCCGGTGCTCTTTATTCGGTGCCTTACCTTTGAATTACGGGTCTGATCAAAGCGATTAGTGCTGTCCGATCTCCTTGATCGGCATCTCGTAAAGCAGCGTAGTAATCTCCTCCTTTATTCATCAACGCCATATCAGCCCTCCCGAAGAAATCCAAGCATTGTTGCATTAGCACTGCACAGGCGACTCTGCCATTTCCATCGAGAAAAGGGTGTAAGAATAGAAAATCCGCATGGAACTTCGCGATCGCATCGAGCTTCATCGAGGGATCGGATAATTGCAAGTAGTGCGCGTTCCAATCACTGCAAAGCGAGGTCAAGAGTGGTGCGACCTGTTCCGCCAGAGGTGGTTGCAAATGCCGGGTCCGGCGGCCTTCGATGTCCATGAGTGCTGCTTGCCCGGTACGTAACTGTCCAACAGCTCTAGTTGGGAGGTCAAAACATATCAAGCGATGAAAGAGGAGTATTAAGGCGGGACTAAGTTGGGTCGAAATGGATTGAAAGTCATCACCTTTTTCGAAAGCTGACACTGAGATCAAATCCGGGGTCGTAATGTTGAATCCGAGAGTCCGGAATATCTGCGATTGCCCAGTCTGAATGCCAGACTGCGCGGCTTTCAGCCGTTCGATCGATGCCTGAAGCGCACGAATCTCCCTTGCAGTCTGTATCAGAGCCTTCGATGTTTGGCTGTCTGAGTCCACAAACCACGACAATTGTTCTTCCGCAGACATCAGGATGTCGAGGTATTGGAGCCTGATTCCATACCCGGGCGGAGAATCGAGGAGATTCGTCAGCTGCTGCAAATGGAGTATTTCAGCTTCTCTGCTGCTGTTCCGTGCCAAACCGATCAAGGTCTTGCGCTGGGATGGTGAGAGGGTCTGATTAGTCACAAAGACAAAACCCTTGGTGACCGGAGGGGGCTCCAAGTAAGTCAGTGCTGTACTTCTTTTTGATTGCTGTAAAGCTGATGGGACCAGTTGGAAAGTGCACTGCAGCAATCCAAGTATATGCACCTTTGCGACAGACGATGTCCTTTGTCCCATCCGGACCGCCCAATGGGCTCTGCGGGTCAATCTCTTCGTAACCCAGCAGACCCAGGGCAGAAGCAGCCAGCCGCTCTGCTTGAGTAGAACCGTCGCGCCAGAATAATAGTCTGAGCTCAGTATCTCTTTTCATCGAAATGCGTGCATTCCCCGAACTCAATACCAGGATACCTTCCTTGCTTTCGTTCTTAAGCACCCCCATTAACCACTTGATTAACAGAGAGGAGCGCGCACTGGTCCACAGATTAATTCGCGGTTCAACGAAAAGGCAGGATAACAGCCCGGGAATCCTGGATTAAATGCTTCCAAGAAGACTCCGATTCCGAAGAGTCACACTTCGTTATAGTTGTTTGAGAAGCTGGACACTTCTGCTTTGACCTGAAGACCCTTCCTGGCTGCAAGATACAAAGGACGGACGAATGAAATTATTCGCCTACACGGATGAATTGGCAGAAATTAGCTAGTATTCTCTTTGCACGCCATCGCAATGCTTCCCGCATCAATATTGGCCACAGCTGTCCGGCGCCCCCTCGGCGGCATTTCTATCATCGGGGGGGCCGGGTGCTCATTCGAAGAGCCCACCGGCATCCCTCTTTCTCGAAGATGTTCCGAGGACGCATTTCACCAGTTGGTCTTGGACGGATTGCTAAGTGAAGGTGAATGTGCTGACCCGTCCGATCTCTCGCAGCTTGCAGACCTAGTGTTTGCGAAATTTGGGACACAAAGGCCCCTCGTAGATCGTCTTCCACTGAATCTGTTTCGACTGGCTCGGGCGAACGACGGATATCTGCTGCTCGCAGCGCTATTCCGCGAAAGCGTAATTGCGTCGTTCGTTACGCTAAATTTTGATCTCGTTGCACTTAAGGCTCTAAGCGATGTGGGAGCCATTAACGATGTTGCGATTATCCGAGGACCCGAGGAACACGCAAACCACAGGACTCATAACGTGATCTTCCTGCACCGGTCAGTCGATGCACCTGCAGACGACTGGATACTCCGAACGGCACAACTTGATACAGCATGGAGAGACGGCTGGCAAGAATTAGTTGCGCTTCGCGTCGTTTCGAATCCAATAAACGTGTTCATTGGCCTTGGCACGCCCGCAGCAGTTTTGATTGAATCCGTTGCTAAGGTTCGGGCACGAGCCCCTGGCGGCACAGCCTTTTATCAGGTGGATGTAGGCAACAAGGAGGACTCTGCTTACTTTCGTGCACTCAATTTGCCAGATGCCAATTACATCCAAATGGGGTGGACGCAGTTCATGGAGGAGCTGTCAGAGCGCGTACTAGCCGAACAGATCCTGCAGCTGGACAGAGGATGCAGAGAAGCGCTCGCTCCAGGGGAATTGGACGATGGTGATTTGGAGGCAATCAAGACAAGAATATCGGCCGGGGGATTGCTCGCATTGGGTCGCGCGCGTGCACAGTGGATGATGAAACGCAGCACATATCATCCTTTTCTCGAACCGGAGTTGCCATTTCTTGCCAGCGTCCTAATCGCCATAAGAACGATCGAAAAACACACTCATTCGCTAGCGGAGTTTCGGGACTCTGCCGTTGTTGAATTTCGCGAAGGCGCAAAAATTTGTGCCTCCGCGGCGTTCGTTGTTGCTATGGGGCAACGTTGGCTTGCGCTTGAACCTAGGATTCACCAGCTCCGACAACGCTGGGGCGCCCAAAACACGCTCCGAGCAAATATATTTGTCTGTGGTGCCGTAGGCGAGCGGCCTAGTTACGTTACTGTTCCTGAGCGGTTGGTACCGGCGAGCGACGCAGATAATATCGTAGAACCAGCTGGTTTTGACGTGTTCGACATAGAGGAACTTCGAGCTGATCCGGCGCTGGTGCTCACAAGAGAGAATTTGGAACGACATGAATGAAATTATCCTGAGCGAAAACCAAATGTTGGCCACGGCGGGGGAGTTGCTGAAGACGGGCGGCTACAAAGAAGTCCGCGGCGATCGGCTTGGACCGCTCCAATCGGACAAAGCACGTGTGTATGAGGACACGTATGCAATCGTGTGCGTCGCCGTGTTTTCGACCTGGTTAGACCTCAAATCAAGATGGACCGATGTCCAAGCTGATTTTGTGGAGCTGTTGTCAAAATACTTGCTACGCGCCGATGCGAAGACATGGGATGCATATTTGGTGCTGCTCACTCCCGCCATGGCATTGAACCAGTTGTACGAGACACAAGAAATCAGGCAAGACACAACACGTGTTCGCAAGCTGGTCGGAACCGGAGAGGATATTCGCTCTTTGAACGATGTGCAGACTCTCGTGTCGTCTTTGCTGCCAATTAGGTCAGCGCAAGCGATCAGCGACAAAACGGAAACGGTTTGGTCCCTCGTCTATCAGGCACTTGAGAAAAAAGGCATTCGTCGGGACACGATCGAAAGTCTCGTCGGAGCTTACAAAGAGCAACGAAACGTCATGGAAGCACTTAGAAGCTCGTTGGGCAAATGAGATTACTCGAGCTACAAGTCGGCGGATTCCGAGCATTTGGGCGGGAGCAATCATTTGATCTCGATGCAGACGTAGTCATCATCAATGGCGCTAATGGACAAGGAAAAACCTCACTATTCGATTCCATTTTGTGGGGGCTTTCAGGGCTTGTGCCACGGGTTTCGGCTGACGACGCGGCTCTACTGTCGAAGTTCTCCGATACCGGCCAAATTGAAGTAACCGTCAGATTTCAAGATATTAATGGGAGCAAGTTCCTCGTGCGGCGTTCATTCGATGGAGAACGCCAACGACTTCGCTTTGAAAGTGGAAGAGAAGTGTCCAGGGACTCAGACGCTGAGGCAAAGCTACAAGAACTCCTTTGGCCTAGTGCCAAAACGACCGCGGAGCCTAGGGCTGCAGTTGCGCAAGCACTCACGAGAACTGTCTACCTGCAACAGGATGTGCTCCGTGAGTTTCTCACGACTGATGACGAGAAGGCCAGATTCAGCTGTATTGCTGACCTAATTGGCGTCGGTCAATTATCAGACCTCCGTCAGCAATTGGATCGGGCACGTACTGCATGGAGCACGGTCACGAACCAACGATCGGGAGAATTACAGGAGAGCGACAAGAAGTTGAGTTCGCTTCGGAATGATCTTCTTCGGACGGAGACAAATCAGCTACGAGAAATGGATGCAACAGCCTGGAAACAATGGTGGTCTCGTGCCGTCACGTGGAATCCCGATCTGGGTTCACCTGACAAACCTGAAGCTAATGGTTCCACAGCCCTCGACAGGACGATAAGGGTTCTCCAATCTCGCGTGCACACCCTTCTGCGACAAAGGGATCTAGTCGCCACCTTGAAAGACGATTTTGATCGGCACCATGCCCCGCCTCCTAGCGAGGACATCGACGCGCTGCGCGCATCCGTTGAAGAGGTCAAACGACGGGTGCAGTCTCTGCGCGAGCGATTGACTAAGGAAAGGGAAAGTGAGGCAGAATTGCGGCGGGCACAAGCTGAATCTAAGGCACTTCAAGAGAAAGTTGCTCTCTTTGCCTCGTTAGCATTGCAGATGCTGTCGGAACGCTGCCCAGTTTGTACACAGACATACGACATTGCCGAGACGAAATCGAGGCTTGAAGTGCTGTCGAAGCCTGCCGAGGAAAGAGAGTCGCAGGTTGAGCTGTCCACTAAGGACATAGAGAATCAATTAGAAGAAGCTGAAAGAGAAGCTGCTGCCGTAGAAGGGCAACTTAGGGAGGCACAGATAAGCGAAGAGCAACACGAACGTTGGCTGTCGACCCTTCGTGAGCAGCTCGGTCAATTTGGCGCTAATGTCCAAGGTAATGTGGGACAGACACTCACTTTACTAAGTTCGAAGTTTGAAAATGACATTACCGCGGTCCAACAACTGATAAGGGAAGGAGATCAACTTTCGTTAGTCTTGTTGCAGATCGCAGACCGGTCTAAGGCGGCAGAATTGAAGACTCAGATTGCCGTCTCGGAGAGGGAGAACGCGGCTATGAAAGGTGAGTTGGATTCGCGCAATGCAACGTGGCGTTTAGCCACGGACATTCTAGATGCGTTACGTACGTCCGAAGACGACGTGGTTCAACTACAGCTCGAAGAAATAAATCCGCTTTTGCAGCGAATCTACAGCAGGATAGATCCCAATCCAGTGTTTAGAACCGTCTCTCTTGTAAGCACATTTATCAAAGGACGAGGCCACCTTAACCCCCAGATCAAAGATTCGATAACTGATGCAAGTTCAACTTCACCTGAACAGGTTCTTTCCAGTTCACAAGTGAATGCGCTTGGTCTGTCTCTTTTCGTTTCGCTTAACTTTGGGCTGCCAAAACTCCCGCTGAATGCTCTTTTAATGGACGATCCCTTACAGAGCCTGGATGAGATCAGCTTGTTGGGTGTGGCAGATCTGCTCCGACGCGCGAAGCTTGCACGGCAATTAATCGTCTCTACTCATGACGAACGCTTCGTCGGGCTTTTGCAAAGAAAGTTGCGGCCGACTCAGAGTAATGAGCGGGTACTTACGATTACGCTATCTGGATGGAGCCGTAGAGGCCCAGACGTTGAATTCAATGTCGCAGAACCGGATCTTCGGCCAATGAGGATTGCTGTTTGAAAGTTTGAAATAACCTATTTCGGTCGCAGGCCTACTAAGATTCTGCCTGATCTGGTTCCATTTCATTGTCGAATCGCGCGCACCTCGAATCTCTGGAAATCTGGCACGAGCAAGGATCGGCGTATAACGAGGGACAAACCCTGAAATCACCACGCTGCTGCCGCGCCAGACCCTCGCGGTTTAATGCGTCGGCTAGATGCTCCAAGACCCTCTCAGGATCGAGAAATCCATGACGATCGGTCGATCGGTCAGCACAAGGGACACCAACTACATCGTCGAGGCTTCGGCGCGAAGGCGAATCCTTCGTCGAGCCTGCTGCCTCCTGGTACGCCCGGTACGCCAAGCACTTTCCCTAGCCGCAGAGCCCCGGGAACTGTCGGCGGCATTTCAGCCATCGAGAAGAAAGCTTGAGACCGCGAAGCGCAGATCCTTACGTTACGTCATCGGTTACGACAGCCGATGAGGCGTCAAGAAGCGACCCGATTTCACGGAAGGAGCTGGCGGTGGCAGTCCTTGAGACGCGCGTTTCAACTGTGCCCAATTTTGTGCCCAGTGGCGGCTTGCATGCGATTATATCTACCGTTCGGACCCGAAGCATAATCCAGCTTTTTTGCTAACATAAGCCGGTACCAATGCGGCTAAGTTTATTGATTCCAGATAAGCCCAATCTTCGAGACCTGGGGTCGGAGGTTCGAATGCTCTCCCCGACTATTCATTTCTTTGATTTACCTCTGAATCAATGCCCCTAGACCCTTCGTTGTGTCATAGTTTGTGTCAACTGGTCGGTTCGCTCCCTAAATTAGGCTGGCGAGTTACCAGCCCATCCAATGGCTTCCGCTTAAAGGTCCATGCGCGAACGTAGGATTAGTGCTCCAGCATTTGTCGAGAGACGCGACCCGCGATTGCCATGATAGTCGCGTCACTGGCCTGACCCTCAGCCAACTCTGTAATTGCATGGTGCCGGAGGTCGTGGAAGCGCAACGCCGGTACCCGCTGATTGACGAACAGTTAGAAAGCGTTCATGCAGCTTGCTGTTCATCAATGAGCACGGCCGTACTGATACACCGTTTCACGGCTGATACCAAACTCTCTGGCCAAAGCGGCCTTCTTCTCGCCAGCGGTAATTCTCGCGCGTAGCTGCTGCGCCTGCTCATCTGTGAGCGATGGTTTGCGCCCCTTGTACACACCAGCTTTCTTCGCCAGAGCAATTCCTTCCCGCTGACGTTCCCTGATTAAGGACCGCTCGAACTCAGCGAATGCTCCCATGACGGAGAGCAGCAACTGGGACATCGCGGAATCTGCCCCTGTGAACGTGAGGCATTCCTTGACGAATTCGACCAGGACGCCCTTGCTGGTCAGGCCCAGCACGATTCGCCTCAGATCATCGAGGTTGCGGGCCAACCTGTCCATCGAATGCACGACGAGAATATCGCCCTCCCGAAGATAGTCGAGCGCAGCCTGCAACTGTGGCCGTTTTGTATCCTTCCCGCTGGCCTTATCGGTAAACACCTTGTCCAAGTCCTGGCCATCTAACTGGCGTTCAGTGTTCTGGTCAAGAGAAGACACGCGGATGTAGCCAACGCGCTTGCTGTGTCGTCGTGCTGCTGCAGTCATTGCCCTGTTACTCCCTGGAACTGTCAGGAATGACTCTAAGAGCGTTCGGGTGCAGTGTCAAGAAAAATCGATTTTGATCCTAATCTGACATAAAAAGTGTCAGATCAAAATGTCAGCTTGGACTATACCCCACATGGACAGTCCGAAGAGAGACGGCCGTCTGAATCTGTACGTGATAATCCGGTTTATCACGTGCCCATAATCCTTCGACTCTCAATGCGATGCTCGGGAAGGTAAAGATCAAAAGATTTGTTAGCTTCTTTTGCTTACGGTTTAGCCGAGCCGACCTTTGAATCTGGCATGCCCTCAACTTCAATTCTGCGAAATTCCACCTGCTCGGTGCCTTGCGGCAGAACATCTGACATATCCTTCCGTTCGACTTCCACGGTGTGCCTCCGATGTGCTGGAAATTCCTTGCAGCGTGTTCCGTAGGGGTATCTGCCACCGCAGTGGGTGCCAGGCCCTTTTGAAACACTCATGCCCTTGACTCCAAGCCGCCCGCCTGGCCACCACGCGGCGCGCGCGTGACCAGCTCTTCCGGGTCTGATAGCTGAACTCGGCGAAGACCCGGGCCGGCTTGCGGCTGGTCTGGTGCAGGATGTGAGCCTGATGCATCTGGGCACCGATGATCCTGCGCAGCCGCTGGTTGCGGGCCAGGCCGAACAGATAATCGACATGGTTGGACTCGCACCAGCCCATCAGTTCTTCTCGGCAGAAGCCCGAGTCGGCCCTCAGCACGAGGCTCACCTCGGGCCAGCGCTGACGCAACTGGGTCACGATACGTTCCACCTCTTCGACCGAACCTGCGGCCGCGTCGTGGTTGGCGGCCCTGAGCCGCGCGCACAGTAGCTGGTCGCCGGCGAAGATGTACAGCGGCAGATAGCAGTAGCTGTCGTAATAGCCATGGAAGAAGCGCTCCGGCTGATGGCCGTAGAGTGGGATGTCGGTCGCGTCCCAGATCCAGCACGATTTGGACAGGGGGGTGTGGCGTGCGACTCCAGGTAAAGGTCCGTCAGCAGCCGGTCCATCAACTCCGCCGAGTAGCTGATCTTGTGATAGCGAAGGCTGCGGCCGGTCAACTCCAGCCGGTTCAGCGTGCTCTTGCCCGCCAGCGGCTCATCCAGCTCCCCCTTGCCCGCCAGCAGTCCCAGCAACGGATCCGAGCGCAGCTGCTCGTGATCATTTAGATCTTCGTAACCCAGCGCCAGACCATAGATGCGTTGCGCCAGCATCTCCGACAACCGGTGCCTGACCAGCAACGGCGACCGGCCATCTCTGAAACAGGAAGCCAGACGATCCAGGAGATTGATCTTGGGGTTCGCTTCCCGAAGCAACAGCGCTCCGCCATCGCTCGATACACGGCCGGCTGTGAACTCGGCCTGTACTCGACGTGAAAAATGGGCTGTAAATCGGAACGATTCTTGGATACACTCTGACATCAAAGGCCGCTCCTTTCCTCGGCAAAAAACTTCGTCTCGACAACGTAGTTATGCCTAAAAAGAACGGCCTTTTGCTACTTATTTCTTCCACTCACCATACAACTCGCCTACGACCCGTGAGAAATGCGCGCTAATTGACTTCTAGAGATTGCATGAACGAGTGGGTCTTTCCGGGCGACCAACCAAGCATTGATGCTTTGTTCCGCTTAGCAAAGCATCTGCACACGGGCATTGTGTGCATGCTTGCGGGAGAGCTAACGCTCTACGCATAAATCAAAGAACTTCATCACGGGAGATTTTCGGCTAACAAGCCGATCTAATGGCACGGCCATTTCTCGTGATCCAGGCGGCGATCCTGTGCCATTGACAGCATTGACATGTTGTTCACATTAAAAGCAAACAACCTATTTTGTACCAACGCGGTTCATTTAAAATACGTACGAGTCCTCACTTTGTCGAAATCGCGACCTGCGCGCGGCAAATGAGTTCATCGCACGACGCCCGCCACCGGGCCATTAGGGGTTGGACACCAGCATGATGTACCGACTGGAGCATACCCCGGCAGATAGCACCAAAAATACTGCGTATAGCACCGGTTGGATGCTTGCACCAGCGCAATTTCGAAGCTCTCACGGAGGGGATTTGCAGCTGGAGTTTGCTGAATGAGGGTGTGCTCGGGGAGTTTAGAGCTTGAAATGGTTGCTCTAGTGCCACGAGATGCGGCAGGCCCAAGCATCAGTATTACGATCGCAGTGATTGTCGTTATGCGCATTCTAAGCTCCTGTCTTTCCGCAAAGGATTGCTCTGGACATCCTTATAGGTTAGGAATGAACTCTTTATCGTGGTAGAAGTCATTGCAGTCCGGGTCATTTGGTACATACCAGGCTGGGTCATTTGGTACATACTTCTTGCACTCGTCTGCGGTAAATTCTCTTAAGCCTTGTGTTGCTTGTTTTAGCTGGTCTTGTAAGAGCAAAAAGTGTTTTGTGAGCGTACCACTGTTAGCACTCGTCAAGAATCGGTGGCCATCTTCGTTCATGGCAACTCCCGATATCGCTTCCATGAGCACGGCATCTTTATAGACAGGATTGTCCGCGTGAGTTCCATTCGGATCGGTCGTCTCAATGTTCCAAACCTTGACAAACGAAGCTGCTCCGTTTTGAGAAGCAGCTGCCAACATCTTACCGTTCCTGCTAAAACTGACTGTCTTGGATCCCGGCCCGAGCGGAAGGCTGTTGCGCAATTTCAGCGTATCAGCGTACCAGACCTTAATGGATTTCTCCTCGGTCGTGGGCAGTTGCGGTCGGTCATAGGGGCTATTCTCGGCAGTCGCCAGAAGCATTCCATCGCGACTAAAGATCATGGCTGAAACCGTCGCGTTCAGTCCTTCCAGTACGCCAAGCTTCGTTTTCTTCTCAACGTCCCAGAGATCGACTTTTCCGCTCGTTCCGTCCGTTGTGGCTATCGCGAACCGCTTGGCATTGGGGCTGAATGCAATAGCTATAACAGCATCCTGCCCAGTATCCAATTCACCTGCAGGCTGCGACGTGCGAATGTTCCAGAGCTTGACAGTTCCGTCAAAACCTCCCACAGCCAGCAGCCCGCTTTCAGGCAAACTGAGCGCTAATGACAATACTTTCGTGCTACCGTGGAGTGAATCGCTTTCCCAGCCTTGGGAAGAACCCGCTTTCCGAGAGGATTCCATTTTCAACAGCACAACATCCTGCTCATGCCCGGATTGAGTGAAGGCCAGATACTGCCCGTCATAACTGAGAACCAGCTTAGGACTAGCGAAAGCCCTGTACTGCCCGTCTCCACCCCGGGAAAGAATAGGATCGAGTGCAACATGAGCCGCAGACAAGGTCGCACGGGGTTGCAACCAGGTAGCTTCGAACAATGATACTTGGCGCGAGGGTGGACTAGCTTTCGCATCGTCGGAGAGAGAACCCGCAGGGCCGGGAGGCTGCGATTGACAACCAGGCTTTATTTTCTGAGGTTCGGCGGGTACTGGCGTCGCACATGGGTGGATATTCGATTGTTCAACGGCCTCGTTTACCTCTATGTTGTCGACGTCGTCCACAACAGCAACGTGCCTCAGGTCTCCACTGATAGATATGGCTTTCACTCGTCCCGTAGATAAAGGGAGTACACGCGTCTTCGCGAGCGCCGATTCCAGAGCGGCCTGGGCCACTGGCAACGGTTGATGATTCTTCTTCCACATTACATAAACAGATTTGAGCGCCAACCTGACACTTAGAGCAGGATCATCACTCTCGTGCTGATATGATTCATAAGCCAGTTCCCGAGTGTGTGCTAGTCGCCAATAACGTGCATACAAGAAAACCAGGATCACGCAGACGGCACATGCCACAGCAAGCGCTGCTACCAGCCACTTCATCTTGGTGGCAGTCGCGGCCTTTTCCTGGAGGTGTCTAAGCTCAAGATCGCGCGCCGCCCTTTCCGCAGTTTCCTTCTCCCTCACGACAGCTTTCTCGGCCGTCTCTCGGGCTTCACGGGCCGCCCTTTCCGCAGCTTCCTTATCTTCCTGGGCTTGCTTCTCGGCAGCTGCCTTGGCCACCATCGCGGCGTTCTCTGCAGCCTCCTTTCTTTCCAGCTCGTTACCTTTGTTCTGAATAGAGGCGATCAGGTATTCACTGGCAACTTCATAAAAGTGTGTTCCCCGCTGGGAACTCGTTTCAACGAGGTGAAGATTGCCCGCCAAGCTGTTAAGGGCCGACGAAAACTCCGCCTCCACTACGGCCCTTGGAAGGACCAAATCTCTCAGCCGTTTTTCACTCACCACATCGCGAGTTCCTAGATCAGTAATAAGGTTTTGCAGAATGATAATGGCTGGGCGCCTTAGTCGTGGATCGACTTTATCGAGTTTTTGGAGCTGTGACTCAAACCAGCTATCGAGAATGCCTTGTAATCCCCTTTCTTTGTAGTACTGGTCAATCCCAATAGAATGCATCTTGTCGGCATATGAATCCCATAACTCGCTACAGACAATCTGGACTTGCGTAGGCGGAATTACTGCTTCTTCGGTGAGCTCGGTATCATCCTGCGAAGCCTGATGCTCTAAGACTGTCTTGCTGAGATCCTTCTCGCCCGCCGAGGAGGAGCCCTGTGCTCGGGCTATATCTTTGACAATGACTCCCGCCAAAGCTGGATCGATTACACAAGAAAACCTGTTAGTCTTCCTGGCTGGATCCACCAGTGGGTCGAGAATCGCGGATATCGCTTCACGGCCGGTCAGATAATTTAACCGAACGCGATAATCCATTACGCGAGGATAATCCCGGGCCATGACTTCCAGATCAGCGAGAAAATCTTCCCGAATAACCAGCAGCAATCGCAGGTGCCGGGAGCCTTCCGTGGCCAGAGTCACAATCGTATCCGTCAAGCGCCTTTGCCATGGCTTTTTGTCCGGCCCGGAGTTAATCTTCGCAAATTCAAAACGGGTAAATAACTCCTCAAACTGATCAAAAATAAGGGTCAGGGTAGGCGTCGAAATTGTAGGGTTCAGCTCCGCAAATGTCTTAACCCGGGACAAGAGCGCTTCCATAGACAGCGGAATAATCTTCTGCTCGAAACGGGCGGAATCGGTTTCTTCTGATTCATCAAAGATGGAGGGTTGCGGGACGTCGTTGTCGCCCACGATCCGCTCCACTTGGATCGGGTAGTCTGGCGAGGTCCCAATGCGTAAGCGCTCGCACTTCAACCCTTCCTTTTCCAGGAACGGAACAAGGCCGGCGTTGACGACCGACGATTTGCCTGCTCCGGACTTACCAAAGAGGATTACCAACCGATGCAAGAAGACGTTTGACTCAAGTTCTTTGATGAGGTCACTACGACCACAAAAATAGGCGCGGTCCGCATAGCGAAAGGGGTGAATGCCACGGTAGGGAGACGTCTGCTTCGCGACCGCAACAGCGCCGCTCATGATGCCTCCTGGGATTTCCCGTCGCAGTACGCGCGCCCTAAACAAGCCTCGTACAGTGCGGGCACGAAATTCCACAGGTCCCACTGAATAAAGCTGATTGTGAAATCTTTGTCCCTCATGCTCACTAGCGCAATTACGCCATCCGGCTTCGGATCAACCGAAAAATAGAGCCGCCAGTCCGCGTCGGTCACACTGGTTCGCAGGGTGGCCACCAGCAGGCGAAAATTATAGTCGCGCAAGCTGTAGCCGATGAACAGCACAGGCCACTTCATCATTTGGGTCCGCACAAACTGGTGGATAGGGTGGGCCCGTTGATCGCCCATTTTCTGAATAAATCTGAGGTAGTCGTTCTCAGTAACGACCACGGTCTCCGCGAAGTCAAGTGCACCATGGAGCTTGAGCAGAATTGGCTTTTCTTCGGTGAACTCCCGCACCGTCTCAGCAGGGTCATTCAATCCAGGCCGGTAAACCCTCGCCTGCACCTGCTTTGGCCTGTTAGCGAGTGTATTGGCACGAGCAAGCGCTATATCGAAAAGATTATCGTAGTTCGTTGTGATGACAATAGGGAACGGCAACGCGGCCAACATGTGAAGTGCAGGCGACGGCAGCGGATTCTTTTCAAGAATCTTTGTGCGAATCGCCCTCACCAAAGATTCACGATTTTGACTCCGGGGGGTGTTAGAGTATTCAAAATAGAGCGAAACACGCTGGAGGTCGTAGCGGTCGTTGTAGGGGTATTGGCACAGATTTGCCAGGTGATCGGAAAGTTCTCCGCCGCTGGGTGGCGCATTTTTGTAAAGGTAAGAACAACCCGCAGGAGTGCTGGCGTGGGCCATCGCTCCCAAGAACAAGATGCATTCGCCCTTCTTCACACTTTCAAGAAGATCGGCCGGAATGTCGACTGCAGGCGAAAGAGAGCTCGACGTAGCTACGCCCCCATTACCGCTCAGCGTGGGTTCGTTGCTTGTTCCGTTAGACATAAGTAACCTGCCACGCGCGCTTAGCTGCAGATTACCATCGATCAGGACGTCCGCAGTGGCTCCTAATGCGGGGGCTGCGCTCCAATTCGCGAGCGGTCATTCTAAAAAATTAGCCAATTCTAATCTTTTTTCTCCCGGAGAGCAAAGAAGATTCGTATCGAACGGGATGGTAGTGTTGCAAGTTTCAACTGCAGACAAGTTTGTTGGCGAACGTCTGTCGTGGGCTCTTAGACTAGACTGCCAAATCGAAAAGGCTGTCGATGAACTGAATCTGACGAAGAAGATCATCTCCAGCCACCCATCGAACTTGCCCATTGCGGATCATGTGGACTGCTTCGTAGCCTTGAATCGTTCGCCGAGCCGCCCGGAATTCTCGGAAGCCCTGCTTGTCGTTCAGGCGACGTTTGATGGCTCGATGATCCTGTTCGAGAATGTTGTTCAAGTACTGCACGGGTCGGTGTCGACAACACTTGCGCAGCGCCTCTTCCTTCTTACTTTCGGGGATCGCGGAGCTGTATATCGGTGCCAGGTCGGTGTTGATCACTCGAGGTTGGCGATGGGATCGATTGCCGAGCGCCTTGCGAAACAGGCGCTTGGCAGCGTCGGCGTCACGGAACGCTGACAGCAAGAAATCGATGGTGGCGCCCTTGGAATCGATGGCCCGATACAGGTAGCACCAGCGACCCTTTACGCGAAGGTAGGTTTCGTCCACTCGCCAGGACTTGTTGGTCGGCTTGAGATGCCTTCGCAGTCGCTGCTCCAACTCCGGGCCGTAATCCTGCATCCAGCGCCAGACCGTTGTGTGATCGACATGGAGACCGCGCTCTTCCAGCAGTTCCTCAACATTGCGCAGCGACAGAGAATAGCGAAGATACCACCGGACCGCACAAACTATGAGGCCGGGTTCGGTCTGACGCCATTTGAAGATCGCGGGTCGGGTTATCATTTCGCGATTCTTTCACGTCACCAGCCAGCAGCCCTGAAAGTTGCAACACATCCTGCCAAAACCTATT
>Ga0210391_10001123_pt1 | contig 25041 bp, 18 predicted proteins | sample IncBWC12OmetaG_FD_160573 | JGI IMG/M metagenome (GOLD analysis project Ga0210391, IMG submission 160573) | Forest soil microbial communities from Barre Woods Harvard Forest LTER site, Petersham, Massachusetts, United States - Inc-BW-C-12-O ...
GCAGCCTTCCGCCGGTTGCGTGTATCGTGCTGCGCCCGCTTTCCTTCAGCACCGCATTTAGGTCGCGATGCTCGGCGGTGAACGCCGGCACCAGGCCAAACAAAATTCCCGTTACGCACGACGCGGCGACCGCAAAAAGAAACACACGTCCGTCCATCGGAATCGTTTCGGTATGCCGGAACGAAAGAAAGACCAGCGACTCCGGCATCACGCTATCGAGCACGCGCAATCCGAGCGCTGCCACCGCGAGCCCAGCCATTCCACCCGCGAGCGCGAGCAGCACACTTTCGGTGAGCAGTTGACGTATGATCCGCCACCGCCCAGCGCCCAACGTTCTCCGCACCGCGATTTCTTTTTGCCGTAGGGCGCTTCGTCCCAGCGTGAGGTTCGCCACATTGGCGCACACGATCAGCAGCACGAAGCCCACTGCGACGGACAGCGCCAGCATCGTCGCGCGCAAACGCCGCATTCCGTACTCCGCCAGTGGCTGCAACGCCGCACTCTTGTTCGCCAGATCGACGGGATACGCCTTACGCAGGCGTTCGCCCAGCGCGTGCATCTCCGCGTCGGCCTGCGCGAAGCTCACTCCGTCCTTCAGTCGCGCGATGCACACGAACGAGTTCATTCCGCGCTGCATGTCCGTCCGGGTGTACCCGACGGGCACCCACAACTCGCGCAGTCCGCTCCAGAACTGAAACTCGAATTCGCGCGGCACCACGCCAACGACCGTGTAACTCTCGCCGTCGATGCGCACCGTCTTCCCGACGATCTTCGGATCCTGCTGATAGCGCCGCGTCCACAGCGGATAGCTCAGCACCACTTCATGGTCGCGCCCGGCGATTTCTTCTTCCGGCAGAAAAGCGCGCCCGAGGATCGGCTTGACGCCCAGCACATCGAAAAACTGCGACGAAACTCGCAAGCCTGACACGCGCTCCGGGTCGCTGCCACTCTCCGAAACGTTGTAGCCCGTCCCGCCCGAATCAAAGATCGCCATGCTCTCAAACGCATCGGTCTCGCCCTGCCAGTCGTGAAACGTCGGCGCGGAAATGATGTTTGTCCCGTCCACGTCGTGGGTGTCGACGTTCCAGAGCAGCGCCAGTCGGTCCGCGTGCGGAAACGGCAGAGGCCGCATCAGCACGGTGTTGATCACGCTGAACACCGTCGTATTCGCCCCTATGCCCAGCGCCAGCGTGGATATCGCCACTGCCGCGTAGCTCGGCGACTTGCGCAGCATCCGCACTGCGTAGCGAACGTCCTGCCACAGCGTCTCGATGAAGCCGAGCGTGTTCATCTCGTAGATCTCCTCGCGCACGCGCGTCTCATTCCCCATCTTCCGCTTCGCCGCAAAGCGAGCCTCCTCGCTCGACATCCCGCGCGCCACGCCCTCATCCGCCTCGTGTTCGAGATGCGCCTCCATCTCCGCAGCCCGTTCCGCATCCCACTCATCGCGCCTGAAGAATTTCATCCAGCTCATCGCGCAACTCCCGCGGCCGGCACCACGTCTCCGTGCCCTCCGCCTTTCTGTAGCTCACTCCGTAGTAGCCGGCCCCAGCACGCGATTCACCGCGCGCACCAGCTGTCCCCACCGGCTCGTCTGCCGCTCGAGCTGCTTCTTTCCCGACGGCGTCAGCCTGTAGTAGCGCGCCTTGCGATTGTTCTCGCTGGTCCCCCAGAACGACGCGATCCACTTCCGATCCTCAAGCCTGTGCAGCGCGGGGTACAGCGAGCCATGCTCCACCTGCAGCACTTCGTCCGACCGCCGCTCGATCGCGTGCGCGATGGTGTGCCCGTGCGCCGCGCCCATCACCAGCGTCTGCAAAATCAGTAGATCCAGCGTTCCCTGCAACAAATCCGCCTCCAGCGGCGGAGCAGCTTTCTTCGGCATCCCAACTCCCCTCAATTTCAATCGCGACGAACTAGCGAATCACCCGACGCTAGTCATTGCGGTTTTATACTCCACTAGATCATCTACCACAAGCACCAAATTCATCCGCACCGCTCGTTAGCCTCAATTACGCCTGTTTATCGGAGGAAATCACGCCTTCAGAAGACCGTCTATGGGAGCCTTTATTCATCCCGCAACGCCGTCCACGGATCAAGCGACGCCGCACGCCGCGCCGGAATCAAGCTCGCCAGCACCGCCACAATCGCGAGGCCCACAATGCACACGATGTACGTCATCGGGTCGCGTGGTTTCAGCCCAAACAGCATCGTCGCCGCTCCCTTCGCCGCAAACAGCGCCAACACGGTGCCCACCACGAGCCCGATCGCCACCATCAATGCCGCGTCGCGCAAAACCATTCGCAACACGTCCGCCCGTTGCGCACCCATCGCCATGCGCACGCCGATTTCGTTCCGCCGTTGCGCCACCATGTATGAAATCACGCCGTAGAGTCCGATCACCGCAAGCAATCCCGCGAGCGCGCCGAAAAATCCGGTCAGCGTCGCCATCAACTCATCCTGCCGCAGCGTATCGTGCACCTGCGTTTTGAAAACGTGGAAGTCGATGTCGATCTCCGGACTTACCGCCGCCATCGCGTCCTTAAACGAATTCGTCACCGCCGAAGTCGCTTGCGGCGACCGCACCACCAGCGAAAAGTCCGAGTGTGACTCCTCGTCCTGCGACAACGGAAAATACGCCGTCGGCTGAAAGTCCTCGTGCATGTCGCGATAGACCGCGTTCTTCACCACGCCCACCACTTCAAAAACGGGAATCTTCGCGCCTTTCGGCTGTTGAATCCGGAACGTCTTGCCCAGCGGATCCATCGTTTTCAGGAATTTATCCACGAACGCCTGATTCACGATCGCCACTTTCGGCGACGTCGCCGTATCCTGGTCGCCGAAATCGCGCCCCATCAAAAGCGGCGTCTCCATCGCCTTGAAGTAATCGCTGGCGGTCTCGTTGATCATCGTCGTGTCCAGCTTCACGTCGGGGGTGTCGCCGAGCACCGAGTCGTTGGACATCGATCCGCTCAGCGGCGTAGTCATCGCTCCACCCACAACCGTGACGCCGGGGATGGCGCGCGCCTGCTCGATCAAGCGGCGCTTCATTTCCCATCGCTGCGCTTGCGGAATTTTCATCCGCTCGAAGTCCACCTGCGCGATCAGCACACCGTCCTCATTGAATCCCGGATTCAGCGCGTACAAATTCCGCAGGCTCCGCGCAAATAGCAGCGCGCCAACCAGCAGCACCAGCGAAAGCGCCACTTGCGATACCACCAACACGCGCCGCAATCCGAATTTCTCCCGCGACGCCGTCATTCCCCGCCCGCCCGACTTCAACGCCTCGCCCGGCGGCGTCTTGGTCGCTTTCAGCGCGGGCATCAACCCAAAAAGCATCGTTGTGACGCACGCCAGCGCCGTCGTGTACGCCAGCACTCGCCAGTCAAGGCTCAAGTCCACGAAAAGATTGCTCTGCGGAGTGGTCAGGAAATTGATCAGCCACGCGGACAGCGACCACGCGATAAACGAACCTGCGAGCGCCCCTCCCACCGCGAGCAGCAAACTTTCCGACAGCAGTTGCCGGATCACGCGCCCGCGCGAAGCTCCCATCGCAAGCCGCACCGCAATTTCCCGGTCGCGCGCGCTCGCCCGTGCCAGCATCAGGTTCGCGATATTCGCGCACGCGATCAGCAGCACCAGCGCCGAAACTCCCATGAGCAGCCACAATCCGGTTTCCGATTGTTTTCGCAGCTCGGAAAATCCGGTGCCCGCCGGTGTCGCGGTCAGCTTGTAGGCCATATAGTGCTTCACGCCGTCGGCGTCATAGTCGGGCGGAAGTGTCTGCTCCATCGCCGCCTGCGAAATCACGTTCATCTGCGCGGCCGCTTGCGCGAGCGTCGTGCCCGGCTTCAGCCGCCCGATCGAATTCAGCCACCACCCGCGCCGGCTCTTGATGCGATCGTCGCCGCCGTCGAAATTCGGCGCCGCACACACGGGCACGGACACGTCGAACGACTCGCCCACCGCCACGCCGGTAAACTTCTGCGGCGTCACGCCCACAATCTCCGCCGGATATCCGTTCAGCGAAATCGCCTTTCCGATCGCCGAAGGATCGCCACCGTAATTCCGCTGCCAGAACGAATAACTGAGCACCGCCGCCGTCTGGCTGCATCCCGGCGTATCGTCCGATGCCGAAATCAATCGGCCCACAATGGGTTGTAGTCCGAGAACTTTGTAGAAATCCCCGGTCACATACAGCCCATGCGCGTAATGCGTCTCGCCGCCCTTCGCCAGGTTGAACATCTCCGGCGCCCACGCCGCGATCGGGTCGAACGACTGCTGCCGCTGCTCGATTTGCTCCCACAGCGGATAGCTGAGGTCGGAATAGCCGCTGTAGAAATTTCCGGAAGCCCAGTGCCGCTCGAAAATGTGAACCGACGCGAGCTGGTCTGGATTCGCGACCGGTATGGAGCGCAGACGGATCGCGTCGACCAATTGAAAGATCGCCGTGTTCGCGCCGATTCCCAGCGCCAGCGACAAAATTCCCACCAGCGTGAATCCCGGGCTCAGTCGCAACTGGCGCAATCCAAACTTCAAATCCTGCAAGAACGATCGCATGGTCTCTCCCACTTACCTCACCACTCGCCTTAAGCTTTTCGGGGTGCCGCACCCTTTTCTTCCCAAAAGGGTGCGCGCCACAAACCCCAGCACGCCACCACTGTAATCTCGCCCACCCCGCCTTCATCCCGCCGGCGGATTCATCGCCAGCGAAGCCGTAGCTCCGCTCGCACTCTAAAAAATGTTCCCGGCTCGCGTCCCATCACTCATCTCGTAGCGCCGTCCACGGGTCCAGTTTCGCAGCCCGTCGCGCAGGCACCAAACTCGCCAGCGCCGCCACAATCGCAAGCCCCGCGATACACGCAACGTAAGTCAACGGATCGTGCGGTTTCAGTCCAAATAGAATCGTCGCCGTACTCTTCGCCGCAAACAGCGCCAGCACCGTGCCGACCACGATTCCGATGCCCACCATCAGCGCCGCATCGCGCATCACCATCTGCAACACGTCCGCGCGCTGCGCTCCCATCGCCATCCGCACTCCAATCTCATTTCGCCGCTGCGCCACCATATATGAGATCACGCCATACAGCCCAATCACCGCCAGCAACCCAGCCAGCACGCCGAAAAATCCCGTCAGCGTCGCCATCAATTCATCCTGTCGCAGCGTCTCGGCCACTTGTGTCTTAAACACGCGAAAGTCGATGTCGATCTCCGGGCTCGTCCTACCCACCGCAGTCTTCACCGCGCCCATCAACGACGATAGTTGCTCGTTCGACCGCAACACCACCTCGACACCCGCATCGGGATGCTTCTCCTGCGACAACGGAAAATAAGCCGTTGGCTGAAAGTCCTCGTGTATGTCCTGATAGATCGCGTCCCGCGACACGCCCACGATCTGGACAACGGGGATCTCCGCGCCTTTTTCCTGCGCGAGTCGGAACGTTTTTCCGACGCCGTCTTCACCCTTCAGGAATTTCTTCACGAACGCCCGGTTCACGATCGCAACTTTCGGCGACGTGGGTGTGTCTTCATCGTTGAAGTCGCGTCCCTCGAGCAACCTCGTCTCAAACGTCTTGAAATAATCCGCACTCACGGCATTAATCTTCGTCGAATCCAGCTTGATGTCCGGCGTATCGCCGAGCACATCATCGTTCGAGGAACGCCCCCTCAGCGGTGTCGTCACCGCCCCGGCTGCCGCATCCACTCCCGGAATTGCGCGCAATTTCTCGATCAAGTTCTTCTGGTATTCCACCATCTGCGATTGCGGCACCTTCACGCGCGTGAAATCCAGGTCCGCCAATAGAATTCCGTTCTGTTGAAACCCGGTATCCAGATGGAAAAGATTCCGCAAGCTCCTCACAAACAGCAGCGCGCCCACCAGCAGCACCAGCGACAGCGCCACCTGCGAAACCACCAGCACACGCCGCAATCCGAATTTCTCTCGAGACGCCGTGATTCCGCGCCCGCCCGCTTTCAGCGCTTCGTTCGGCGAAGTATTCGTGGCCCGCAGCGCAGGAATTAATCCAAACAGCATCGTCGTCAAAAATGCCAGCGCCGTCGTGAACGCGAGCACCCGCCAATCGAGACTCAGATCCACAAAAAGTTGGTTGCGCGGCGTCGTCAGAAAAGCAATCAGCCACGAACTCAACGACCACGCGATCAGCGACCCCAGCACCGCGCCCGCCACGGCCAGCAGCAAACTTTCAGACAACAGCTGCCGCATCAGGCGTCCACGCGACGCGCCCAGCGCCAACCGCACCGCGATTTCCCTGCCACGCGAACTCGCCCGCGCCAGCATCAGGTTCGCGATATTCGCGCACGCAATCAGCAGCACCAGCCCCGAAATTCCCATCAGCAGCCACAATCCGGTTTCCGATCCGCTGCGCAACGCTGAAAATCCCGTCGCGGCCGAATGCGTTTCGAGCTTGTACGCGAGATAATGCTTCACGCCGTCCGCGTCGTATTCCGCCGGCAGCGTCTGCTCCATCACTTGCGGCGAAATCACGTTCAGTTGCGCGTTCGCTTCCGGCAGCGTAACGCCCGGTTTCAATCGCGCCACCGAAGCGAGCCACCACGCTCGCCGGTTTTTCACGCGCGGGTCTTCCCCTCCATCCGTATTCGGCTCCGCGCACACCGGCACCGCCACATCGAACGCTTCGCCCACCGCCACGCCCGTAAATTTCGGCGGAGTTACTCCAATCACTTCAAACGGGTAGCCATTCAGCGTGATTCGCTTCCCCACCATCGCCGGATCGCCGCCGTAATTCTGTTGCCAGAACGCGTAGCTCAGCACCGCTCCCGTCTGGCTGCATCCGGGCACGTCATCGCTCGCGCGGATCAATCGCCCGAGGTACGGCTGCAGCCCAAGCACGTCGAAAAAATCTCCGCCGACCCACAATCCGCGCGCGTAATGCGTCTCGCCCCCCGTCGCCAGATTGAACGAGTCGCCGCCCCACACTGCCGCCTTCGAAAAACTCGTCTGCCGCGCCGCAATCTGTTCCCAGATCGGATACGTCAGCTGAGCGTAGGCGCCATAAAAACTTCCCGAGCCCCAGTGGTTCATGTCCAGGCGAATCGTGGCCACCGTCTCCGGATTCGACACCGGAATCGTGCGCAGCCGGATCGCGTCGATCAGCTGGAAGATCGCGGTGTTCGCGCCGATCCCAAGCGCTAGCGAAAGAATGCCCACCGCAGCGAACCCCGGGCTCAGCCACAGTTGCCGCAATCCGAATCGCAAATCCTGCCAGACAGATCGCATCTTCTCTCCCACTTACCCCAGCACTCGCCTTAAGCCTTTCCGGGTGCCGCACCCTTTTCTTCTCAAAAGGGTGCGCGCCACAACCCCCAGCACGTCACCACTGTAATCTCGCTCACCGAGCCTTCATCCCGCTGGCGAATTCAGGCCCGTCACTCATCCCGTAGCGCCGTCCACGGATCAAGCTGCGCCGCACGCCGCGCCGGAATCAAACTCGCCAACGCCGCCACCGCCGCCAGCACCACAGCACACGCAACGTACGTCACCGGGTCGCGCGGCTTCAATCCAAACAGCATCGACTCCGCCCACTTCGCCGACACAAACGCCAGGACCGCGCCCACCACCAGCCCGATGCCGACCATCGCCGCCGCGTCGCGCAACACCATGCGCAAAACGTCCGCGCGCTGCGCGCCCATTGCCATCCGCACTCCAATCTCGTTCCTTCGCTGCGCCACCGTGTACGAAATCACGCCATACAAACCAATCACCGCGAGCAGTCCCGCCAGCGCCCCGAAAAATCCTGTCAGCGTCGCCATCAGCTGATCCTGCTTCAACGCTGCATCCACCTGCGCGCTGAACACATGGAACTCGATGTCCACCTCCGGATTCACGCTCGCCACCGCGTCTTTCACCGCGCTCTCCACCGCATTGATCTGCTCCGGCGACCGCACCACCAGCGACACCCACGGATTTGGATGGATCGGTTGCGTCAGCGGAAAATACGCCGTCGGCGGCAGCGCTTCGTGAATGTCGTTGTACACCGCGTTCTTCACAACGCCCACCACTTGAATCACCGGCACCGGATCGCCCTTGGCCTGCTGCATGCGAAATGTTTTGCCCAGCGCGTCCCGCCCGCCGAGATACTTATCGACGAACGCCTGATTCACCACCGCAACGGCCGGCGACGTCGCCGTATCCTCCACGGTGAAATCGCGGCCCGTCAGCAGCGGGGTTCCCAATGCGTGAAAGTAGCCGGGGCTCACGAAGTTCATCCTTGCGGGAGCGAGGCGCTCGCCGTTCTCGCCCAATACATTGTCATTCGAATACGAATCGCTCAGCGGCGTCTCGATCGCCCCTGCGATCCCCGTCACTCCGGGCATTGCCGCCGCCCGTTCCACCAGCCTCATCTCAAACGCGCCCCTCTGCGCTTCCGGAATCTTCAGCCGAGTAAAATCCAGATTCGCGATCAGCACGCCGCCCGCGTGGAATCCCGCATCGCGCGTATATAGATTCCGCAAGCTGCGCACAAACAGCATCGCCGCCACCAGCAGCACCAGCGACAGCGCGACCTGCGAGACCACCAGCATCCGCCGCAGCCCGAACTTTTCGCGCGAAGCCGACATCCCACGCGCGCCCGATTTCAGCGCGTCACCCGGCGCCGTGTTCGTCGCCTTCAGCGCCGGCACCAAACCAAAAAGCAGCGTCGTCACAAACGCCAGCGCCGTCGTGAACCCCAGTACTTTCCAGCTGAGGCTCAAGTCCACAAAAAGCTGCTGGCTGTCCGTCGAAAGAAAATCGATCAGCGCCCCGCTCAACATCGCGGCCAGCACCGCGCCCAGCAGCGCCCCGCCAATCGCCAGCATCAAGCTTTCGGAAAGCAATTGCCGCACAAGCCGCCCACGCGACGCACCGAGCGCCAGCCGCACCGCAAGCTCGCGTTCCCGCGCGCTCGCCCGCGCCAGCATCAGGTTCGCGATATTCGCGCACGCGATCAGCAGCACCAGCGCCGAAATTCCCATCAGCATCCATAGTCCCGACGAAGAAGTTTCGCGAAGTTCAGACACTCCCGTCCCAGCTGGCAGCGCCGACAGAGTGTAAGCCTCGTACTTCTTCACCTGCTCGGCGTCGTACTCGGCCGGCAACGTCTCCGCCATCACTTGTGGTGAAATCGCTTTCGCCTGCGCCGCCGCTTGCTCCATCGACCATCCCGGCTTCAATCTTCCGATCGAACTGATCCACCACGTCCGCCGCCCCACCAGCATCGCGTCCGTATTGCTGATGCGCGGCGTCGCGCACACCGGAACCGCCACGTCGTACCAATCGCCCACGATTACGCCCGTGAATTTTCGCGGCGTGATGCCGATAATCTCCACCGAATATCCGTTCAGCGTGATTTTCTTTCCCACCGCCGTAGGATCGCCGCCTAAATTCCGCTGCCAGAACGCGTAACTGATCACCGCCGCCGGCTCGCTGCAGTCGCGCGTGTCATCGCTCGCGCTGATCAACCGCCCCGCGAGCGGCTGCATCCCCAGCACGCTGAAAAAATCTCCCGTCACCCACATCCCGTGCGCCGGTTTCGTCTCGCCGCCGCGCGCCAAGTTGAATTGTTCCGGCGCCCATCCCGCGAACGTCTGAAATCCTTCCTGCTTCGCCGCGATCTGCTGCCACATCGGGTAGGTCAGGTCGCTGTAGTCGCTTCGGAAATTTCCGTTCGCCCAGTTGCGCGGAAAAATTTTCACCGTCGCCAGCTCTTCCGGCTTCTGCACCGGCATCGTCCGCAACCGGATCGCATCGATCAGCTGAAAGATCGCCGTGTTCGCGCCAATTCCCAGCCCCAGCGAAAGTATTCCCACCGCCGCGAACCCCGGGCTCAGCCGCAGTTGCCTCAACCCGAATCGCAAATCCTGCCAGATCGAACGAATCATTCGGTTTCCCTCGCGCGCGCGAACGCTGCACCTATCCCCGAGCCGCACTTGCACGACGCGCACCACGGCCGTCGCCCGCAAACCTCCACTGCTTCAATCACTTACGCGGCGCGCCCGGTCATCGAGCCTACACTCCCTGCCCGCTTGTGGGACTTGCCGTTGCGCCACCAGACACTTCCGTGCGTATCCTTATATCGGCCCACCGTCCGTCCACTATCGCCACACGCAATCCCAAATCCGCGCACGCCTCACACGCACCCAGCATACAAAGCGCCCTAACAATCGCATTCAGAACGAATTACACTCAGGCTAAACGGCATCGCGCATGCACTCACGCGCGCGAACGCCACGGCGAAGCGCGCCCGAGGAGTGACCATGGATAGTCTGCTTCAGGATCTTCGTTACGCATTCCGATCGCTGCGCCGCGCGCCAGGCTTCGCCATCATCGCCATCATCACGCTCGGCCTTGGCATCGCCGTGAACACCACCGTCTTCAGCGTGATCAACGGCATCCTGCTCCGCCCGCTTCCCGTCCCGCACGCCGAGCAAATCACCGTGCTCGCCACGAAACAAAAGAACGACGGCAACTACCAGATGTTTTCGTATCTCGACTATCAGGACGTCACGCGCGACACCTCCGCCGTCTTCAGCGACGTCTTCGGCTACCGCCTCACGCTCGGCAGCATGATCGCCGATAACCGCGGCGACCACTGCCTGTTCAGCCGCGTCACGGGGAATTTCTTCACCGCGCTCGGCGTTCAGCCCGCCGTCGGCCGCCTGATTCTTCCCAGCGAAGGCCTCGCGCCCGGCGCCGACTCGGTAATCGTCCTCGGCTACAACTACTGGCAGAAACGTTTCAACGGCGATCCATCCGTCGTCGGCAAACAGGTGAACGTTGACGGCCACATCGGCACCATCATCGGCGTCGCGCAGAAAGGCTTTCACGGCGTGGAAGCCATGATGGACATGGACGGCTACTTTCCGTACAGCGCGCCCTTCGGCAATCTCGACGATCCGGAGAAGCAGCTAAACGAGGCCTACACGGAGCGCGACAAACGCGGCCTGCTGCTGCTCGCGCGCCTCAAACCCGGCGTCGATATCGCGCAGGCTCGCGCCGCGCTGAATCTCGAAGCTCGACGGCTCGGCGACGGTTTTCCCGACGTCGATAAAGATATGTCGATTCAGATTTATCCCGAGCGTCTCGCGCGTCCCGATCCCGACCCAGACGCCACGCTACCGCGCGCCGCTATCGCATTCTCGATCCTCGCCGCGCTGGTTCTGCTCGTCGCCTGCTTCAATATCGCAAATGTGCTGCTCGTCCGCGCCACGGCCCGCGAACGCGAAATGGGGGTTCGCTCCGCTCTCGGCGCGGGACGCGGCCGCTTGATCCGCCAGTTCCTCACCGAGAGTTTGCTGCTCTCGTTTCTCGGCGCGCTCCTTGGCTTGCTCCTGGCCACGTGGGCGGGCACCTTTCTCAGCACTCTGCCACTTGGCTCGGACCTTCCGATCCGTTTCGATTTCTCTTTCGACGCCGGCGTTTACATCTACGCCCTCTGCGCCGTCCTGATCACCGCGTTTGTCGTTGGCATCGTGCCCGCCCTGCGCGTTGCGCGCGCCGATGTGAACACGCTGCTCCGCGAAGGCGGCCGCAGTTCGTCAGACGGCCGCAAGCGCCACATCGTCCGCAACACGCTCGTCGCCGCGCAGCTCGCGGGGTCGATGCTGCTCCTCATCGTCGCCGGACTTTTCACGCGCAGCCTCACGAAGGCCCAGCAGCTCAATCTCGGCTTCAATCCCGAGCACGTGCTGAATTTTTCTGTGGACGTGAACCAGCTCAACTACAACCAATCGCAGGGCGAGACTTTCTTCAAAGAAGCGCATGACCGCATCGCCGCGATGCCCGGCGTCGTCTCCGTCGCCGAAGCATTCACCGTTCCTCTCGGCGTCATCAGCGCAGACTCCGCGATCACCATCCCCGGCCGCGAAATTCCCGCAGGCCAGCAGCCACCGCACATCATGAACGATCCCGTCACACCGGATTACCTGCGCACGATGGAGATTCCGCTCGTCGCGGGCCGCTTCTTCACCGACGCGGATACTGAAAAGACGCAGCGCGTCGCCGTCGTGAACCAAACCATGGCGAAACAGTTCTGGCCCGATGGCAACGCGGTCGGCTCGCAGTTCAGCGATGGTCAAAAACGCGGCGCCGTCACCGTGATCGGCATCGCGGACGACACAGTGTACAAAGAGATCACCGACGAACGTAAAACTCCGTTCTTCTACTTCCCACTCTCGCAGCAATACATCCCAATGCGCACCATACACGTGCGCACCAGCGTGCCGCCCGCGTCGATCGCTGCGCAGGTGGAAACGCAGATTCGCGCAATCGCGCCCGGTCTTCCCGTCACGCAGGTGCAAACCATGACGCAGGCGCTGCAAGGCGTGAACGGATTCTTCTTCTACCGCTTCGGCGCGCAACTCACCGGAGCGATGGGCTTGCTCGGATTGGTTCTTGCTGTGGTGGGAGTGTTCAGTATGGTTTCTTACGCCGCCGCGCAACGCACCCACGAGATCGGAATTCGCATGGCGCTGGGCGCAGAGCCGCGCGACATTTTGAAGATGGTCATGCGTCAGAGCGCCATCGTAGTCGGCGCAGGCCTGCTCGTCGGCCTGGCCGTCGCCTTCGTCGGCACCAGCGCCATCGCCAACTTCATCGTCGGCATCAAGCCCACTGACCCAGTCACGTTCATCACGGTCGCCGCCGGACTCACCTTCGTGGCGCTGGTAGCCTGCTGGATCCCCGCCCGCCGCGCCACCCGCGTCAGCCCGTTGGTCGCGCTCCGCCACGACTAGGCGCACGCCGCCCCAGCCTTTCCGGGTGCCGCACCCTTTTCATCCCAAAAGGGTGCGTCCGCACCACAGCCCCTGTGCGAGCACACCACGCAGGTGGGATAGCCAACCTGGCTGTCAACCCGAAACTAACTTTCCCCACCAGCACTGCACGCCGCCGGATCAACACTCCCAATTCCACCCCGCGTTTCCACGGCGTTCCGTTTCGCCATCGATCTCACCCCAACTCAACGTCAAGCTCGTAGGATGACAGCCAAGTTGGCTATCCACCCGCTCACCGATTAAACGGATAATCCTGCCTCCAATGAAACCCGCGGCTCACCAACATCAACTTCGTCTCGTCCTCCCTCTTCAACTCCATGCGCACCGGACGCCCATCGATCTCGCCATCCAGCACCATCGCATCCGGCGCGCTCCGCTCAAACGCAAAGTGCGCGCTGCGCTTCGGATTCGCGTCCCGCGAAATCTCGAAAGTCTTTTTCGCCGGATCGATCTTCAATTGGTAGCCCTTCAAGTCGTCGTCCGGCGTCTGCACCGTTGCAAACGACTCGTAGTCGAAAATCATCCGTCTCCACCGTTCCATATCCGTTGTCAGCGGCGCGCGCTCCACCCCATCGACCGTCATCTTCTCGATCTCCCAAATCCCATACAGCGGCGAGTGTGCGCGCCCCGCTCCGTACTGCTTCCACCCGGAAGCGCCGCCTGCGATATTCAGTACGAGCAGCCACACGCCAAACGCGAGCTGCAATCCGAGCGCGATCCGGTTCGCCCGCGCCGTTTTGAGTAATGGCGTCTTGCGAGATGGTTCGACGCTCCGGACATCGGAGAAAAACCGCACGAGCCGCGGCGCTTCTGGCGCGATCAAGAACAACGCCATCAGCAACAGGTGAAACGACAGTAGCTTCACCGGCACGTCGTAGGTCATATTCAGCATGAAGACCTGCGTCATGTCCGCCGCCGCAAGCAGCGCACCGAGCAGCGTCGTCCGCGGAAGCAAGAGCAGCAGGCCGGCCAGCGCCTCCGCGGATCCAGCAAACGTTTCGTAATGTGGCGCCGACCCAATCGACGACCACAACACGCCCATCGGCGAAAAATGCCCGAACGGCTCCACCAGCGTGTCGAGCCCGGGGTACGACATCTGATCCGGGAAGATTTTCACCAATCCGTAGGAGAGCAGTTGTCCGGCGAGTAACAGCCGGATGAAGACGCGGAACCACTTCAGCAGCGTGTCGTAATTCTGCCGGTTGCGATCGAACCACGACCACACCGCCGTCGCGACGATCGAAAAAACAAGCAGCATCGGTACGAACGTCCACTCGAACGCTTTGTCTCCGCTTCCCGACCCGTTGTAGACCAGGGGCAACTCGAAATGAAACACATGCGCCGCGACCCAGAAAACGATCTGCCGCATCGGCGGCAGCGTCGCCGGATCGGGAACGTCCCACGAATACCACGCAAACGGCGTGACGATGATTTGGTTGCTCAGGCAGTACAGACCGAGGTAGACGAAGCAGAATCGAAATGCAACACGTGCCGGAACGCTCCAGCGTTCACGCGGCAGCGCGCCGGCTGCGAGCGATGCATCAGTGGCGCCCATGCACAACCTCCAACTTGGCAGGACCGGGGCCCGTTATTGCGCGTATCCTCTCACAACCTCCGCCGCTCCGTTACTCCCAAGCGGCAAACTTCCCGTGACACTGCCCAGAAACAAGTTGTGCGTACCGCCGCCACGGCATTTCACACACTTCAGCGAACACATCCGATCGCCCATTCACACTGCCGGGAAGAAAAATCACTGCGGTTCGCCGAAACTGGAACGCCGTTGGTACATACGTTTCCATCCACCTTCGGTTCCTAGTGAATGCCAGCGTCGGGCCTTCGATCGAATCCGCAACCTTGCAAACGATCCACTTCCGGAAAACCACTCCGCGCTGCTCCCGCTCGCGAGCAAATTGCACCTTCAAAGAATCATCACCCACATTCGCCACTTCGCTGCACCCCGGCGGAATCTCCACCGACGAATTGCGAAACATCAGTGGCGCACACTCCGGCGACGAAATCACCGGCCAGAAATACGAAACTGCCGCGAGCAAGAAGCCCACATCCGCGCAAACGGCAACGGTGCGTACCCGACTCATCTCCCGCCCAAAAACTTCAGCGCCCGCGACGCCGCATGATACCCACACATTCCATGCACGCCCCCGCCCGGCGGAGTCGACGCCGAACACAAATACAACCCCCGCACCGGCGTGGAATACTGTCGCACCGTAGGCCGCAATAAAATCTGCCGCAGCGTATTCGCGCCACCCGTCACGTTGCCGCCGATCAGGTTCGGATTCTCGCGCTCCAGCTCCGCCGGGCCGCGCGTCGACCGCGCCAGAATCACATCGCGAAATCCCGGCGCGAACCGCTCGATCTGCGCTTCGATTCGCTCGGTCATATCAACGTCGCATCCCGCCGGCACATGGCAGTAGCCCCACCCCGTGTGCTTCCCCGCCGGCGCCCGCGTCGAATCAAACAAGCTCGACTGCGCCATCAGTACGAACGGCCGCTCCGGCACCTTGCCGAGATTCACGTCGTTCTCGCACACCGCAATTTCCTCGAGCGTCCCGCCCACATGCACTGTGCCCGCCGCGCGGCACTCCGCCGCCGCCCACGGAATCGGCGCACTCAGCGCCCAATTCACTTTGAACACGCCCATACCCAGATTGAATTTTTCGAGCGCCGCGCGATACGACGCCGGCATCTCACTGCCCGCAATTTCCATCAGCCCAGGCACCGACGTGTCGCACAGCGTCGCACGCGTCGTCGGCAACTCGCTCAGCGATCGCACGCGCACTCCCATCACGATCTCCCCGCCGAGTTCGATCAAGTACGACGCGAGCGCATCCGCAATTTTCTGCGAGCCGCCGCGCGGAATCGGCCACCCGTAAACGTGCCCCACCACCGCGAACACGAGCGCCACTGCCCCCGTTCCCAGCGAGTCGAGCGGCTCGAGCGAATGCGCCGCGAGCCCGGCGATCAACGCGCGCGCCTCCTCTGTTGCGAATCGCCCTCGTGTGATCGATATCGCCGACTGGATCGCGTGCACTCCGAACGCGGCCGCCGCAAACGGATGCTTCGGCAGGCCGATCGGCCCGGTCGTCACGTCCTCGAGCTTCGGCCAATTCTTCGCGAGTGACCCGACGAGCCGGCGCCACGTGAGGCCGTCGGCGCCGAGCGCCGCGCAAGTTTTTTCAATGTCGCGATCGAGGATCGCAGCGCGCCCGCCGTCCAGCGGATGCGCCACGCACAATGGGGGATGAATCCAGTCGAGGCCGTGCTGCGCAACTGGCAGCTCGCGAAAAAACGGAGACGCCGCTCCCATCGGATGCACAGCCGAACAAACGTCGTGCACGAATCCCGGCAGCGTCAATTCCGCCGAGCGCGTTCCGCCGCCAATCTCATCGGCCGCTTCGAACACGACGACCGATTTTCCGGCGCGAGCCAGAGTGATCGCCGCCGCAAGGCCGTTCGGCCCCGAGCCGATCACCACCGCGTCGTATTCGCCGCGCCTCGTCACGCGTCGAGCTTACGACGCTCGCCTACTTGTCGAACAGTTAATCTTGCTCGTGCACTCCTCAGCGCTTCAGCGCGTCGGACAGCCTCCCAGGCGGTCCTCCTACGACTCTCATTCGTCGTTAATGTGAGCTCATCCTCGGAAATCGAACTCACAAACAAAGAACAAAAAAATCACACTGGCAAGATTGCCCATGCTACTGCCTGATTTCTAGTCTGGTAGTAGCATGGGCAATCCTGCCGGTGTGTGCGCCAGCACTTCAGCGCGCGACTTCCCCCCTCGGAGATCGCCCTACTTATCCTCCACAACCTTTGGATACAGCTTGTCCGGCGCGGACATGTACTCAAACGGATTCTTCTCGCTCCACTCCACGTTCTCGAGCGCCACGCGCCCCTCCGGCCGCACATAAAACCGAAACTCCCACAACAGCGGCGCGCCGTCGTGATAAGTCATGTAAATCAGCCGGAAATAGCGCATGCTGTTTGGCAGGTAGGATTCGTCGATTAAGTCGTAGCCGGAAAGCTTCCCGTACGGACTCGCCGGGGGAGTCACCAGCAACGCGTCGAGCTTGTTGCGAAAGTTCTCCATCATCGTCTGCCGGCCGTCGTCATCCTGCGCGTAGCCGAGTTCGTTCGAAATCCAGCGCGCCGCCTCTTCCGTGTTCCCCGTCGAGAGATTTGAGAACAGCTCCTGGCACGCCTTGTGCGCCTCATACAAAGATTCGCGGCTCGGCGTCCGCGTTTGCCGCGTCGGCTGTGCGGGCTGTTGTTGTCCCGACTGCCCAGACTGCTGCCCGCTTTGCGCCGGCGGATTCGCCTGAGTCGCCTGTCCCGCCGCACCGCGGGCCGCCATCGCCCCAATCAACGTGAACACTGCTACACCAATGAAAACCCGCATCCGCATGATCCGTTCCCTCCGATACGCTCAAGCATAAGACGCACGACCACCGCACTTGGATAGAGCCACTCCCTCATTCGGAGAACTGCTGATACTCAAGGAAAGTGTTGGCGTCGCGAGCTGTGCAGAAGATTAGGCGAACTTCGCTGATGCGCGCATCGTCCTTCAAGAACTCCCCGATGGCGTGCGATACCACCGGCGCGGCCATCTCCGCTGGATAACCATAAATTCCCGTCGCCACTGCCGGAAACGCGACGGACTTCGCTCCGCCTTCCACCGCCACCCGCAACGCATTGCGATAGCACGATGCCAGCGTCTCCGCATCCGGCTCTTCACGGCCGCGCCGGATCGGCCCGACCGTATGAATCACCGCATTCGCTGGCAACTCTCCCGCGCACGTCGAGACCGCCTCACCCGCCGGTAATCCCGCGCGCCATCTCACCCGGCGCAATTCGCGGCACGCCTCCAAAATCGCCGGACCACCCGCGCTATGAATCGCGCCGTCAACGCCGCCTCCGCCAAGCAGCGAACTATTCCCAGCATTCACTATCGCGTCGACGTTCTGCCGTGTGATGTCCCCGACGCGCACCGTCACGCGCCCGCCCAAAAAACTCCGCAATACTCCTGACTGCCCCATCGCGACTGCCTTTCCTTCGGACTGCCAACGCGTCAAATCATCCGATGTCCGCGCTTCGAACTCGACTCACCGTGTGGCCAGCCGTCGTCGGCTACGCCGCGGGAATGTTGCGATACGGCCACTCTCCCGAGCACCCGTGGCTGTTCAACTTCAGTCGTCTGTTTTGTCGAGGCTGCCCGTGCATTTTGGGGGCAGGAGTTAATGTAGGCCTGATCGCAGCGTTGTTCGAATCCACGTGCTACGGCGCGCTCGGTTTTTTGGCAGGAACGGCAATCGACCGGATCAGACGCGCTTCCCTCTTTTCAAAACGGCCGCAACCTCGCACCAACTCCGGATAAAGAGACGACTACTTCCCCGGCATTTGCGGGATCATCCAGGCATTGCTGTTTGTAGTCAGTTCGCTGATCGCGATTTTGCGACCATCGGGCGACGGCGAAAGTTCCTGCACCGCCCACGAACGCGCGCTCAACTGCTTCGCCTTGCCGTTCTCGTCCACCAGCCAAATCTGCGAGCCGCGCGACGTTTGCGACGCGACGAAAAACGCCTTGCCGTCCGCGGTCCACGCCAGCGCCTGCAGCCGGTTCAGGTCGTTGATGTTCACCGTTTTCACTGCAGACGCGCCGCCGTCGTCAGCGTCGGTCCGGCCGGTGCTGAAAATATGAATCGCCGCCTGGTCGAGTTCGTTCGCGCTGTATGCGATCCATTTGCCGTCCGGCGATAGATCCCAGAATTTCGCTTCGGCTTGATTGATCGTCGCGATCACGCGGACTTGTCCTTTGTACGGACCGAACGCGGCGAAGGTCACTTTGGCTCCCGAGCTATCCTTCTCCGCCACCACGCACAGCGCACCCGTCTCGCGCGGGCAGCGGAAACTCGGATAACCTCCCACCGCCGCGAGATACGAACCCGCCCCGCCCCCGCCGTAGTAACCATGAATCGTCAGCACCGTATCCGACGGACCGCCGCCCGCCGGCATCCGCATGATGTGTCCGGTCGTCGGAACCGGGTCGCCCGGTTTCGTGATCGGCCATTCCATGAAAAGGATGCACTTTTGATCCGGGCACATGCGCGGTGCGCGCTGCTCCTGGTCGCTGCGTGTGAGCGGCTGAGCCGAGGTGTCGTCAATCGCTTGGCTGAACAAATCGTATACGCCCGCGCGATCCGAGTAGAACAGCACGTTCTTGCTGTCCGGCGTCCAACCGCCCGCCCAGTCCATCTTTTCGCTCAGCGTCATGCGTTGCGGCGATTCCAGTCGCGTGCCGCTGTCTTCAAGGTCCGCTATCCACACGTCGCTCTGCTCCAAATCGTTCATGTAGACGAACTGCTTGCCGTCCGACGTGGTGCTGAAAACTCTCATGCGGAAACCGACCCAGTCCGTCAGTCGCCGCGGATCGTTCGACGCGCGCCCCGTATCCGGATCGGCGTTCACGCCCCACAGATTCGCTTCCATCGACCGTGGCGGATCTTCCGTGCGCGAATAGATAATGCGTCCGTCGGGCATCCAGATCGCCCAGCGCACGCGGACATCGGTGAGAATCGTTTCCTGGTTCTGCCCCTGCAGGTCCACGCTGCGAATCGCGCTGGGGTGGAATGCATCTTCGGTCACTCCCTCGATGTACGCGAGGCGATGCCCCGTCGGCGACCACATCGGAAGCCCGAGTTGCGTTCCCGGCTGCGTGCCAAGCAGGCGGCGCGCGTTGTTGCCCTCGCGATCCATCACCCAGAGTTCCTTGCGATCTTCGCTGATGTACGCGATTTGCGATCCATCCGGCGAGACGTACGCCGCGCGCGCTTTGTCGCGCATCTTGCGCATCATTCCGCCGATCAGGCTTACTTCGTAAATGGATGTCTCGTCGCGCGGGCCCACCGGACCGCTCACCGCGAGGCGCGTCGCGTCGTTGAACCAGCTGACGCTCGCGCAGCGCATGCACATGTCCTTCGGCACCGGCAGCGACTGCATTTCGCCAGTGCTCAGCAGGCGCAGGTGCAGTCCGTCGAGATCGGTGTACGCGAGATATTTACCGTCGGGCGATATCGCGGAAACCAGCGCAGGATCCTCTTCCGAGTTGAAAGTGACTTGCTTGGGATTCAGCTGCGCCTGCGTGTACGGGCCGCTCGGGCCGAACCAGTTGTATTTCGAGCCGATCACGCCGAGCGCGAGGCTCGCAATCGCCAACGCACCGAGAACGCCAAGCACGATCCCTACGGCGCGCTTCCCTTTCGCGTACTCGTTCTCGGCAGGCGTCACACGCGGCGCGGTGTCTCCGTGCACTTCCTGTGGGTCCGCTTCTGCGATGCCGTAGGAGCCGGTGCTCTCGCGCTTCGCGACAGGAGTGGCGAGCTGCGTCTTTGCCGTCTCCGTCGAGGTGCGCGACGTTTGATAATCGCGCTTCAGGCGCCGCAGATCGGCTTCCAGATCGTTCGCGTTCTGGTAACGCAAGTTGCGATCCTTTTCGATAGACTTGTGAATGATGCGCTCGAGCTCCGCGGGAATGTGCGCGTTGAGCCGCACTGGTGCAACGGGTTCTCGATTCAGGATCGCGTCAAACACGGCAGCTGAAGTGGCGCCGCTGAATGCCTGGCGTCCCGTGGCCATTTCGTACAGCACCGCGCCGACCGAGAAAAGATCGGTGCGCGCGTCGAGCTCTTCGCCAAGCGCTTGCTCGGGCGACATGTACGCCACCGTGCCCAGCGCAACGCCGGGACTGGTCAGCAAAGTTTCGGCTGTGGCGGATTCGGTCGGTGAGTCGGATGCGACCACGCCTTCAGCGACGCGTCGCTTCGTGACCTTCGCAAGACCGAAGTCGAGAATTTTTGCCTGTCCGCGCGATCCTACGAACAGATTCGCGGGCTTGATGTCGCGATGAACGATGCCTTTCGAATGCGCCGCGCCCAGCGCATCGGCCACTTGAATCGCGAAGTCGAGCAGCTGATTCGTGCGCAACGGACCGGCATTCAACCGCTCGCGCAGCGTCTCGCCTTCAAGGAGCTCCATCACGATGAAGGGCGCGCCTTCCTGCCAGTCGATGTCGTAAATCGTGCAGATGTTGGGATGGTTTAGGCTGGAGGCGGCTTGCGCTTCGCGTTCGAATCGTTCAAGCGCGGTGGCGTCGCGACCCAGTTCATCGGGCAGAAATTTCAGAGCCACGTAGCGGTTCAAGCGCGTGTCGGCCGCGCGAAACACTTTGCCCATGCCGCCTGCGCCGAGCGTGTTCAGGATTTTGTAGCGTCCGTTGGGGCCAACGGCTGTGCCGCCACCTTCACCGCAGCCCCCTGGCGCCGCGCCGTGTGGCGTAGTTGCGCCGCCACTTGGAGTGGCTCCTTGCGGCGAAGCAGCGCCCCCGATCCGTGCCGACCCCGACCCAGGCGCGTTTGTAGCCTGCGTTTCATCCGCGCCGAACGGCGGACCGCCCGACGGGCGCTCGCCGCCTCCAGCACCGGGCTTCCGCGGATCATCCATGGCCCTGCATTCTAGGTGCGCCTAGTTACAACGTCAAACAATGCCTCACCGCCCTTAACCGCCCCGCCAACGCCTACGCGCACCGCAGCCTCCCCCCTCAGGCCAGCTACGTAAAAAACGGTATGGCGCCGCCTCGCCCATCGTTCAAAAATTGTAGTGGGCCATGCCGTTCCGAAGCAGAGTTGACAAGCTTCTCGAACACCTCTACGGTTGCGAAGACGACAACCGCGCCGCCGAGCTCGCACGCGAGTTGAAACGCGCGCTTCACGAAGAAATCGAGCTGATGCGCACCAAAACCAAGAGCCTCTCCGTGATCAACGCCACCAAGGTCCGCCCCAACTAACGACTCCAGACGCATGCACCTCACAGCGCGGCACGAAGAGTAACGAACTCTGCGATCCCTAACACCACCGCATACGTAGCAAAAAGAAACGCCCCATACTTTCCGCCTGAAGTCGCCTGAAGCTTGGGCATAAACGTCGCCCACTGCGACAGCACAACCGCCTCGCCGATCATGCCCGGAATCGCGAGCAGCAGCATCGCGGCGGCCCAGTTCGGCGGAGCGATGTCCCGCCAGCGCAGAATCAGCACGCACAAAATCGCCGAGAAAATCGGCGAGACCGCGAAGGCGATCCAATAACGCAGTGTAGTGGTTTCGAGTATCAGCGAGCCCCGGCTCGCGTAATAAAACGTGCCGACCACCCAGATCACGAGCCCCAACGCCAGCAACACGATTACATCTTGTCCCTTCACGAAAGCCTCCGTCGCTGTTATGATGTACCACCTGGTACGCATATATGTACCAGCTGGTACAGAAGAATGCAACAACGAAAAAAGCGCCCACAATCAAGAACCCGGAAGCCGAAGCGAGCGTCTGCGCAACCGCGGCTCGTCGAACGCGCTCTGGCCGCATTCCTCGAAGCTGGCACGATCGACCTAAGCCTGGACAAGCTAGCCGCGTCGGTAGGCATCAGCAAGCGCATGTTGATCCACTACTTCGGCGACCGCGAAACGCTCGAAGAACGCGCGATGGAGTTGCTCGAGGAGCGCCTACGCGCACAATTTGCGCCGGGCGCGTTCCCAGCAGGCACGCCGGCGAGCGCCGTGGTCAACGCGCTTTGGGAGCGCACCACTTCCCCACAAAGCAGAAACGTTCTGCACCTGATCATGGATCTCTCGCGGCGCGCGTGGAACGGCTCGCCGCGCGCACAAGCGTTCTACGGCGAGCAGCAGCGCCTGTGGGTCGCGATGCTCGCCCCGATTTTCCGTGACGCGCAAACCGTCGAAGAATTCTTGCAGCTGTTTCAAGGCGCGGTCCTGGCGTATCTCGTCACCGGGGATCCCAAACCGGGACGCCGCTCGCTCGGGCGCTTCGTAGCAAACTCAACCTAGCGCGTCACGCGGCTTCGACAGTGAGCTTGAGGCCAATAGCCTTCGCCACCGCGAGCAGCGTCGACAATCTCGGGTTCCCTTTCGGCGAGAGTGCGCGATACAAACTCTCTCGCTCGACGCCAGCCGCCTTTGCGACCTTTGCAATTCCGTGCGCTTGCGCCAGCCGACGCAAGGCGAGGAGCATCACGCGCGGGTCATCACCTTCCTGCAAGACTTCGCGCAGATAATCCGCCGCGAGCTCCGGATCTTTGCGAAGTTCGTCAGTTGTGGCTTCATCGTGCGAAATGCTCGCCTTCGCCCGCCCTCTTTTTGTAGTCGTCAAGTCGCTCCAATGCTGTTCTGATGTCGGCGCTCTGTTTTCGCTTGTCGCCACCGCCGAGCAGTAGCACGCAACGATTTGCAATCCAGGCCAAGTAGACTCGGTAGCGGCCCCCAGTCGATGCGCAATTCGTGCAGTGCCTTCCCGAGGCTCTTCACGTCGCCAAGGTTCCCGGCCGCCACGCGGTCAATTCGTACAAGAATCTTGGCCCGCGCACGTGTGTCGGCGAGCGCGTCGAGCCAGCGGCCGAACACATCGCGGCCCTCGCGCCTAACGTACCGGCGAATTTCGATTGGCAAGTTCATTGTAACTTATAAATCACACCTCGTCCAGTTCGCGAGACTCCATGCCGCAAATCGTAGCGTGTCGCCGTGGTTTCACGCCACGCTCGAAATTTAAACGCAAATCGAGGATAATGCCGCGGACGCGTTGCGACGCTCATACACCAAGCAACCTACCGTGCCCGGGCAACGCGACAATTTGACCGCAACTTTCCATCCATCATTCGTGTTGCCTACGTAGAAGATTTGAGCGCGGTCGACGTAACGAGCTCGGTCCGATGAGCATCTAAGTACATAGGAGGGCCCACCAGATGAGGCTCCCGAACAGCACAAACACCAGCACCAAAAGAGTTTCCAAGCTCCTGGCCCTCGCGCTCGCCGCTGCATTAGCGCTTGCCACCATTCCTTTGCCGGCGATGGCGCAGGATGCCCAGGACGCGCAAAACACGCCGCCCGTGCAGCCCGGTCAGACCGACCCGGCTACGCAGCAGCCCTACACGGCGCAGACGCCGCAACAGCTTCAACAGCTGGTCGCGCCGATCGCTCTCTATTCGGATTCGCTCGTGGCGCAGGTTCTCGCTGCGTCCACATTTCCGGATCAAGTGGTCGAAGCCGACCGCTGGGTGCAGGCGAATCCCAACTTGAAAGATCAAGCTCTGGCGGACGCCGTCAACAACCAGCCGTGGGATCCCAGCGTGAAGGCGCTGTGCGCGTTCCCCTCCGTGCTGGGCAACATGGACAAGAACCTTTCGTGGACGTCGTCACTCGGGGACGCCTATTACAACCAGCAGCAGGACGTGATGAACGCGATCCAGGTGATGCGCCAGAAAGCGCAGCAGAATGGCGCGCTCAGCAGCACGTCGCAGCAGACCGTCGAGACGCAGGGATCGACCATCGTGATCCAGCCGGCGAATCCGCAGGTCGTTTACGTTCCGGCTTACGATCCGTGGGCGGTTTACGGCTATCCCATCGCGCCGTGGCCCGGCTGGTATCCGTATCCCGGCATCTGGTACGGCGGCCCGTTCCTTAGCTGGGGCGTCGGCTTCGGCATCGGATTCTGGGGCGGCTACGGCTGGGGCTGGGGCCACTGGGGCTTCAACTGGGGCGGCGGTTATCCGATCTACGGCGGCGCGCGTTACTACTCGGTGAGTCGCACCTTCTACAATCGCAACGCGTATTACCGCTCCGGTGGTTACAACGGCCGCTACGGCGCAGCTTCGACGCGCGGAGCGTTTGACAATCACGGCCAGTACAACGGTAACAACCACGGCGCGTACGACAATCACGGAAACGCCGGCAACAATCACGGGTATGCCGGCGGCCAGAATCATCCGTTCGAGAACGACAACCACGCCGCGCGCGGTTACGGCCAGCCCGGCACGAATACCGGCACCCACTCCGGCGCGTTCAGCGGCTACGATCACGGCGGACAGACTCGCAACTACTCGTCACGCGGCGCGTCAAGCTTTGGCGGCGGTGGTGGCGGCTTTCACGGTGGCGGCGGTGGTGGTGGCGGCTTCCACGGCGGTGGCGGCGGAGGCCACCACTAAGCTTCGCACCGAGGCGTTGTGTTCGCAGCTTGTCCAGCAAACTCGATCCGCGGCTTCGCCCCCGGCACAGGTGGCGCGGCCGCGGCGCTTCATCCGACCTCATAAGGAGTTTCGACATGCAAGGTTTTGCAATTCGCAATTTGACCCCAGCGCGATCGACCCTCGTAGCCGGAGCCGCGCTCCTTCTCACCCTCGG
>Ga0210391_10001124_pt1 | contig 25029 bp, 13 predicted proteins | sample IncBWC12OmetaG_FD_160573 | JGI IMG/M metagenome (GOLD analysis project Ga0210391, IMG submission 160573) | Forest soil microbial communities from Barre Woods Harvard Forest LTER site, Petersham, Massachusetts, United States - Inc-BW-C-12-O ...
GCGATGAGGGCGTTGGGGACGGGGTGGAAACGGGGGGTGCGGTGGGTGGATTTTGAGGTGGTGCGGGAGTTGGGAGGGCGGCCGACGATCCGGTTGGATGGAGAGGCGAAGAAAATTGCGGAGCAGTTGGGAGTGAAGAGGATTGCTTTGAGTATTACGCATACGGAGGCGCAGGCTTTGGCGCAGGTGATTTTTGAAGGGTAGAGGACGAAATTCGAAAATCGAAATGCGAAAGAAAAAACATTTACACAGAGGTCGCAGAGAGCACAGAGGGCACGGAGATTTCGTCGAGAGTGAAAACAGTCTCGCCTATTAGATAATTCCCTTCTTCAGCAGTGATCAGAACATCTTGCCATTGATTTGACGGGCGGATTCCTGGGACTTGGACGCGGAGGTAGTTCGAGGAGAGGGCGGGGGTGTATGCGGCGCCCGTTTGTTCATTAAGGGAATGCTCGTCGCGGTGGAGGGTTAGGACGCGTTGGGCGCAGCCGATTTGTGCGCGGCGGAAGGCGGCGGACTTTTGGTCGGCTAGGGCTCGGAGTTCGCGGGCGCGGCGCTTGATGATGTGGCTGGGAACTTGGTCGGGCAACTGGGCCGCTTTGGTGCCGGGGCGCGAGGAGTAAGAGAAGACGTGGAGGTAGGTGAAGGGATGGCGGTCGATGAAGGCTAGGGTGGCGGCGTGGTCGGACTCGGTTTCGCCGGGGAAGCCGGCTATGACGTCGGCGCCTAGGGCTGCGTTGGGAAGGCGGTCGTGAATGAGCTGGACTCGACGGGCATAGTGTTCGGAGCGGTACCAGCGGTGCATGGCAGCCAGGATGGAGTCGGAGGCGGATTGCAGGGGCATGTGGAAGTGTTGGGCGATGCGGTCGTTTTGGGCGAAGAGGTCGATTAGGTCTTGGGTGACGTCTTGAGGTTCGATGGAACTGATGCGGAGGCGTTCGATTTGGGTTTCGTCCAGGATGCGGCGGAGGAGATCGATGAATTCGACTCTGGGAGTGAGGTCGCGGCCATAGGTGCCTAAATTGATGCCGCTTAGGACGATTTCGCGGGCGGAAAAAGAGTGTGAGTGCGAAGCGGTCGGAGTTGCGTGCGATGACGAGGGGAGCACAGGCAGCAGTGCCTGTGCTACGGGGATTTCGCGGGTGTGTTGATGGTCAGCTGGGATTGGCTGTCCCACTGGCGAGGTGGGCGGGTGCGACGATGTGAGGGATTGAATTTCTTGGATTACGTCTTCTGGAGGAAGGCTGCGGGATTTGCCGCGGACGTAGGGGATGATGCAGAAGGAGCAGCGATTGTTGCAGCCGTCTTGGATTTTTAGGATGGGGCGGGTGTGGTGGGATTCGCCGACTTGGATGGGAGCGGACAGGAATTCGGGGTGGGCGAAAATGTCGCCGGAGAGGATTTGGGCAGGGCCGGACGGCATGTCGGAATCGAGGGTATTGCTAAAACCGGGCGCAACATGTTGCGCCCCTACAAAGGAGTGGAACGGAGTGTCTGGCGCGGTTGAAGGAAAAAGCGGATTCCTCGCTTCACTCGGAATGACAGTCGGGTGGTTAAGTGCAGAAACGTGAACGAGCGGGGCGATTTGAGTTATTAGGTTGGGGATTTGGGGTTTGTGGGAATTGCCTACGACCCAGGTTACGCCAGGGAGAGAGGATAGCTCTTCGGGGGCGCGTTGGGCGTAGCAGCCGGTGACGATCACGCGGGCGTGCGGATTTTGGGCGTGGATTTTGCGGATGGCGGCGCGGGCTTGCGCGTCGGCGGCGGCGGTTACTGTGCAGGTGTTGAGGACGATGATTGCGGCAGTGGCGGGGTCCGGGGATTGGGTGCAGCCGCGGTCGAGGAGTTGGCGTTCTAGGGCGGCGCCGTCGGCTTGGGTGGCGCGGCAGCCAAATTGTTGAATGTGGAAGGTGGTCATTGACCTGTAAAATGGAAGAAGAAAAAGAATTTTACACAGAGTTCACGGAGTACACAGAGGGCACAGTGAGGAGAACGAGAAGCAGGCTCACTAGATAATTGCGCCCCGCAAACAAAAGATAGGATAACTGCTTCGGCGCAATACGGAAAGGGTTGCGGGTTTTGAAAAGTGGCTTTTGGCAGAGGCTGGCTTTACTCAGTGAGTGAAGGACCGCTACAATCTGTTGCTGAAAATGTGTGCTCTGCGGCGACACCCTTCTGCGCTGGACAATCCAAAGATTTCCGTGGTGATTCCCGTTTACAACGAAAAAGCGACGATTGAAGAGATTTTGCGGCGAGTTTCGGAGAACGGGCTGCGCAAGGAAATCGTGATTGTGGATGACTGCTCTACGGATGGGACGCGACAGTATTTGGAAGCTATGGTGCAGGCGAAGGGAAAGGGCGAGACATGGGCGGCGGCTCATGACGGCGGGGATCCTGTAGACGTGCGGGATTTGCGAATTTTTTTTCAGACTCAAAATCAGGGTAAGGGTGCGGCTTTGCGGCGTGGGTTTGCGGAAACGACGGGAGAAATCGTTTTGGTGCAGGATGCGGATTTGGAGTATGACCCGAAGGACTATCCGGTATTGCTCGGCCCGATTATTGATGGGCGAGCGGATGTGGTGTTTGGGTCGAGATTTTTGGGCGGGCCGCAGAGGGTGCATTACTTTTGGCACTATGTGGCAAACAAAGTTTTGACGCTGTTGTCGGATGTGATGACCAATTTGAAGTTGACGGACATGGAGACTTGCTACAAAGTTTTTCGCAAAGAGGTGTTAGAGGGGATCAAACTGCGGTCGAATCGGTTTGGATTTGAGCCGGAGATTACCGCGAAAATTTCAAGGGGCAAGTGGAGAATTTATGAAGTGCCGATCAGCTACGCGGGCCGCACGTATGAAGAAGGAAAGAAGATCACGTGGAAGGATGGCGTGAAGGCGTTGTGGTGTATTTTTTGGTTTAAGATTGCGGATTGATGGGAAGTGAGTAGTGGGTAGTGAATAGTCAGTAGTGGCTCTGCCGAAACGAGATTTAGGGCGGGGCTGGACGCCGAAAGAAAATCCCGACAGATTATTGTGAAGTTCGCCGATTTCACTAGTCGCGCTGCGGACTAGTGTGCGGCGGCCTCCGCGTAGCCCTGAGGATGTTTTTGTTTCCACAGCCACGCTGAGGTGATGATCTCTTCGAGAGAAGAGTGTTGAGCTTCCCAGCCAAGAGCGCGGTGAAGTTTTTCCTTACTGGCGACGAGCACTGCTGGATCGCCGGCGCGGCGGGGGGAAACTTTACGGGAAATTTTGCGACCGGTGATTTTCTCGGCAGCGTCGAGGACTTCGAGGATGGAGAAGCCGCGGCTGTTGCCGACGTTGAAGGCTTCGCCGGAAACGGTTTCGATCGATTCGAGAGCGCGGACGTGGGAGTCGGCGATGTCTAGGACGTGGATGTAATCGCGGACGCAGGTGCCATCGGGCGTGGGATAGTCCGAGCCGAAAATTTCGAGCTGCGGAATGAGGCCGAGAGCGGCGTCGAGAACTTTGGGGATGAGGTGGGTTTCGACGCGATGGGCTTCGCCGCGTTCGGCGGAGGCGCCGGCGGCGTTGAAATACCGGAGAGTAGCGTAGTGGAGTCCGGTGTAGGCGCGGTAGTCGGAGAGAATCTCTTCGAAACGAAGCTTGGATTTGCCGTAGGGATTGATGGGATTTTTGGAATGATCTTCGGGGATGGGAACGGTGTGAGGTTCGCCATAGGTGGCCGCTGTGGAAGAAAAGATGAATTTTTTCACGCCGTGGCGAGTTACTGCATCGAGGAGATTGACACCGGCAGCGATGTTGGCGGCGTAGAAGGTGCTAGGTTCGCGGACAGACTTGGCGACCAGAGCTTCGCCGGCAAAATGCATAACGGAGTCGATCTTGTGCTTGGAGAAGACTTCTTCGATTTGTGCGCGCACGCCGAGATCGGCTCGGCAGAAAATCGCTTTGGGTGGGACAGCAGCGGCGTGGCCCTCTTGAAGATTATCAAGAGCAATGACCTGGTAGCCGCGGGCGAGGAGAACCTCCGCGCAGATGCTGCCGATGTAGCCTGCCGCTCCGGTTACAAGAACGTTCAAGGAAGTGACCTCTTTCTTTTGGGCGAGGAATGCACCCTGAACTGATACTGCTATTAAAACTATCAGGATGGCGAACTGTTGTCAGTGGAGAATTGGCACAGGATTAAGGGAACGTGACAATTGCGATAGCGCGAGACAGCCTAAGGTTGCGACATGCGGCGCTGGAAAGTGAGGAGGATCAGGTCGGCACGGCGGCGGACTCCGAATTTGCTGAGTAGATTGGAGACGTGAAATTTTACCGTGCGCTCGGCGATGTTGAGTTTACTGGCGATTTCTTTGTTAGAAAGATTTTCGAGGAGAGAGTCCAGGACTTCTTGCTCGCGACGGCTGAGGTTGGTGACGGAATCTGTTTTTAGGCGGCGGCCTTGATTCGTGAGGATAGAATCGACGAATCCGGACAGGACCGAGCGCGGAACCCAGAAACCACCGCTGGCTACGAGCGGCAGCGCACGAACCAACTGTTCGCGGGCTTCGGTATAGGTTAGAAGACCCTTAACTCCGAGGCGCAAGAGCTGATAGCTGTTGGCGTCGGTGTGCTGTTCTCCGACGACGATGAGGCGAGCTTCGGGATGCCGCTCCATTAGATTGGATAGAAGAGCGCCAGTGGCGGGGCGCGCGGCGTGACCGTCAATGACGTATACCTGTGCGACGGGCGGCTCCAGATTGCGCATGTCCGGCGCGAGCGTGGATTCGAGCTGCTTGACGACGACCTTAACTTGAGCCTTCGACAAAACGCGCTCGAACTCGCTCAGCACCAGAGGGTGCGGCGAAAGGATGCAAACTGACAGTTTTGAACTGGTACGTTTAGTAGCCACTGTATGCCAGCGTAGTGAAAACTGTCCGAAGGGGCAAGTCTCTTGGAAAGGTCTGTTCTCGAATTGTTACGTGACTGGTAGGGTGCTTTTTCGATGGGGTCCCAGGGGCGATTTTCGCAGTAAGACCTCGACAATGCGTTCGGCGGCGTGGCCGTCCCAGAATGGTGGAATGCGGCCAGGCTTGCCTTTTCCAGCGAGAACCTGTTGGGCAGCGGCGAGAATTTTAGCGGGGTCGGTTCCGATGAGCTGATTTGTGCCTTCTGAAATCGTAATGGGGCGCTCGGTGTTTTCGCGGAGAGTAAAGCACGGAACGCCGAGAGCTGTGGTCTCTTCCTGAATGCCCCCGGAATCGGTGAGGACGAGAGTGGCCTTGCTGAGGAGGCAGAGAAAATCGAGATAGCCGACGGGAGGGATTAGTTTCAGTTGAGGATGAGTCTTGATGCCAGCCTGTGTGAGGCGTTGCTGGGTGCGCGGATGAACGGGAAAAATGACAGGGATCTGGGCAGCGATGGCATCAATGGCGCCGAGGAGCTCGGCGAGTTTTTCTGTGGAGTCGACGTTGGAGGGACGATGAAGAGTGAGGACGCCGAAGCGATGCCAGTTTGCGGCGTCTTTTAGTCCGAGATCATCGCCGATGGTGGACTTCTGCGCGATGAGAAGAAAATGGAGGAGAGAATCGATCATGACGTTGCCAACGAGATAGATGGATTCGCGGGGGCGGCCTTCTTTGAGGAGATGCTCGATGGCGTCTTCTTCGGTGACGAAGAGATAGTCAGCGAGGGCATCGGTAAGGATGCGATTGATTTCTTCGGGCATACCGCGATCGAAGCTGCGGAGACCGGCTTCGACGTGGGCTACCGAGATACCGAGCTTAACCGCGGCTAGCGAAACGGCAATGGTGGAATTGACGTCGCCAACGACTAGAACGAGATCGGGCTGGTGTTCTAGCAGGACGGGTTCGATGCGCTTGAGAACTTCGGCGGTCTGAACGGCGTGGGAGCCGGAGCCGACTTCGAGATTCACATGTGGCGTGGGAATACCCATCTGGCGGAAGAAAATGTCGGAAAGGGCGGCGTCGTAGTGCTGGCCAGTATGGACGAGGATCGGCTCGATTTCCGGGTGGCGCTGCATTTCGCGCATGAGAGGCGCGATTTTAGGCAGATTGGGACGCGCTCCTACTATGTTGATGATTTTCAGTGGGCGGCTCATAAATTGGGTAAATGTGCCAAAAGCCCGCAGTATAGCATTTGAGTCGAGACGGTTCGGGGCGCTGGAATGACCGTTCGCGCCAAATAAGCATTGGTTGGCTGCAAGGCGTTCGATTCTGGGAGTAAAGTTATCGGGGCTCCTCGGAAAACTTGATCGCCGCATGAACGGTCAGCTTGGCCCATTGCGGCAGGAGAGATCGCACGAATTCCCTCGATTTTATGCGCAGGAGGAACTTCGGTGCCAGTCTTTGCCCATTTGTGGTTCGCCTTCTTCGGCATTGTCGAAATGCCTGAGCTCTTTGAGTTTGGGTAGGAGACGAATCAAACTCATCCTGCTGAACTCCTACCTGTCCCACGCCTTCGACTCCTGGTTGTCGTGACCGCCCGAGGCGACCATCGAGCGCACCCGAGTGATACCTAGACATGACTCCGCCTGCGGATTAACGTCGTGATCATCTAGAAAATCGCATCTTTGGATGTTCTTATAGATGCTGTTGCCATAGATAATGCTTGCTGATGGGCTGAATCGTGCAGGATAATCTCGGGCATAGCTGACGTCGAGCCAGTCCACACAATAATGATCTGTCCTTCTTGCAAAGGCGAAAACCCTGCCCTCGCCGTACGATGCCATCTCTGCGGTGCAGCCCTCGAACGCCCTGAGTTGAACCGAGACAGCGAGAGCTACGAAGCGGGGGCGCCCTCGGATCAAAGACATCAGTCGAAATCATCGCTCGGCAGCCAGCCTCCGATCCGATTCGATCGCCAAGCCGACCAGACGATGGACAGTGCTGCCCCCTCAGCGGGTTCCCTTGGCCAGGAGGGGCCCGGGGTGTCGATATTGAGCAAGACACCTTCCGGGGCATCTCCCCTCGATGACCGCACAATGGACAGCTCTAGCCCTAGCGCACCCGCAGAGGGCTCCAAACCTCGCACGACGGGTGGGGCGAGCCGCGGGTTGAATATTTCGGGCGGTCTCGAGCCCGGGATGGATTTTGGGTCGAGATATCGGATTGAAAGGTTGCTGGGCGCCGGGGGGATGGGGAAGGTGTATGAGGCTTTCGACAAGGAGCTGTCGCGCAGAGTCGCTCTTAAGACACTGTTGCCTGAGCTCGTCAGCGATTACCTATTAACACAGCGGTTCAAGCAGGAACTGCTGCTCGCCAGCAAGATTTCCCACAGAAACATTCTGCGTATTCACGACCTGGGCGAAGTCGATGGTGTGAAGTTCATCACCATGGCCTTCATTGATGGCAAAGACTTGAACCAGTTGCTGAAGGATGAGGGGCCGTTCCCGCTTGAGCGAACTCTTAAGATTGCCAGGCAACTCTGCGAGGCGCTAGATGCGGCTCACTCCGAGGGTGTGGTCCACCGGGACTTTAAGCCACAGAACGTTTTGATCGGAAAGAATGACCACGTGTACGTTTCCGATTTTGGACTGGCGACGTCGTTGGAAACCGCGAAGATGGGGATGACGCGCACTGGAGCGGTGATGGGGACGCCACGGTATATGGCGCCGGAGCAGGTCGAGGGGAAACCAGTCGACAACCGTTCTGACCTGTACTCCCTGGGATTAGTGCTCTACGAAATGGTAGCCGGGACGACTCCCTTTTCCGGAGATTCTACTTGGCAGTTGATGTACCAGCGGGTCCAGGTGACACCGAAGGATGTGAAACTGGTCAATTCAGCCCTGCCCGACTTTGTGGCCCGCATCATCATGCACTGCATCGAAAAGGACCCGGCCAAACGATACCATAGTGCTAAAGAGATTCTGGCAGACCTGGATTCTGGACGGAGCCCTTCGGTTCCTGCTTCTACTTCCACCACGAGGACGGTGCAAATCAACCTCCCCGTCATCAAGAAAAGCTGGTGGTTTGTTGTGGGAGGCGGGGCGCTACTGCTGGTCGTTCTGCTTTTGGCCATTCCCCGAACTCGCCATAGGATTTTTGGAGTTCCTACCGTCGGAGAGCCAGGAGTGGAATCGAGCGGGCAACCGTCCGTACCGCAGGCAAAGTTCATTGCCGTTTTGCCTTTTCGCGTGCTGGGGGACCAATCGTCGCTGGGGTACGTGGCTGATGGACTAGTCGAGGCGATGTCAGCAAAGCTTTTTCAACTGAAAGATGTGCACCTTGCCTCTGCAGCCGCAGCTGCCAAGACCGACCCAAAGACTCCGCTTCCTCAGGTGGCGAAGGACCTGGGAGTGAACCTGATTGTACATGGAACGGTGCAAGGTTCCGGGGAGAATCTGCGCGTTTCGGTCAATCTGGAGAATGTGGCGGAGAACCGGATGGTGTGGAGCAAGGAGTTCGCGGGTGTGACCGGCGACTTGCTGACCATCGAGGACCAGATGTATGCGCAACTGGTCGACGCCCTGGCGGTGAAGCCGAGCAACGACGATCTGGCGCGCGCCGCCTCTCATCCCACGGAAGATATCGAGGCTTATCAACTTTACCTACGTGGCCGAAACGCGATGGGCGGGCAATTGGAGGTCGGCAAAGTACAAACGGCGATCGAGTATTTTGAAAGAGCGATCAAGAAGGATCCAGGCTTTGCGCTTGCGTACACGGGGCTGGCGGATGCGAGCCTGAGAATGTACCGAGAGAAAAAGGATTCCGCGTGGGCGGATAAGGCTCTTTCCGCGAGCCAACAGGCTGAACGGCTGAATGACAATCTGGCGGAGGTTCACACCGCTCTCGGCGGCGTGTATAGCGCTACAGGGAAATCCACCGAGGCAATTGCTGAATTGCGAAGAGCCATCGAGCTGGCGCCCAGCGCAGACGAGGGGTATCGGCGACTGGGAGACGCCTACCGCGCGAGTGGCCGCAAAGAAGAAGCGATCCAAGCATATAGGAAAGCGATTGAAGTCAGTCCGTACTACTGGTTCAACTGGAACGCGCTGGGAACGACGTATTACCGCTTCGGAGAAAACCAGAAAGCGTTAGAGGCCTTTCAACATGTCACAGAACTGGAGCCTCGCAACGCTGCCGCCTACCGAAATATGGGTGCGGTCTATTTCCAGGAAGACCAATGGGAGAAGTGCGTCCCAGTATTTCAAAAATCGCTGGAGATTGAGCAGCACAGCATGACGTATTCAAACCTGGGTACGGCTTATTTTTATCTCAAGCGATACGACGACTCCGTGAAGATGTTCGAGAAGGCCGTGGAGATGAGCCCGAACGACCAGACCGCCATGGGAAACCTGGCGGACGGTTACCGCTGGGACGGGCGGAAGCAAGAATCGCTGGCAACTTATGACAAGGCCATTACGCTAGCCTACAGAGATTTGAAAGTGGATCCGCGGTCGGCAAGCACGCTGGAGAACCTGGCAATCTACCATGCCAAAAAAGGAGACTCCGCACATGCGCTGAATTTCATCCAGCATGCGCGTTCGATCGAACCTGAAAGCGTTTCCTTGTTGTACAGCCAAGCAGTGGTCTACTGTCTGGCTGGGCAGAAAACGGAATCGTTGAAGACGTTGGAAGATGCTTTGCAGAAAGGCTATTCGCTCGAAGAAGCAAGAAACGACCCCGAACTCAGCGAGTTACAGAAGCTGCCTCAGTTCGAAGCGCTTGTGAAAAAGTTCACCAAAACAGGAAACTAACTTTGGGATTGACGTCGGCCAGCGAGCTTTTTCTTGGCCATGAAAGCCCCCAAACCCGCAACCATGAGAGTTAGTGTGGCAGGCTCTGGAACAGGGGGAGCAGGGACGTTAGCGTCCCCGGTAAAGGCAAGGTTCGGGCCCCATCCGCCTGATCCGTTTGGATCAGTGTTCGCGAATTCGCCGATATCATCATTGAGATTGATCGTAAGACGTTCTGGTCCGACGTGTTCGGGATTCCTGGAAAACAACCTTCAATACAGTTTGGACCGCTCACCCCAGAGAAATAGATGACCAGCAGATCGCCAATATTGTAAACCAGGACGGGATTCGAGAAGAGGTTGGAACTGGCATTAACGGAATTGGCTGCAATGCCGGTGGTTTCGATTAAAAGGCTCGACCAATTGGAATCGGACTGATTTTCGAAGGTCAAGAACCCACCACCAGAGACGTTCGAGCTAAACGAAAAACTTGTGCCTGTGACGATCGTGCATCCGACGCCGCAGGTTGGATCGCTGACTTGCATTTTCGGATCGACCGGGACGGTGTCTGCGTGAGCTAACGCGCCGAACCAAGATAGAATAATTACAACAAAAACGCAGCGGGCAAACCTCATTACACACCTCCCAATCGTGGGGTTGTGTGCACCCTTGAGGCCAAACGGAGTGTACGTTAGAGGCGCGCCTAACCTGCCTGCAATCTGTATCTTCCAATTATTAATTGAGGACTCTGTGGAATAGGTGGAACAAGGAATTGCATATTTTGCGCAACGGATTGGGGCAAACTGGCAACAGCACTTCGAGCGATTCTCAGTACCCGAGCATTATCGGGGAGCCCGCGAGATTGGAGGACAGATTAAAGGATATTCGAACTTTTCCACTATCAGCCATGGACTCAAGCTCAGGTGTGGACAACAAGGGGGATGCAACGGGAAATCTGGCGAGCGAGCAGTCACATGAGCGAACAAGATCTTAAACCATTGCTGGCGCTGCCTGGGCCGGTCCTCTTTGACATGCGAGGGAATCGAGGCTGTGATTCGAGAAAAAAGGTTAGAGAGCGGCTCTATTGGACCAACATTGGTAGTTTGAAACTGTCTGAAGAGTGAGATGAACGGAAGCGGAAAAGCTGAGATCCAGTTCGCGAAGAGCGAACTGGATCTCAGCTTTTACCAAGAGAAAGGCACGCACGCAGCGTGCAGCTATTTTCTGTGAGCGAAGATCAGAAATGCAGCCAAGCCTGCAAAGAGCAACACGATCGTGCCGGGCTCGGGAGTGGCGGCTCCAGGGCCACCGGGCACGAGAAATTCTTGACCATAGCCTCCAGTGGGGGTCAAAATATCCCAGCCAGCCGCCGTAAACCCGTCCTTCACGGCATTCAGGGCTTGCTGGTCCCAATAGAGATCGGTATTGTAATCCGGAAATAGGGAGTTTTGCTGCGCTTTCGTCAGTGAAAGGAACCAGATGGCCCATTGAAACTGGGCATCCATAGCCTGACTATTCTTCGGGTTCATCATTTGGGTGATGAGCCAAGCTGCTTCTAGATAGAAGGTCTGATTATGCTGGTCGGTTGCGCTGAAGTTTGAGCCGCCGAGGCTGGTGACATTCGCGTTCCATCCAGAGTTCCCGGAAATTTGATCATTGAAATCTACGCAGAAAAATTGTGCGGCCACGCCATTGAGCGTACCGCCGTAGGGCCCGATTGCGAACCCGTTGTCCACTGAAGAGTAGGAGCCGTTGACCCACACGTAATCCGAGTCCGCCTTGGCAGGCAACGCGAAGACAAGGAACATGGGGAGCAGCAACAAAAGCTGCTTTAGACGCATAAATAGTCCTCCAGGGCCCAGGGGACTCTCAACAGCCCACTTAAGAGTGAGCAACTTAACCTCCAAAGGGCCGAAATGTCAAATGGTTAGTTTTCAAGAAGATGCGGGGACGAGATAAATTGATTGTTACAGAACGAAGAAGAGTGTCGTAAAAGAGTGGTAATTCGTTGCACAAGTTGAGGATGGGGCAAGTAGGCTCCCTATCCGCCCTCAAATGTGGGAAGACTTGGATATTTGGATATAAAAACTACGCCAGAGTGTATCCGCACAATGCGATAGAGCCCCAATGACAAAGAAAAAGCGAATACCATTGCGGTCCTGACCGCCGTCCTGGGCTTGGCGCTTCCATTCGATAAGGTTATGGAATAGTCGCGGTAACCTCGTTCGAGTTGACGCTTTCGTTGCCGCTGGAATTGACTGCTGTTGTCACGTAATAGTAGGTTTGACCTGACTGCACAGTACTGTCGGTATAGTCTGTAGCACTGATCAAAGAGGAATTCATGAGCGTGTAGGGGCCTCCACTCACGCTGCCGCGGTAGACATTGTACCCAGCCAAGGTCGATGAGCTGGCGGTCCAGGTTAGGGAGGCCGAATGTTGTACGGGTTGCGCCCCGGTGCCGGATAGAGAGATTGTCAGCGGAGAGTTGGTGGCGTTACTCGACACCGTGACACTCCCTGTCACGTTACCCGCGGCAGTGGGCGCATAGGTTACATTAAGCGTGATCGACTGGTTGGGGGTTAAGACAGTGTTTGCGGCGACTCCGGTGTCGGCAAATCCAGAGCCAGTGATCGCGACGCTTGAGATGGTTACATTTGAGTTCCCGTTGTTGGTCAGGGTTGTACTCAGTGGACTGCTGCTATTCACGTTTACCGTGCCGAAACTCAAGCTCGCCGGGCTCGTTCCGAGCAATTTGGTTGCGGTGGCTGCGGAGCCACTGAGAGCAACCGTCAGAGGTGAGTTCGGTGCATTGCTCGTTAGCAAGATCGAGCCGCTGACGGTACCTGAACCAGTAGGAGTGAAGAGAGCCGTAAAGCTCGTACTGGCGCCTGCAGCAACTGTGGCGGGAAGCGTAAGACCGCTAATGGTGAAACCGGAACCGGAGACCGTAGCCTGAGAAATTGTGAGGCTTGCCGTACCAGCGTTCTTCAGGGTGATGGATTGCGAAGTATTACTTCCATCTACGACGGTACCAAAGCTGACGCTTGCTGGAAGCGCGGATATCTGCGGCTGAACACCTGTTCCCGTCAATGCGATGGCGAGCGGCGAACCAGACGCATTACTTACAATGGAGAGACTGCCACCGGCAGTTGCGCCGGATGTCGGCCTAAATGTGGCCGTAAGAGTTGTGCTTTGGCTCGCGTTGAGAGTCAGCGGGACGGACAGTCCCGTAAGACTAAAACCCGCTCCGGTGGCGGTCGCGGCAGAAATCGTGACACTTGCATTGCCTGAGTTCGTCAACGTGATGGACTGAGTTCCGCTGCTTCCGACCATCACATTTCCAAAATTGTAGCTCGCGGGATTCGCGCTCAACTGGCCGGTTGCGGTCGCTGCCGTTCCGCTTAAAGCAATCGTCAGAGGCGAGGCCGGAGCATTACTCGTGAGCAAGATCGAACCGCTCACCGCACCTGAACCAGTAGGAGTGAAGAGAGCCGTGAAGCTAGTACTGGCGCCTGCAGCAACTGTGGCGGGAAGCGTAAGACCGCTAATGGTGAAACCGGAACCGGAGACCGTAGCCTGAGAAATCGTGAGGGTTGCCGTACCAGCGTTCTTCAGGGTGATGGATTGCGAAGCATTGCTTCCATCTACGACGGTACCAAAGCTGACGCTTGCTGGAAGTGCGGACATTTGTGGCTGAATGCCGGCACCAGTCAAAGGGATGATTAGAGGCGAACCTGGCGCACTGCTGGTGATTGAGATGCTGCCGCTGGAACTTGCGGCGGATGCCGGCGTAAATGTGGCCGTGAAAGTGGTGGTCTGCCCAGCGGTGAGGGTGAGCGGCGCGGCCAGTCCGGTGAGACTGAAGCTCGTGCCGGTAGCGGCGGCGGCCGAAATCGTGATGCTGGCTGTGCCGGAATTCGTCAGGGTGATTGGCTGCGACCCATTGCTTCCGACGAGCACGTTTCCGAAGTTAATGCTTGCCGGATTGCCGGAAAGGGATCCTTGAATACCAGAGCCGGTCAACGCGACCTTGGCCGGCGAACCGGGAGCGTTACTTGTGATCGAAATGCTTCCTGTAGCGCCAGTGATGGATGATGTAGGCGCGAAGGTGGATGTGAAACTCGTGCTCTGGCCAGCGTTGAGAGTTAACGGCAGCGCGGCTAAACCGCTGACTCCGAAGCCCGTGCCTGACGGAGTCACGGCCGTGATTGTGAGAGCGGCATTGCCCGTATTACTAAGCGAGACATTCTGCGAGCCAGTGCTGCCGACGGCGACGCTACCGAAGGCCACGCTCGGCGGAGTGATGGTTAATTGCGGCTGTGCTTGCGTACCCGTGCCGCTCAAAGAGATCGTGAGAGGAGAACCCGGTGCATTGCTGGCAATCGAAATGGTTCCTGGGAGGTTTCCGGCAGATACTGGCGCAAGTTTTGCGGTGAACGAAGTGTTCTGTCCGGGATTCAGAGTCAACGGTGTGGACACTCCACTGAGACTGTAGCCTGTGCCGGCAACAGTGATGCCAGAAATGTTAACGGCCGCGGTACCGGAATTGGTTAAGGTAAATGACTGAGTTCCACTGCTCCCGACGAGAACGCTCCCGAAGTTAAAGCTAGATGGGCTCGCTGCAAGGACAGCCTGCGTACCGGCGCCGGTAAGTGCCACAGTAACCGTAGGATCGGATGCTCCGCTTGTAATCGTGATACTGCCGGAGGCGTTTCCCGTCCCGGACGGAGCAAACTGAGCAGTGAGATTTGTGTTTTGTCCAGCCTGCAGCGTCATCGGAGTTGTCATGCCGCTCAAGCTGAAGCCTGCGCCGCTCGCAGCGACTTGCGAGATGGTGATGCTGGCGTTCCCGGTGTTCGTCAGAGTGACTGGCTGTTTGCTGTTACCGCCGACAGTGACGTTGCCGAATGCGATGCTTGTGGGATTGGTGGTTAATGCCGCTGTCGTGGCAACGCCAGCCCCCGAGAGCGTTAAAGCCTGAGGCGAATTGGGAGCGTTGTCAGTGAAGACGATGTTTCCGCTCGCGGGACCTGCGGATGCCGGAGAAAATTGTACAGAGAACGTCAAATTCTGGCTGGGCAAGATAGTGACGGGCAGGGCGAGTCCGCTTACACCAAAGCCGGTTCCCGTGACGGTCGCGAGGTTTACGACGAGGTTGGCGTTGCCGGAGTTTGTCAGCGTTACGCTCTGCGTACCACTTTTGCCCATGGTGACGTTTCCAAAATTAATGGAAGCCGACGAAAGAGATAAGCCGGTTTGCATTCCGATTCCGGTTAAAGAAACGGAGATCGGCGAGCTGGAAGCATTGCTAGTGATAGAGAGGCTGCCCGAAATAGTTCCTTCCGAGGCCGGAGAAAAACTAACTGTAAGCGTGGACGAATTGCCGGCGCTGATCGTAGCGGGGAACGTCATCCCACTTAGCGAGAACGCGGAACCGGCTACTGAGGTCGCGGAAACGGTCAGATCGGCGTTACCGGAATTGCTCATCGTGACAGTGATCGTGCCCTTGCTACCGACTGCCACATTTCCAAAGTTCACAGTTGTGTTGCTGAGAGCAAGCTGCGGCGCAGGAGCGACCGGCTGAGTGTGCTGGGCGCTGACCACGCCGGCGCAGCCCGAGATGAATGCCAGTGGAACAATCACAATCAGAAGAAGAAGAGCGCGTTTCTTAGCTGAGGAACTTGAGCTGCGGAGAAACGTGTGCCTTTGAAATGAGACAAATCCCATGGTCCCCATTGTGTTGTCCCCTCGAACTGCATCCCCGGACGCAGAATAGAGAGAGGACTTGTGTGGCGATACTGGTTGAGAGGATAAAATCGGGGCAGGCGGGAGGTCCTGTCCTAATGAACCAACAGGGGCTAGTTCCTGGACATACTCGGGCCTGTCCTCGAGTCCCAAAAGCTGTTCGACCGGCTATCCGGAGTGGACGGCGATTGAAGAACCGAAGGACTAGAGTCGCGAGGGTGCGGTCAAAAAACCAAAGCAGCCTTGGCGCCCGGCCGAATCGTGACAGTGACACGGGCAGCAAACGGATTGGAAGTGACGCGCGCACCCTTCGGATCTTTTCCGACTGCGATTACGCTAATGGTGCGTTGGCCGAATGGAGGACCGTATTTGAACGATGTGGAGATGTGATCCACTTTCCCGACCGCTGTGGAAGGGTTGGGGACCTTTTGAATCAACAGGAAATTCTGCTGATTGGTGATGTCCTGTACCTCGAAATGATCGATGCAGGTGGTGGTTTGTGTTGCAGAGCAGGCGGGCTCTGGGGAGTAGTTGTAGGACCACGTCGCGGATACGTTTGCAGCGAAGACTTTGGTGTAGAGAAGGCCCCAGGAAACGAGGAATGCAGCCGCCGTGATGAGGAGACCTCTGGTTGTTCGCCGCTGGATTTTCGTAATCATACGCCCTACCGCACACCTCCGGACTTTGCGGGCGGCGATCCGGCCCGCTTCGGACGACCCATTCTAGCTGAATATCTTATTTCGCACGGCGCCAGACGGAGGCTGATGTAGCCGATGCGACAAAATGAAAAGAGTTGCCGGGTACTAGTTCGAAAAAATCTAACGCCAGAAAGTAGCAATAAAACCACGGGGACGGAGTTACCTGCGTGCATGAGCGATCTTGAGAGTTTTGGCACCTCTTCCAAGTATTCCGCCAGAATAGGCTTACGATAGTCCTTTGTCGATCCGCGCGAAAGTGCGTCACGGGATATTCAACAAACTATTTTTGAGAAAGTGGATATGCCCGACTCCGCGTGTCCCCCGTCGCTACTGCAATTGCACGAAGGGCGCGACCGAGGGGACGCCATTTGTATTCACAAGGAACAACATGTAATAGCCTGGCGGCGCGAGATACGCGTCGGCCGGCGCGGTAAGCGTTAGCCCGCCACTCGCCTGCTGGAAGGTCAGCGGAACGTACCGTGTATTCTGGTCGAAGAAATGCGTAACCGCTCCCGTCCTAATTAGCACCGCGGATTGGATATTCGCGGCGTCCGGCGTCCCCACGAAGAAACCCGTGGCGTACGTGATTTGCGAGGGTGCCTGGGTGATCGTCGGGCGCGCTCCCTTGAACAAATACGGCGGTGAATAGAACTCGGCGCTCTGCTCGTCTGGTACGTTTCCAAAGTCAGCGCCCATCCCCGACTGAACCACACGACCGTCAGGCAACAAAAGAGCGGTGGAGTGATACTCGCGAGGCGTGTGCATCGAGGCCATAGTGGTCCAGGTCTTGGTGACCGAGGACCAGAGCTCCGCCGCGTAAACCGCATTCGCGATGTTTCCGCCGTTCTTGTCGGTCTCGCCTCCCGTAGCCAGGACAGTGCCATCCGGGAGCTCCGTCAAGTTCATAAAGCTACGAGGATACGCCATAGAAGGCGTTTGCACCCATGCGGGAGAGGGCTGCGTGGTGTCCAGCAAGAATGTGGTATTCGAGGATGGACCGGTTTCCTGGCTGTCGGATGCACTCCCGGCCTTCATAATGAGTCCGGGGAGGTACATCTTGGCACTGCCACCATCGAAGATTCGCGGATCAACCACAGTCCAGGTTTGCGAGTTTACATCGAGGATGTCGGTGTCCGTAGCATACTCCGAGCCGCCGACGTGGATCACTCGACCGTCGCCAAGCACGAACATGAAAGGATAAGTTTCAAACGGATTGTTGGCGCTGGCAAGTTCTGTCCAGGTGTTGGACGTGGGATCGTAGATCTCGGGAACTCCCGCGTTCGAGTGATTGGTCGTCTGCCAGCCGGCGGTGACGAGAATTCGGCCGTCGGAAAGGGTGGTCGCTCCGGGATACCAACGCATGTACGACATTTTAGGCACAGTCGTCCAAGTATTCTTTGAAGGATCAAAGATTTCCGCGTTCGCTATGCCAATGTTGCCTGTCCCATTTCCGTAGCCACCTACAACAAGGATTCTGCCGTCAGCAAGCGCGGCGTGGCCTGAACAGAAGAGATCCGCCGAGGTCGGGATATTCGTAAACACGTTGTTCACATAATCCCAAAGTGTCGGCGACGCCCCGTCCTCATAAAAAAGCAACTTATTTGAATTGAGCAGGATAAGGTTTACAGCCACGGTAGGGGTGGTAACCGGCGAAGACCAGCTGCCAACAATGGCGGCATTCCCGGAATTGTCCACGCTTACAGTAACCGGAGTCGCCGTGGCGGATTGACCTCCGGCATCAGTGACCGTTGCCGTGACCGTGTGCATTCCCGCTGTTGTAGTTGTAGTGTCCCAGGTCAGGGAATACGGAGCGACTGTTACCTGCGCTCCGAAATTGACACCATCTAGCAGGAACTGCACTCCTGTTATGGCATATGACGTGTCGGTCGCATTGGCCGTCACGTTTGTCTTACCTGCGACTGTGGCATCGGCAGCGGGAGACGCAATGCTGATGGTTGGTGGCGTCACCCCGCTGGTACCCGAAGCTGCCGGAAGAACTTCCACTATCGAGAGATTGTAGCGGTCGCCGGTCGGAGCTGTGTCGTTAATCGTCACCGCGGTCCCACTGACGGGCGTGGTGAGATTCTGCAATTGCACCCAGTATGTATCTCCTTCGGCGGTCAAGTACTGATCTTCCAAACTCTGTCCGGGCCCGACCGTGCGGACGAGAGCGTTGTCGTAGTCGTTGCCCACACCGAACACCCACGACCCACTGCGCGTGGTCACCAGAGAAGCGGTGGGCGCTCCAGATTTCGCGCTCGCGCTCTTTATGGCGCCAATCGCCCCGGAGCCATTGGTCCCAGTCGGATCCGCGCCTATGAAACTGAGAACTGTTAGGGAAGCGACTACCTTTTGGGAGAGAGTCGCCGTAACGCTTGTACTGTTCAGAGGAGATGTCGCGAAAGCACGCCAAATCTCTGAAGAGCCGCTCTGCGCGTTTGTTCGAACTACAAGTGACCAAGTGAGTCCACCGCCGGTGACTCCGGACACAGTTGTGTTCGCTCCGCTCAAATAATCGGTTGCCACAAAAGCGAGTAGCAACTCATTGGTTGAAGTCGTGGAAAATGAAGGACTCTTGATCGTAGTGCTTGCCGACGAACCGTGTTCCGTTATTTGCGCATCCAGCGCAAGCACGGCGGGGCCGCTGGATACCTGTCCTGTGAAAACCGCCGCCGCTGCGTTGGCCCCATTGATGGTCACGCTTTGGTTGAGCGGACTAAACGTGTAGCCGCTCTTGCTTGGGGTCAACGTGTACGTTCCATTTGCGAGATTCGTGAAACTGTAGTTGCCAGAGCCGTCCGCAGTAGCGGTACCCGCTCCCGCTCCGCTCAAAGTCACTACTGCACCGCTTCCAGCAGTCGTTGGAGTAATGGATCCATTAAGACTCCAACTCGCTGTGGAAGTTGCGGTGAAATTGATTCCCGAAGCGTTGGCGCTATTGATGGTTACGAGCTGACTGGCGGGGCTAAACGTGAAGCCAGACTGGCTGGGCGTCACAGAATAGGAGCCGTTCGATATGCCGGTGAAAGAATAATTTCCCGAACTATCCGCCGTTGTCGTAGCACTTGCCGCTCCGCTCAAACTAACGAGGGCCCCGCTTCCCCCGCTCGAAGGACTAATCGTTCCCGTGATACTCCACACCGCAGTCGAGGTCCCCGTGAAATTGACTCCGGTGACGTTCGCACCATTGATGCTCGCAGGCTGGGAAGTTGGGCTGAATGAGTACCCCGCTTTGCTGGGTGTCACGGTGTAGGAGCCGTTCGCCAAATTTGAGAAGGTGTAGTTTCCAGAACTGTCCGCGGTCACTATTGCAGTGGCTGCTCCGCTAAGAGTCATGGCTGCCGCGCTCCCGGCCGCAGCTGGGCTAACCGTCCCAGAGAGAGTGAAACTGGACGTCACACCCACAGCAGGAAGAACCTCACAAATGCTGAGATTGTATCGGTCTCCGGCTGGAGCAGTGTCATTGATAGTCATACTTGTTCCGCTCGCAGGTGTCGGAGCGTTTTGCATCTGCACCCAATAGGTGTCGCCCGCAGGAGTGAGATACTGGTGCAAGAGCGACTGTGCAGCGCCTGGGGTTCTCGCAATGGCGTTATCATAGTCGTTCCCGCTGCCGAATACCCAAGAGCCATTCTGGGTTGTAACAAGCGTGGCCTTGGGCGCTCCCGATTTCGCGTTCGCACTTGCAATGGCCCCGATTGCAGCGGATCCGTTTGTCCCCCCGAGGTTTACTCCCGAAAAACTGACCAAAGTGAGCGAGGAAACCACGCTTTGAGAGAGAGTTGCTGTGACCGAGACGTTGGTCAGTAGCGATGGCGCGAATGCCCGCCAAATCTCTGAAGAGCCGCTCTGCACATTGGACCGCACGACGAGCACCCAAGTCAGACCGGCGCCGCTGACGCCTGTCACCGTTGTGTTTGAGCTGGATAGATAGTCCGTTTGCACAAATGCCAGTAAGAGCTCATTAGACGATGAGGTTGAAAAATTTGGTGAGCTGACGGTTGTCTTTGCAGGTGATTGATTTGCCGAGACATTGGCGTCGATCGTGATGGCTGCGTGGACCGGCGGCGCCAGGAGAAGACCAAACATCTCGACGGCGAGGAGTGTCGCCGCGCCAAAGCCTTGCCTAATTCTATTAGTCATTTTTTCACCGCCGCTCCCACTTGATTGCGAAGGGATTCACGCGCCCAATGAGCTAGTTTGCAGCCCACACTTGCCCTAAGAGATTCCGGGCAATGTGAAGTTTCTCCGTGTCTACCAAACTTTCGTTCCCGGAACGAGGGAGTTTTGATGGCACTCGGGCTTGGCCAATCATTCGCGTTCGCCCGGTGCTTCGTTCCAAGATTAGAGACTTTGCATCAGCCGTAATCGGTAAGTAGCTATTCCTAGTTGAGTGCTGAGGCCGAAGACGAACACCGCCACAGGTTCATGGCTGCACAAGTTCTTTGGCAATCCAGACGCCATCCGCTACAAACAAAGTCACTAAATCCGTTCGAAGATCAGGCAAAACCCACTTACGCTTTTGTGGCCTTAATTGACTTATTTTCATTGGCTTACGTGGAGGCGGGCCATAATGTCCTTGCGTCTTCAGGCACAAGACTATGCGGGAATGTGAGCAATGCACCTGAGCTACACCTTAGACCTAAGGAAAGACACTCACCGGAATAGGAAGTCACTTGCCTAAGGGCCACGAAGCTCCGAGAACCGATGACCTGCTGAGTTGGTTGGCCAAGATGCGATAAATCTGCGATCAAAAATCGTAGGGATAAAGCTTTGCCAACTTAGTGCACGACTTGGGCAGAAACTTGCACTCCCAGGAGAAGGTACCAGCCAGTATTTTCTTTAACTTATTGATTGTATGAGCTTTAAGAGTGAGGAAGCCTGGTCGCTAGAGGGCCAGAGACGTGCACCTCTCGAGGGCTGTGAGTTTTGTAAGTGGTTAGGGCGGTCGGACCGGTAAGGCTCAGCCTGCGGGAAGGTCCCCGAAGGAGATTATTTTGGCAAGCAAGTTCTGGTCAAGAATATTATACGTAGCCTCTTTTCTGGTGGTGATTTCGGCAATTCTGGCGCGGCCAGCCTTGGCCGTAATTCGGTTGGGCAGTGTCCAATTGTCGCAGATCACGCAATCTCCAAAGATGCTTGAGTCGGCGGCCCTTGTGTTGTTTGGAATCGGGTTTCTGGCGCTTGCATCGGTAGTCCGCCGTTTGCAAACTTCGACAGAGTAAATCCGCACATCACTTAACAACCAGGGCTAGCGAGTCCTTATACAACGGATTAAGGTTAAGCCGCCGCATCTCGGAAGTCCTCTTGGAATTTTCTCCTCTGGATATCGGTGTTTATCATCCTTCGGATATGCATACTGGTGAGGAGTTGTGCCTCAACAGCCACAGGTGGATCGAACAGATCGTTCGCTGAGTTGTGCAAATTAAGCGTGTGGCCTCGGTTTATGGAAATCCGGGGCGCTTGCCCCTCCGGGGTTCCGCGAGCATTTTTCTGACTAAGGAAGTCCTCTATATTCGCAGCCAAATATCAGCTTCTCCCAATAACTAGGGTTCCCAACAAACCAATCGAATATTACTCTTATTCGTTCAAGTGCTGCGGAAGCGGCGAGATCGAAGAATATTTCCTCTTTGGAGCGTTTCCAGGCGCCTGTTTGATTTTCGATGGGCTTTGAAACTGCATTATTAAAGAACTAATTATATTGCTTGCTCCTCCGAGGATCCCGCAGGAACCCCTCATCGATCACTTTGCAGCACCGTCTCCTCGGTCTGAGCAAGTGTTCAATACGGGACAGTCGCAGCAGGGCGAATCGCTCTAGGATTGTGTCGCTCCTAAGGATCTACCAATGGCAGGCGCTAAGCTAGAACGGATTTGGGTGTGTGCCGCCGCTCGAAACAGAAGCGGAGCCTCGAAAGAGCCCGTCTACCGCGGCTCGCACAAACATGCGCTGGATATCCACCCTAGACTGCCCTTGCATGACGAGAGCACATCGGTGTCAACAGTTTGTCTCTCATCATGATTAATATTTTGTTGCACCACTTGACAATTCACGGTCTTCGTAGGAAAGTTTTTGTGAGTGGTGCGCCTGCTTCGCCTGGGGGCAGGAAGCTAATCCCACCGCCCTTCCTAGCCCATTTGTGTCCATTTGATTCGTGAGATGCGGATTCAAATGGTTTATCAACCTGTTTTTTCCGTTTTTAATGCAGTCACAGCGAAGGAAAGTAATCAGCTCAAAGCTCAAAAGGGCTAAAGGTAGAAGCTTATTTTGGCTAAGGGAACCGTGAATGCCACTGCATAGAACAACTGAGAGTACAAAGCAGATTCTTCGAGGCTTTATGCAACGAGGGCGTGTCGTCCTGATTTTATGTTTTGTCGCCACGATTCTCTTCGTAATGCAGCAAACGGCACTGGGGGTTGCCGCTGTCTTGTTCGGCGACACCTCCGTAGAAACATCACAAGACTCGAATTCGGCTGGGTCGGCAGAAGCTTTTCAAGTCACGGCAAGCGCTGGGGGAACACTTGGCGCGCTGGAGGTCTATCTGGATAGCTCGTCTAGGGCTAGCCAGCTCTTTGTCGGCCTTTATACAAATGCGGGAGGAAATCCCGGCGTACTGCTCGCCCAAGGAAGTAGCACGACTCTGCAAGCCGGGGCGTGGAATTCTGTCAGTGTCCCTGTTACAAACGTCACGACAGGGACCGTTTATTGGATTGCCATCCTGGGGACAGGCGGAACGTTATACTTCCGTGACAGCAATACTGGAGGTTGTTCGAGTTTCAGTAGTTCGCAGACTAATCTGACGGGTCTGCCGTCCACGTGGAGTTCGGGCTCTCGTTGGCCTAGTTGCAAACTCTCTGCGTACGGTGTCCCGGACCCAACCCAGCCGATCCTTTCCTTCTCGCCTGCGAGCATTGTATTCAGCGCAACGCAAGGTGGTGCGAGTCCTAATTCCGCTCAGGTAGCTGTGACCAACGCCGGCGGCGGCGCGTTAAGTTTCACTGATTCCACGGATTCGACCTGGCTGGGTGTATCCGCAACCAGCGGAACAGCTCCCCAGATTTTGACAGTCTCCGCCAATGTGAGCGGAATGGCGGCAGGCACTTATACAGGACATGTGACCCTTACTGACACAGGTGCGCAGGGTTCCCCGGGAACTGTGACAGTCACATTCACGGTAGCGACGCCACCGCCTCCGCCGACACCCACCGTGAGTTCGTTGTCGCCTGCTAGTGCCACAGCTGGCGGCTCAGCCTTCACTCTTATCGTCAATGGCAACAACTTTGTCTCTGGCGATACCGTGTTGTGGAACGGTTCGACGCTCACTACTGCCTTTGCTTCGGCAACTCAGCTCTCAGCTACGGTGTCCTCCACATTGATAGCCAGTTCGGGCTCGTCCGCAGTCAGTGTGCAGGCTCCCGGCGGAACTACGTCCAACTCTGTCAGCTTTGCAATCGCTGCTCCCGCCCCCACTGTGAGTTCGTTGTCGCCTTCTAGTGCCACGGCCGGCGGCTCGGCCTTCACTCTTACCGTCAATGGCAACAACTTTGTCTCAGGTGACACCGTGCTGTGGAATGGTTCAGCGCTCACTGCCACCTTTGTTTCGGCCACTAAGCTCACAGCTGCTGTGTCCTCCACTCTCATTGCAACCTCGGGATCCGCCGCAGTCAGCGTGAAGGCTCCTGGCGGGTCGACCTCTAGTTCTCTAAGCTTTACTATCAATTCAGCTACGCCGCAATTGTCAGTGTCTCCCACGACTCTATCGTTTAGTGGAACTCAGGGAAGCAGCTCAAACCCTGGCCCCAGCTCACTCAGTGTCACAAATTCCGGGAACGGCAGCCTCACCTTCACAGCCAGCAGCGATTCCACCTGGCTTTCCGTAACTCCTGCCAGCGGCACTGCTCCGCAATCCCTGCAAATTTCCGTCGTGGTCGGAACGCTGACTGTTGGTACGTATACGGGACACATCACAGTGACAGCAGCCGGGGCGCAAAATTCGCCCGCGTCAATCCCTGTCACGTTCACCGTGGCGGCGGACGCACCACCTGTAATTTCCAACGCAGGAGCCTCGTCCATCACCGCGGGCGGAGCCGTGATTACCTGGACCACGGACAAAGCATCCAGCTCGCAAGTGAACTACGGTGCCACGACAGCCTACGGAACCTCCTCAATGCTCCAGACCTCGCTTGTCACCAGTCACACTGTAAGCCTGAGTGGTTTGACTGCTGGCACGCTGTATCACTACCAAACGCAGTCGGCAGACGCCATCGGCACCGTCGGAACATCTGCGGATTTGACGTTTACCACCACAAGCACGTCTTCCTCGTGTCCGTGCTCCATTTGGAGCAGTACAACGATTCCTGGTACTCCTTCGGTTAACGACAGCAATGCTGTCGAATTAGGAGTAAAGTTCACATCGAGCGTGACTGGCTATATCACCAGCATTCGCTTTTACAAGAGCAGCCAGAATACTGGCACGCATACAGGCACTCTGTGGACGAGCACGGGCACCTCTCTTGCAACTGCGACCTTCACTGGAGAAACTAGTTCCGGCTGGCAGCAGGTAAATTTCGCTTCACCCGTGGCTATCGCGGCGAACATCACTTATGTCGCGTCTTATCACACGAGTGAGGGGTACTACGCTGGCGATACACAATTCTTCGCGACTTCCGCGGTGAATCAGCCCCCGCTACAGGCGCTCGCAAATGGGCCTAGTGGTGGAAATGGTGTTTATGTCTACGGCACTGGAGGAGTATTTCCTAAGCAAACGTACGAATCCACAAACTACTGGGTGGATGTGGTGTTCAATCCTACTCAAACGCTCCCTGCGGCCTATGGCATCTCCGGCACGATCACGGGGGGGAGTGGGGCGACGGTAACGTTGAGCGGTGCGGCGAGTGCCACTACGACAGCGGGCGGGTCGGGTAACGTCAGT
>Ga0210391_10001125_pt1 | contig 25020 bp, 20 predicted proteins | sample IncBWC12OmetaG_FD_160573 | JGI IMG/M metagenome (GOLD analysis project Ga0210391, IMG submission 160573) | Forest soil microbial communities from Barre Woods Harvard Forest LTER site, Petersham, Massachusetts, United States - Inc-BW-C-12-O ...
CTTCAACTGGCGGTGTTTCGTAGAATCGCGCGTAAAACGTGTACAGAGATGAGACGCGGTGAACCAGAACGAGATGATCAAATCGAAGTAAACAGTGTGCCTCGCGCCGGTCAGCTACTCGCGGGGTTATCGCGACAGATGGTACACAGAGCACGCCCTGTAGGATGTGGCGATGAACACTTGCGCGCCGCACCTCGTCCTCGCTCAAGAGCAATGTACCCACACAAGAAACTTAGGTTTTTCGGGACCTCGGAATACAACGCGGCGGTGAAAAAAGGGCGGACGGGGGTCTAGCTCGTATGAAAGCTGAAAGTTTTGGTAGGGGCGGTGGGGATCGAACCCACGACCTTCGGCTTAAAAGGCCGCTGCTCTACCACTGAGCTACGCCCCTAATTTTGTCTTGTGGGCCGCGCAACGCGCAACAGCACGCATAAGCAGCGGAACGAATCCTTTGATGTTAACAGCTTCGGCGTGGCGTCACACGCAAAAACCGCCGCTCCTCGCATGCATCGCCCACGCGTTAAAGCTTTCCCGCCTCACCGACGCCGCGCGCGGCGTGCGCTCATCCGCTACGCCCACTCCACAGGTTTCACCCGACGCGAAACTCCAGACATCCCAACGTGAAATTAAACGGAAACGGACTCGGATCGTTCGCCTTCCGGTAAACCCCGTCAAAAAACACGAGCCGCCGCGCAGGATCCTCTTGACGCATTTGTAGCGACGGCCGCCACGGCCCCGTGTGCCACCCACGATCCGCCGCCGTCATAATCTGCACCGGCTCGCTCCAGTCCGCGGCATCCGCCGACGGCACCGCCCCGTCACTCCTGCACCACCACAGTCCCGTCCCCACCGGCGCTCCGCCCGCGCCCACATGTACGCGCGAATACACCGCCTCCCACCCATCCGCGACGCGCAGCACATTGAAATCGAAAACCTTCAACTCCGGCGCAAACACCATCTGCCTCTCCACCCACTCGCGCCCATCCAAACTTTCCGCGTACCCCTGCACCAAATAATCCGCCGCGTTCGATCCCGCGACGTACCACATCCTCCACTTCCCATCGATCCACACCAAATTCGGCTCGTAGACGCTCCCTCGCTCCCACTCCTCGCGCGCGGCAAACACGCTCGCCGCCTGATCTTCCCAACGCCCTCGCTCCGTGTCCCACTCCAAATATCCAATCGTGTACGGCCCCATCAAATTCTCCGCCCCGCCCGCGTAGTAAACGCGCTCCACCCACGCCCCGCGCGCTGGATCCCAACCCTTCACATACGCCGGACAGTGCCGCCCGCCCTTTAAATCCCACGGCGCGCTTCGCTCCTGCCCCGCGAGCATCGCCGTCCGCGACGCGTCCGCCGGATCCGCGTCAATCACCCATCCCGTCGGCGACAGTGACGCGCCCTTCGGCAGCCTCGCGCTAAAAAGTTGAATCGCTTCGTGCCCGTGAATACGTCCCGCGAGACACATCCACCACCGCCCGTCGCGCTTCGCCACCGACGCGTCCGTCACCTGCACCGCGTCATTCACCGCTCCAAATCCATCCGCCGGATCGAAAATCTTCGTTTCGCCTAAAATCGTCACACGCGCGCGCTCACTCATTCCACGATTGTCGCGCACCATCCACGCCGCCGCGAGTACAAATACGGCTGTCAAACTCCAATCCACGGGCGCCGCGCCAAAAAAAACGGGGCCCTTCCCCAGCCAGCGCGTCATAGCGCTAGCCGTTCGAAGAGCCCCGACCTAACTTCAACTCAACTCACTTCAACGAGACGTAGCGTCGCCCCGCCTACCAAAGCTCACTTCGGGTGCTGTGTCTTGTCGTTGTGCTTCTCGTTGTGAATCTGTTTGCTCTCTTTGTTCTGTTCCTTGTTCACCTGTTTCTTTTCCGACTGCGACAGGTGCCCGCCATTCGCCTGCCGGTCCGCGTGGACCTGCTGGTTGATCTTCTGCTCGTTCCCTTCCGCGTGTGCCGCCTCGCCCGCCGTCATCTGGCCGCTCGAGATGCCGTTGGCGATGCGCTGCTGTTGGCTGTTCTGGCGCTGTCCCACTTCGCTGTTCGTGCCCGGCTGAGTCGCCGCGTTGTGCTTGTCGTCGTAGATCGAATTGCTGACGTGATTCTGCTGTGCGTTCACCTGCGCTTTTTCCTGGCCCGTCAGATGTCCGCCGTTCGCCGCGCGATCCGCCGCTACTTCATGGTTGATGTTCGATTCGCGATTCTCGAGGTTCTTCGTCTCGCCCGGCGTCAACTCGCCCGACCGTACGCCGTTCGCGATGCGCTGCTGTTGATTTTCCTGCCGCTCTCCTACGCGGCTCATCGCTGCGTTCGCCGGACGCCCGTGATTCTCACTCGCCCAGTTCGAACGATCCGTGCCGGCGGTCCGCTCGTGCTCAGACTGCTCGCTCGTCGCCGCCACGTGCGACTCGTTCATGTATCCACGTTCCGCCGCCGTCGGCTGCGCCGCGACGCCACCCGGGCCGCCGTTAAAGCTCGTGTGATTCACGACCGTCGTGTTCACCACGGTGCGATCCACATACGTGTTGTGCACCACGGTCGAATTCACGTTCATCACTGCGGTGTTATACGCAAACGCACCGCCGCGCCACGCGCCGCCAACGAATCCCGCGCCGCCGTAGCCGAACCCGTAATTCACGCCGCCATAAAATCCAACGTGCGGCCCCCAGTATCCGGCGTGGAACGCGTACACTCCGCCGCCCCAACCCCAGTAACCCGGCGTCCACAAAAGGCCCACTCGCGGTGGCGCAACCCACACGCCCGGCACCCAGTAATATCCATTAGCGCCGTACGCCCAATAGCCCGGCGTCCACATATAGCCCGGCGTTGGGCACGCTGGCTGTACGTACACCGGCAGCGCCGGCGGCCCCACGTGCACCGAAAGTCCCACGGAAATTTGCGCCGACACTGTAGGCGCTGATCCAGCCAGCCCCAGCGCCAGAAAAAGTAACGGAACAATTCCGATCCAACGAATATGCGTGCGCATGGCAGACTCCTCCCGTCTCAGTTCTCGCTTTCGAATTTTTAATTCAGTCGAACGCCCCACCTGGGCTTGGGACTTGCCTGCTTCCCTGCCATTTCAAACACGGCGCGCGGGAGAAAGTTTCAGGCGAATTCGGCTTGAACGCCCGGACGTGAGTGTCCCTTTCCACTCAGCGTAGCGAAAACTGAAGAAACTGTGCGGGGTGCGAAGTACAGGCGTGCGCTGAGAGCAAACAAATTCGTACAGCTGTACGGGAGTACTACCGGATTTACCGTAATGGGAGCGGCCCTGGGAATGCGAAAAGGGCCGTGGGGCGGCCCTTTTCGGCTCGTTCATCAGCCAGCGCTGTGATGAGCAACCTCGCTATATCGCGATCCCGCTTTGGGACCACGTCGCTATTTTCTACGCGTCGTCGTAATCCTCGGTCAGCGACGCTAAGAACGCTGCGAGCGCCTGCACATCGTTATCGCTCAGCGACATTCCTTGAAACTCCGGCGGCGGATTTCGCAACAGCCCCTTCCGCGCCAGCGTCGAGCTATCCACGTAGAACGAAACCACGTCATTGAAAGTGATCTTGCTTCCGTTGTGGAAGTAGGGCGCCGAATCTTCCAGGTCGCGCAACATCGGCGTTTTGAACTTCGCGATCGTTGTCGCGAGTCCCTGATCCACCGTGCAATTCTGCGCGTTCGCGCAAACCACCGTTTGCAAATCGCTCTGCGGATTCGGCACATCTGGGTTCAAGAAAATGTTCCACAGTCCAAGGTCCGCGAATTGTGGCTGACCCACCACGGCTGGATGCCGGAACGACTCGCTCGCACTCGGATGATTCGTCGTTACGGGCAGGTACTGGTCGTAGTTTGGAATTCGTTGCGCCTGCGTCGGGACAGCCAGCGCCATGAACGCGCCTGCGCCGTTCGCGTTGTCGTATTCTTCCTGCGCGACGCCTGTGTTGTGGAAGCCAAAGTCCGTGAAATTCGGCGGTGTGTGGCACGCGACGCAGTTTCCCGCGTGTTGCGATCCATCCACCGCATTCGTCGCCGTCTTCAGGAAAATCTTCAGGCCCTGCAGCTCCGTTGCACCGAACTGGAAAGGCTGCATGTGGTATTTGAATAAGCCATACGACGGCGTTACCCACACCGGATTCGTCAGCCCATTCGCCGCCGCCGCAAGCCGCTGATCGTACTGGACGATCGTCTCGCCCGCCTTTGGCTGCACCGGCAGATGATTGATCCGCAGGAACACGTCGTACGGCGACGCGTAGTAGCGTCCATACTGATCCTGTTTGAACAGCAAGCCGTACGTGTACTGCGCTACCAGCTGCGCGATGTCGGTGACGATCTGGTCGTCCGTCGCCGTCGCCACGTCCAATCGATACTGCGCCGGCAGCAGCACGTCTTTAGGAATTCCCGGCTGCGTGCCGAGGAAAATCACCGAGTACGGAAGATTTTCGCCGTACTCCTTCGCGGGCACGTTCATGCCGTTGTCTTCGCGAATCACTTTCGCGATGTGCGCTTCGGCTTCGGCAAACTGCGTCGGTCCCCAGCCAAAGTTCCGGCCGGTAATCGTCGACTTCACCAGGTCCACTGGATCGCTGAACTGCCCGTCGAAGTGCAAGAACGTCGGTCCCGTGCGCGACTGCAGCGATCCAACCATCTGCATTGCGTTTCGCGGCGTAGTGGTGAAGCCGTTCATCGGAACTGGAATAGGGCTGCGCGTGGTGAAGTCGGCGTAAGTACGGTTCCCCGCCCCCGCTACGCCTTGAAACTCCACTACGAAGTGGCACGACCTGCAGTTGATCGATTCGCCCGCGAACGGCCCTGGCATCGGTCCGGTGTTGACGTTCTGAACCGTTTGTACCACGGGATCGCCCGCAGCTAGCGGATCGTTCACACCCGTCATGTGCGCCGCGAAATATTCAGCGAATCGCGTATCGACGAAAAGCCGTTCGCCGATCTGCTGCTCGGCCGGTGCGCCGCCGTCATTTTCGAGCGGAAAATCGGGCGCTTTGCCGGAGCCGCAGCCCGTAAGCACGATCAACAAACCTGCAACCAAAGATTGCGAGAGCCTGCGGCGATTCACTGCTTTTTCTCCTCACCCGAATTTGCGCCAGCCGCGGCGTCCGCCAGGCCCAGACTGCGAACGTACGCGACGATTTCCCAACGCGAGGGTTCCGGTATCGAACTCCACGTCGGCATGCCCTTGCCCAGATTTCCGTTTTTCAGCAGCCAGAAAATGTCGCCTTCTGTCGCTTCCCTCTGTACACGATCGCTTCGCAAGCTCGGCTTCTTCCCCGTCCCCAGAGCGTCGGCGCCATGGCACTTCGCGCAGTGATCCGCAAAGAGCTTTCCGCCGCCCGCGATCGCATCCGCCTGTCCCGCATACGGATTCGTGCGCGAGTGATAGTCAGCCGGAACCTTTTTCAGCCACGAGCCATCCGCTAGCGCCATGCAACCGATCAGCGCGCAAGCCAGCACTGCGGCGCGAAACTGGCGAGCCTGCCGATCCACTTTTGTTTTCGTCATTCTCATCATTGCTTCCGCTTGAACCAACTTCCGATTTGCTGAACTTCATACGAAACGGAAAAACGGTAGAGCACCGGCACGCTGTTCGCGTTCAATCCGAATTGCGGGGAAAAGAACAGCGTCGGCCCTTTCGGAATGTTGAACTGGACCGTCGGTCCCAGATACTGCGACGTCTGCTTCCAGCCGAATCCGTTCGTATCGCCCAACCCACCGTAGGCTTCCGCGCCTGCTGAAAAATTCTCGCGGCAGAACGTGCAGTTCCTTTTGCTCGCCAGCAAACTCAGCGGCCGGCTCACGCCGATCGCGTAGCCGAACTCCCACGGCTCGGATTCATTGATGTCCTTCTCGGTGATGAAGTTCTCGGAGAGGTTCCAGCCCTTAAAGTTGCTCGAAAGAATCAGTTTCAATTCCATTTCGCGCTCGATCTCGGCGCGCGCAAACTGGTTCGGAATCGCGTAGTCCGCCTGGCTCTGATGCCCGGTGACTTCCAGGATCGAGCGGCTGGCCTGGTTCAAGTTCTCGTACTCGACATAGAGCACCGGGTTGATCCAGTGCTCGCGCATCAGCGGGCGAAAGCGGTTCTCCCAGCGAAAGCCGGTGAGGAGCGTACTGTCGTTTCGCGTCGATTGGCCGTCCAGGTAAAACTCCGTCGTCCACCAGGCTTTCACGCCGTACTCAAACTCCAGCGCTCCGCCCGTGAAAGTGTTGCCGTTCTTCGGGGAGCCCGTCGTGCCCTTGAACGAGACCTCCAGATTACCGGGCTCTTCGAGCGCCGAGGAGTAGGTTACGAAGTAAGGCGGCTCCTGAGCCCTAGCGCTTGTCACCAGGACGAACAGCAGCGCACTTGCGGCCAGGAGCACCCTAACAACAGCGTGAGCACGGTCAATTTGAGCAGGAGTAGGAATCGGACCAAAACCCAGACGCATAGTTCTCCGATGTGACAGCTTCTAGTTGTGAATCACTTACAACAACAAGCCAAAAAAGGAGAGACAGGCACCGCCCCTCTAGATGATTGATGTTATCAACTGGCGAGCGCAATTCAACCCCACTTGCAAAGCTCTGTCAAGTACATTACGGAACCTTTACAGAACGCCCTCTGCCCCGCCACATAGCCCGCGGAGCATGCTGTTCCGCTCCCAGCGCAGCAATTTCTAATCGGAGCGCTTGCCGATTAGAAACGAACGTAAGTCGTAGCGAACTAGCACCACGACCCCGTTCTAATCGACGCAAATTCACCCACCAACAGACAAACGCCCGCGAAGAACGCGCAACCAAGCGCGCCTCACGCGGACGTCAGTTTTGTAGGGATCTCGCGGGTTCGTCAGTCCGCAGGAACTTCGCGCAACTGGCTCAAGCTCTCGACAGGCCGTTTGCGCTTCCAAACGTAGTCCTTGCGCAGCTTCTGCTGGTGTTTGGTGACTTGCTTCTCGAGTTCGGCAAACGCAGCTTTCGCGCTGCCGAGCGGATCGCCTGCCACACCGGTAGCGTGCATCGTTCCGGTTGGAAGCGTGAGGTTCAGCGAAAAGTTGTATTCGGTTTTATGAGGACTTTTTTCGAGGCATTCGTGCAGACGGACAAGTTCGGGGTCGTACCGTTTCAAGATTCGATTCAGTTTATCCGCGTGGCGGTCGGTCTCATGCTGGATCGTGATTCGGAATTCCTGATCGATGTGATTGTACGTAATTTTCATTCGGGCCCCCTTCTAGGTTGAAATGGGAAGAATGAAGTGATGGAGTCATCGAGGCAACTTCAGGGTAGTCCCGCGCAGCGTGCGTTGCAAGTGTGGCGGGGCGAATTCGGTGATGAGTTTTCCTCAGGTGATTCACCGCATCCTGAAAGCTCGAGCCTGCGCTCGCGTTTTCTGACGGTCAATAGTACCTTCATACGCTCGCGTTACTTTCATTGTGGAAATGAATCGAATCGATTAATGGATGCACGCTCCAAAACCGTACAGGAAGGTCTGCGAAACATCTACGTAGGTCCGGCCGGCTGGTCGTATCCGGATTGGAAAGCGATCGTTTATCCGCAACCGAAGCCGAAAGGCTTTCACGAAGCGGAATTTCTCGCGCGCGTTTTCGATACGATCGAAATCAACACCTCGTTCTACTACCCGATGAAAGCCACTCTTGCGAAGCAGTGGCTCGGCCGCGTTTCCACCAACCCACGTTTTCTCTTCACCGCCAAGCTCTGGCAGAAATTCACGCACGAATCAGACGCCACCGTAGCCGACGTACGCGACGTGCGGCTCGGCTTCGACGTCCTTGCCTCGGCGAACCGGCTCGGCGCAGTTCTCGTCCAGTTCCCTTTTTCGTTCCACAACAATCCTGAGAACTTCGCCCATCTCGCGAAGCTCGTCGAGGAATTCAAAACCTATCCGCTCGTCGCGGAAGTGCGCCACTCGTCCTGGGCGCACAAGGAGTTCTACGAATTCCTCCACGAACGCAGCGTCGGCTTCTGCAACATCGACCAGCCCGTAATCGGCCACTCGATTAAACCGAGCGAACGCTCCACGTCTCCCGTCGGCTACATCCGCCTGCACGGCCGCCGCTACGACACCTGGTTCACTGACGACCCCGAATCGCCCGCGTTTGAGCGCTACAACTATCTCTACTCCGAACAGGAGCTGCTTCCGTGGGCTGAGCGCATCGAAACTGTCGCCGGCCACACGCGCTCGACTTTCGTCGTCACCAACAATCACTTTCAGGGAAAAGGAATCGTCAACGCGCTACAGCTCATTCATCTGCTCACCCACGCGAAAGTGAGAGTTCCCGATCCACTGCGCGAACACTATCCGCAGCTTGAAGCGATCGCCGACGCGCCGCCGAAGACTCCCACACTGTTTCCGATCCCGCCGAAGTAGTCCGGGCACACCCGTGCGCTGTCATGGACGAAAAATTAAAGAGGCTGAAGTGAGGAAGCTACTTCTTGAAGAGATCTTCGAACGCTTTGCGCGCGTCGTTCGGTCGGCCGGGGCTCATCGCAGCGGGAGAACTGGCCGCAGCATAAGCAACAGGCGAAGTGTCCTTTTCCACGGTCATACGAAACTCGAAAAAAGTGCAATCGTTCTTCGCGTCTTTTTTCGTGATGCGTTCAGGAATGGGCTGCGTGCACTCAAACTGACGTCCCGTATCAAAATGAACGCACTGCTTACAGCTGTGAAGCGCGGCGTGGCACCGCGGACATTCACCGCTTTGATCAAAACCGGGCATGAGGACCGCGCCACAGCTGGAGCAACGAGCCCGAGTTACTGTCCCCACCATGCGCGGCGTGCGCGGACCCATCGCGTCCTGCATTTTCGGACGCGGCTCGCCGTTCGGGGGCCGTTCGGTTCGTTCTCTCTTTTTGTCCTGGGAATTGCGGTCTTCGTAGCCCCTTTGCCTATACTTCCGCTCCATGGAGCCTCCTAAGGGGTTGCGTCATCATACATCGAAAAGATTCTGCAAGCCCTGAAATTAAAGGGCGTTACGGCAATTGCACCGGCGACGGGGTGGAATCGAATTTGTAGCGCCGGGATGAAAAATACATTTATGAGTGCGATCGAGCTGCTTTTCGGGCCCAAAACGCGGATAAACCTTCGAACGGCAAATCCGGTTGAAGAAATTTTTGTGGCGCGCCGAAGCATTCGGTCAGAGCCTCCGCGGCAAGATAACCGCTTCGCACGGCGCTCTCCATCGTCGACGGCCAGCCGGTGCTGGTCCAATCGCCGGCGAGCGCGAGGCCTTGCACGCTGGTGCGCTGCGCCGGGCGCCATTCGTCGATACCCGGCTCCGGAGAAAAGGTTGCGTGAACTTCTTTGATCACGGTGGCTTTGGTGAGTTCGGCGTCTATCGTGGTGGGCAGCACGTCGGCGAGGTCGCGGAGGCAGATGTCGATGATTTCCTGCCGCGATTTCGGCACCAAATCGTACGAAGCGCTTATCACGAGTTGCAGATATTGAGCCGCGTTTTCCGAGCGCCCTTTCTTCGACGACGCCGCGCCGTCGGTCGAAAGCTGCGTTTTGTTAAAGATCCATTGCACGGTGTGGTCGAGCAGCGCGAGATACGGCTCTTTCATTACTTCCCTGTCAAACCAGAAATGCACGCCGGTTATAGGCGATGTGCGAATGTGATCGAGACCACTGAGTTCGCCGCCAGCGCGGCTCATGTCGGCGGGCACGAGTTCACCCACGATGCTTTGCGGCACGGCGACCACGCACGCATCGGCACAAAGCTCGGTGCCGTCTTCCAGCGCGATGCCGGCGAACCTGCCGGCTTCAACGAGGACTTGTTTGACGCCGGTGCGCAACCGAACTTCCCCGCCACGTTTGCGGAGCGCGGCTTCGCAGCCGTCGTACAGATCCGCGAGCGGAACGGTCGGCACGCCGATGGTGTAGCCGGTCCTGCTGCCGAGGAACGCTTTCCAGAATACTTCGATGCCGTAGCGCGCATCGCTTCGCGCGAGTTCCTCGTCGAGCGCGCTTACGAGCACCACGCGCCAGAAACGCTCGATCGCGCCGGGCGTCTGGTGCATCCGGTGCAGCCAGTCAAGCATTGACGTACGTTCGATGTTCGCCGGCCTGCCACCGGACATGGCGATGGCCATCATCGCATTCGCGATCGAAAACTTGTCGGCAAGAGTGAGCGACTTAAAACCAAGAAACGACGGCGCCATGTGCAGCGGCGGCGGAAGCGAAACGGCGCGCATTGAGGATCGCTTACCGTATTTATCGGCAAAATAGAGCGTGTCGTAAAACCGTACCTTGTGCGCGGCGCCCGCGCGCGCGTAGAAATCAGCGAGATTCGTGCAGCAGCCGAGCGTGAGGTGCTGGCAATTGTCGACTTCGTTTCCGTCGGGCAACGTGTACGACGTGGCGCGTCCGCCCAGGTGCGGGCGCTTTTCGAGCAAATGAACGCGGTAACCGGCGTCAGCCAGTGCGACGGCGGACGAAAGGCCCGCCAGGCCTCCGCCGATCACCAGAACGCTTTGCGAGGGCATCCTTCTTCGACCACCCCTTCAGTCCCGCCATGAGCAGGTATTGGATTTTTTCCGCGCTGGAGAGTGAGACGCGCGAGGAGAAAACATCGAAACCGCGCTCTTCGATGCGCGCGAGGAGCGTGCTGTAGGTGCGAATCAGCGCCCAGAGCGTGGCGCGGCTGTCCGCATCAACGCGCTGAACGAGCGGCGCGCCATCGGCGTAGAGCTGCCACGCGCGCTCGGCTTCGAATTCAAGGAGCTCGCGAATTTTCGGCTTCAGCGGACCGGCGAGTTCCGTTGCGCTGACGCCGAAACGGTCGATATCCTCCTGTGGAAGATAGACGCGGCCGATGGCGTGATCCCCACCGACGTCGCGAATGATATTCGTAAGCTGGAAGGCGAGCCCGAGCTGTTCAGCAAGATCCGGCGCTTTAGGGTCGGTGAAACCAAAGACGTGAATGCACGTGAGGCCGACAGTGCCAGCGACTCGATAGCAGTATTCGGTGAGGCGGTCGAACGTCGCGTACGTCGAGATCGTGAGGTCCATCTCGGCGCCGAGGATGAGGTCGTGAAAGTAGCGCGGCGGAATCGAGAAGCGATTGATCGTGTCTGCGAGCGCTGGAAAGACGAGATGACCGATTGTGCGGCCGTCGACGGCTTCGTCGAGCATCGCGCGCCACCGAGCCAGGCCCTGGCGCTTTGATTCGAGATCGCCTGCTTCATCAGAGACGTCGTCGATAAGGCGCATGAACGCGTAGAGGGCGCAGAGTGCGTTGCGCTTCTCTTTGCGCAATCCGTAGAACGCGAGATAGAAGCTGCTCTTCGATGCGCGAGCGATGCGATTGCACTCGGCGTAGGAATCGCGCACGGCTACGGTGTATGGGCCGTGCTTCGCCGGAGCGGTTGACGGGCGCAGAGCGGACGATGGATCGGGCGAGGACAATCGTTGACGCATCGGAGTGACGTTGTCCGGCGGCGACGCGCAGGCTTTTGCGGCTTCGGATTTCGCACCGAAGGTTTTCACGAAGAGCGTGCGGCCCAAAAGTTTGGCCTGCGTCCATTTCGACAGCGATGGCCAGTAGTTCAGCGTGTCGTAACCAGACGCTTCGATGGCCTCGAGGATCGCGAGACCGCCGCGGCTGAACATTTCGAGATCGACGCGGAGAAACGGCGCGACGGTATCGGCGAGGGGCATCCCTTCGTTGAAAAGTTCGCGAGTGCGCGCGATCAGGTCTTTCATCAGCGCCACATAGCGGGCATCGAAGCGCTGGTTGACGATGTCGCCTTCGGTGAGGCGGTGCCTCTCGAGCGCCTCAAGCGGGATGTAAATGCGGCCCTTTTCGAGATCCCGCGAAACATCCTGCCAGAAATTTGCGAGCTGAAGTGCGGTGCACGTGGCGTCTGAAAGCGTTTGGCGCGGCTCGTCGCGATAGCCGCACAAATAGAGGACGAGGCGTCCGACGGGATTCGCCGAGTAGACGCAGTAGTGGTAGACGTCGTCCCAAGTGGCGTAACGCCGGACGGTCTGATCTTGACGAAACGCTTTCAGCAGATCGCTGAACGGCGTGATCGGAATTTGTTTCGCGCGGATCGTTTCTGCGAGCGCGATCAGCACAGGATGCGACGGACCCGGTCCGCTGCTCGCGTAAATGAGCTGAAGTTCGTCTTCCCACGCGTCGAGGAGTTCGAGCGCACGCTGCGGCGAAGCCACTTCATCGCCGAGGTCGTCCGACCAGCGGCAGTAGGCGTAGACATTGTAAAAATGTTGGTGAAGCTCGCGCGGAAGGAGGTGCGAGACGACGTTGAAATTCTCGTAGTGATGCGTGGCGAGCCAACGCGTGTAACGCTCGGCTTCGACGGCGGAGCATCCGGCGGGAGGCAGGTTGCGCGCGATATCCAGTTCAGGAGTTGGAAGCATTCAACTCGGGTTCGGCGATGGCTACGGAATCACCGCGGTCTTCAGTTCGTCCTTGCGGTTTTTCATGTGCTCGAAAACTTCGGGCAGCCCTTCGAGCCCCACTTCGCCCGTGACGAAGTCGGTCGCTCGTATTTCACCGCGCGCGATGGTCTCGAGCGCTTCGCGCATGAAGCGCGGCGTGTGATGGAACGTCGACTTGATGGTGATTTCGGAATAGTGCAGCGCCGCGGGATCGATTTTCACTTCGCTGCCCGTCGGACAGCCCCCAAAAAGATTCACAGTGCCGCCCTTGCGAACCATCTGCAGCGCCCACTCCCAACTGATCGGGCGGCCGACGGCTTCGATCACCGAGTCGGCGCCGCGAACGCCTTCGGTGAGGTCGCGGACGCGCTTGACGGGATTATCGATCTCGTTGACATCGAACGCTGCGACGGCGCCGAGCCGCAGCGCAGCTTCCATTTGATTCTTGCGCTTACCGACGGCGATTACGCGCACGTTGCGCTGCGAAAGGATGCGGATGTATTTCAGGCCGATGGCGCCGCAGCCGATCACGACAGTCGTGTCTCCGGCGCGAATGCCGGTTTCGTGGATGCCGCGCAGGACGCAGGCGAGAGGCTCGGCCATCGCGGCGTCCGTAAACGTGACGTGATTCGGAATTTCCTGCATGTTTTCGCGAACGATGCGGCCGGGGATGCGGATGTATTCGGCGTAGGCACCGTTGTTGAAGAGCAGGTCTTCGCAAAGATTTGGCTGGCCCTTGCGGCAGTAGAAGCAGACGTTGCACGGAGCAGAATTCGCGGGAAGCACGCGCATTCCCTTGCGGATGCCGCCGTTAACCATTGAACCTTTTTCAACGACAACGCCGGCCAGTTCGTGACCGAAGAGCGAAGGCGGCTTGATCATGCGAGCGTGATAGCCGCGCTTCCAGACTTTCAGATCGGTGCCGCAGGTGAGCGCGACGGCGACGCGCACGAGTACTTCGTCGGCGCCGACGATGGGGATGTCAACGCTTTCGATCTTGAGATCTTCCGCGCCATAGAGGATCGCGGCGTTCATGTGTCCTTCTTGCTGCGTATGAGAGCTCATTCGTGAGTTATCACCACTTTCAACGTATCGTCGGCCGGGTGAGCCGCTAAATGCAAGCCATCGGCAATTTTCTCGAGCGGGAACCGGTGCGAAATCAACTCGCGAACGGGCAAGCGCCGTTCGAACACCAAGGCCGCGGATTCGGCCTGATCGTCCACCGATGCGCTATAGCTTCCGAGGATTTCTTTCTCTTCGACCCCTACGGCGGCCGCAGGGAAACCCAGTTGCAAGACGGGGTCGTTATGAGCAAACAGTAGCACGCGACCACCCGGCCGCGCGAGTGCCAGGGCCTCAGGGACCAATGACGGGTTGGGCACGGCCAACATGACCACGTCCGGGCCCCTGCCAGACGTGCGTTTGCGCACTTCGTCGAGCAGGTTAACGCTGGTCGGGTCGAAAACTTCTTTTGCGCCGAATCTGAGACCGGCAGCGCGGCGGCCTGGCATGGGGTCGCTGGCGTAAACTTCGGCGCCTTCGTATTTCGCGAGAATCATCAGCAACATGCCGATGGGGCCTTGGCCGACGACCAGCACCTGTTCGCCGGGAGCGACGCGGGCTTTGCGGACGGCTTTCAGGCACGTATTGACTGGCTCGACGAACGTGGCTTCCTCGAATGTGACGTCGTCGGGAAGCTTGATCATGCCGCGCTCGACGATCCAGGGCATGGCGCGCACGTATTCGCCGAAGCCGCCGCCGTTGGGATCACCTGTTCCGGCAGTGAGGCCCGTCTTCTTATAACCCGCACACTGAGAGAAAAGTTTTTTCTCGCAGTAGAAGCAGTTGTCGCATGGAATGTGGTGGAAGCTGACGACGCGGTCGCCGGGCTTGAATTTGGTGACGCCCATGCCGATTTCCACCACGGTGCCGGCGAGTTCGTGGCCGAGAACTTGCGGCGGATTCACGAAACCGTGATGAATCTTTTTGAGATCAGTGCCACAGATGCCGCATGCGGCCACGCGGAACAAGAGTTCCCCTTCGCCGATCTGTGGCACGGGCACGGTCTCAACAACGACTTGTCCCTTGCCGCGATACACGCCTGCGCGCATGTGAGATTTTTTCTCGTGGTGCGCGGGCGTTGGATGCGTTGGTGAAATCGTTTGGCTCATCGTTCTCGTGTCAGCCACTCACCGTGGCGGCTTATCAGGTACTCGTGCGCTTGCTAAAGAGTCGCTCCAACAACCTTGGGCTCCTGCGCGTCCGCGAACATTCCCGGATTCATCGCGAGGCGCTTTACATATGAGTCGAGGAAGGCGGCCAAAGTTTCAGCGGCCTTCTTGCTGTTTTGTCCGAGGCGAACGAGCCCGGGAATTGCGCCCGGGTGACGCGCCACTTCGCCAAGGACGCGCGCCGTGCTCACTTGTCCATTGGCGAAGATACGGTTCATGTCGAGCGGTAGATCCTCGTCCGCGGCGTCACTGATCGCTCTGATCGCGACCGCGGGAATTCCGTACGTGTTGGCGGTGGTGACTACGTCGAAGCTCTCCATCTCAACGACGTCAGCTCTCGCGGCAAGTTCACGCTTCAATTCCGCTTTTGACACTGCCTGATCCGAAGTCAGAAACGAGCCAACCGTTTTCGCGCCGAGCGCTTCGGCTGCTGCAATCAGTTCGGAAGAGCAGTTTCTGTCGCCCATGGCGTTTGCGCGATTCTTGAGGTTCGCAAAAACCTTGCGCGCCACAACAACGTCGCCAATTTTCCATTCCGGCCGAAGCGCTCCGGCAAGCCCCGTGGAGATGCAAGCGTGCACCTGCGACGCAACGTTTCGAAGCACTGCTGCCGCCGCGTTGCCCGCACGATCGCGGCCGATGCCTGTAACCACAGCCGTCACTTCGGCGCCGCTGACGCTTGCGACGAAAGTCTCGGCGGAAGCGAGCGTCTTGCGCTGAAAACCGCGCATGGATCGCCACGGCGCGAATTCACTCGCCAGCGCAAACGTTACGACGATGCGCATGGGTTCCATCAGGCTGCCGTGGGCTGCGCGACGCGCTTGGCACCGCGTTCCCCCGCCACGTAACCGTTCGCTTCGTACCAGCGCACCGCGCGCTCAAGCGCCGCAGGAATACTGGAATGCGTGTAGCCGAGCTCGCGTTCGGCTTTGCCGGTCTGCACGAACATGCGGTGGCGCGACATTTTCACACCGTCGACCGGAATTTTCGGTTCGCGCCCCGCAATGCGCGAAACAAACTCATCCGCATATCCCGCGGCGAGCGCGACGGCATGAGGCAGCTTCACGCGCGGCGCAGGTCGGCCGACGATTGGCGCAAGAGCGTTGAGGATTGCTTTCAGCGTCATATTCGTGCCGCCGAGAATATAGCGCTCGCCAAAGCGGCCTTTGTCCGCGGCCAGTAGGTGACCCATCGCGACGTCTTCGACGGGAGCGACGTTCAATCCGGTATCGACGTAAGCCGGCATTTTGCCCTTGAGAAAATCGAGGATGATTTTTCCTGTTGGCGTGGGCTTCCAGTCGAGCGGGCCGACAGGGGCCGTGGGATTCACGATTACGACAGGGGCGCCTTTCCGCGCCGCAGCGATTGCGACTTGCTCCGCCTGAAACTTCGAGCGCTTGTAATGGCCGATCATTTCATCGACCGACGCGTTGATCGATTCGTCCGGTAGCGCGCCATGACGCGGAACGGCAATCGTCGCGACGGTGCTGGTGTAGACGAAGCGCTCGACGCCGGCCTTCTCCGCCGCTTCGAGGAGACGTTCAGTGCCGCCAACGTTGCTCTCGTAAATCTCTTCAGGATGCCGCGTCCAGAGGCGGTAATCAGCCGCGACGTGAAAGACACGGTGAGCGCCGTCCATCGCGCGGGTGAGCGACGAAGCATCGCGCAAATCGCCAACGACGGGCTCGACGTTCACTCCGTCGAGCGCCTTCATGTTGCTTTTGGCGCGCACAAGCACACGCACGCGGTCTCCGCGCTCAACGAGCAAGCGCGCCACGTGGCTGCCCACAAATCCCGTCGCACCTGTAACCAGAATCAGCATTCTTGCTGGAAGACCTCAAGTGGGGCACTTCTCGTGCAAACTTCGCGCGGTGAGTGAGTGCGCTGCGAACTTGCGGCGAAGCTTCGATTCCGCCGCGCGGAGTCCTTCACGCGTTACACCGGCTGCCCGGATCGTTCTTGCAACTGTTCAGGACGGATCTGAACTCCCGGATATTTCCGCGTTCCCTTCCGCAGGTTGTGGTGTCGAGCGAGAGCGTAGAGTGGGAACGCGTTCCTATACAGATGATACTTCAAATAAAAGACGCACGGAAATCCTGCGCCCGTGAACTCTGTTTCGTCCCAGGAACCATCGGAGTTTTGATGTTCGACGAGCCAGGAGACGGCTCGGTGGACCGTGGGATCGTCGGGGCCTACGACGGCGAGGAACGCGATCAGCGCCCAAGCGGTTTGCGACGCGGTACTGGGGCCTTTGGCTTTTAAGTTTGGATCGTAGTAAGACAGGATGGATTCACCGAAGCCGCCGTCGGGGTTCTGCACCGAGCGCAGCCACTCGATCGCCTTTCTACACGAAGCGTCCTGGCCCAGGCCGATCGTTTCCAGAGCGCGAAGGACGCCGCTGGTGCCGTAGATGTAGTTCACTCCCCAGCGGCCGAACCACGAGCCGTCGGCGGTTTGATCCTGGCGGATGAAGGCTCGAGCGCGCTGGAGGACTGGATGATCGGCGGGCCATCCCATCTGGCCGAGACACTCGACGGCGCGGGCGGTGACGTCAGCCGTGGAGGGATCGAGCATCGCGTTGTGATCGGCGAACGGGATGTGATTCAAAAACTGAAGATTGTTGTTCTTGTCGAAGGCGCCCCAGCCGCCGTCGCGATTCTGCATGCTAACTAGCCATTCGACGCCGCGGCTCATCGAACGGCGCAACTTTTCGGAATCGGGATCGGAGACGCGGCCGAGGGCCATCAGGACGAAGGCGGTATCGTCAACGTCCGGGTAGAAATCGTTTTTGAATTCGAAGGCCCAGCCTCCCGGAGCTACGTCGGGATTTTTCACCTGCCAGTCGCCAGGGCCGAGGATTTGATTGTCGACAACCCAGCGTTCGGCAGCGACGAGCGACGGATGGCCGGGATCGAGTCCCGCTTCAGCGAGGGAGACCATCGCGATTGCGGTGTCCCATACGGGCGAAATGCAGGGCTGGACACGAATTGTGCCGTTTTCTTCAATTTCGTAGCGCTCGAAGAATTCGATTTCGCGGCGGACGAGAGGATCGTTCGCGTCGAGACCTTCGGCGAGGAGCGCGAAGATCGAATTCATCATCGCTGGGTAAATGGTGCCGAGGCCTTCGCTGCGCTCGAGACGCTCGAACATCCACTTACGAGCGAGTTCGCGGGCGCGCTTGCGAAAGGGCTTCCACGGGAGCTTTTCGTAGAGCTTTAGGCCGCGATCGAGCGCGAGGAACAGATTCTTCCACGAAAAAATCGACGCTTCCCACTGAAACGATTTCGGCTTGCTGCCCGGCTCGCGCAAAAGTTCAGTGGCCGTGACGCCAGCCGGCAATTTCCAATTAGGCTTGTGCGAATAGATCAACGCGAGCGGGATTACGATGCCGCGCGTCCACGACGACATTTCGTAGATGTTGATCGGGAACCAGTTCGGCAGGAGCATCAACTCCGGCGGGATCGATGGAACGATCGACCAATCGACCGCACCGACCATCGCGAGATAGAAACGAACGTAAGAGTTGGTGGCTTCGATACCGCCGAGCTCAAGAACTTTTGCGCGCGCTTGCGTAAGCGCAGGTGACGACGCGGCGTCGCCCGCGAGACGAAGCGCGACGTACGCCTTCACGGTGGCGTTCAGTTCGGATGGGCCACCTTCGAAAATATTCCAACCGCCGTCGGGAAGTTGGCGTGCGCGAATGTAGTTCGCGAGCTTTGCGACTTTTTCAGATTTGAGGCGGCCGAGAATGTGGAGATAGAGAATGTAGTCGGATTCGAGCGTCGTGTCGGCTTCGAGTTCGCCCCACCAGTAGCCTTCCTGCTTTTGTGCGGAGAGAAACCACTCGGTCGAACGCGCTACTGCTAGTTCGACCTGCGAATCAACGTTCGGGCTGCGACTGACTGCGGTTCCCAAAGAGCCCACTCGATCCGTCTCCTAAAACGCAGACCTGTTTCTGCCTTAATCCGAACGTTTGGCCACTTCGATTCAGCTTCGCCTCAAGCTGGAGTAGCCGTAGCAGTGCGTTGATGTAAGAACTGCGACAGTGCGGAGCTTGATCGCTGTGCTGAATTCTGGCGCAGTCGCCCGGCCCCCCGCCGGTGCAACCGCCGCCGAACTCGCTTCCGGCGTATTGAAGGGCCCATGGAAAACCTATAACGCTCTTATTATCTGTAGTTTCTGGGCCACAATCAACTGAAAAAGCACGTACTTGTCGCTGTCCATAAGATGTGACGGGAATGCGTTTGGCTGCTTAATCATTCGGGTGCGTTCCAGCGCGGCAACGCGGCACGGCTCGCTAAGTCTGCTCGGACTGCTGTTCGAGCTTACGCAGGCGATCGAAAAAATCGGGGAGGCGCGAGTAGAGTGCGTAGAGGTCCTTGAAACGTTCGATCGGGCGGGCCGGGGTGCCCCACACGGTCTGTCCAGCGCGAATCGTCTTGCCTGTGGGAATGCCGGCTTGCGCTCCGGCGATGGCGCCATCTTCGAGAGTGCAGTGATCGGCAATGCCTACCTGGCCGCCGACGATGACTCCCTTCCCCAGCCTGCTGCTGCCGCTGATGCCAGTTTGCGCGGCGACGACGGAGTATTCGCCGATTTTCACGTTGTGGGCCACCTGGACAAGATTGTCGATTTTCACGCCGCGAGCGATTTGGGTGGCGTCGAGCGAGCCGCGATCGACGGCCGAGTTGCACCCGATCTCAACGTCGTCGCCGATTTCCACCGATCCGATCTGCGGAAATTTTTCGTGATGGCCTTCGCCGAAGACGTAGCCGAAACCGTCGCCACCGATAACAACGCCACTGTGAAGCTCGACGCGATCTCGAAGCTTCGCGCCAGCGTAGAGAGTGACGCGGGGATGAAGCCAGCAGTCTTCGCCGACGTGTGCGCCGCGGCCGAGGAAGCAGAAGGCTTCGATATTCGAGCCGCGTTTGATTTCCACTTCGTCTTCGATCACTACGTAGGGGCCAACACGGATACCGGGAGCGAGATTCGCGGTGGGCGCGACGATTGCCGTCGGATGGATTTCGGGCGGGATTGGCGCCTTTGGCGTGAGCCAAGCTGCGGCTTTGGCGAAGGCGTACTTGGGGTTCTTCGCGGTGATCGTTGTCTTGCCTTGAAGCACGATTCCTTCGGAGACGATGGCGCACGACGCTGGGGATACTTGCGCGCGGTCGACCGATCGGGTGTCAGCGACATAGATAAGATCCATGGCGCGGGCATTTTCGGGGCTGGCGACCCCTGTGAGCTTCAGTGCGGCGTCACCGTGCAGCGGCGCTGCGAGGAATTGTGCGAGTTCTCCGGCTGTCCTGCTCATAACCACCTCGTGTGAGTTGCGAATCTGTTGAACCTTGCACACGCTGATACGGCAGCGCGGCGCTCGTTATTTTTCGGGATAGATCGGAGCATCGCCCGGGGGACGCGTCTTCCAACGCTTGTGAACCCAGAGCCACTGATCTGGGTATGCGCGAACGTATTTCTCGATTTCGCAGGTAAAGAGCTGCGTGTTCGTGCGAACGTCGGCTTCTTCGTCGCCGGTGCGAACGAGCGGGACGGCTGGTTCGAAACGCAGAATGTAATTGTTGCGCGCTTCGTCCCAGTGAATAAATCCCGGCAGGACCGCGGCGTCGGTGCGAAGCGCGAGACGAGCGAGGCCCGACGTTGTGGACGCCGGGATGCCAAAGAAGTCGGCGAAGACGCCCTCTTCGAGCGTCGTATTGTGGTCGGCCAAAATTCCGATCGTGCCGCCCGAGGTTAAGACCTTTAGGATCGCGCGTGCGGATTTGTTTTTGTCGATGGGCTGATTGCCGGAAAGGCACCGATAGCCGTTGATGAGGGCATCGACACGGCGATTGGAAATCGGCCGCACCAGAAAATGGAGCGGATGGCCGTAGAGCGCGTGCGTGAAGGAAGAAAGCTCCCACGCGCTCATGTGGCCAGTGAGAAAAAGGACACCTTTGCCGCGCGCTTGAGCGGCGGCGAAGTTTTCTTCTCCGTCAATCTCGACGATGCTGCGGATATTTTGCGGCGTGTAACGCGGAAACTGCGAAAACTCACCCGCCATCCAGCCAACCTGGCGGATCATTTCGTGCACCGTCGCGCTGCGCTTTTCGTCAGACCAGTCTGGATATGCAAGCTTAAGGTTGAACATCGCGGCGTCGCGGAGAGGCGCGCGGAAGGCGTAGGCTGCGGACGCGAAGTTCGCACCGACGAAGCGCGCGGCGCGTCGAGGCAAAATCCCCAAAGCTTTCAGGCCCATCCAGGCCGCGGCAAACTCCAGCCATTCCCGCATCGCGTGCCATTATGCGCGAGCGTCGGCACACGCGCTAGTCCGCCGGGACGGTTGTTGCGAGTTGCGTGGGTGTTGCGAGGCACAATCGCGCCTCGCCGATGTTAAACTCGGCAGTCTTGACCATCGTCACCACACAGCGTGCGGGAGTGAAGACGCGGCAGACCGCGGCCGAGGCGTTCGCCGTGGCCGTCGTTGGCGTGTGTTTGTCCGGACAGCTCGGCGCGATTGGGCTCATGGGCCCTGACGAGCCGCGCTACGCGTGGATCGCGCGAGCAATGGCGGAAACGGGCGACTGGGTCACTCCGCGGCTGTACGACACGCCGTGGTTCGAAAAACCAGTGCTGTATTACTGGCTCGCGGGGCTGGGATTCAAGCTGGGATTTTCGGCGGAGTGGGCGGCGCGGCTGCCGTCGGCGTTCGCGGCATTAGCGGCAACGATCGCGATCGCATGGGTGGCGCGGCGTTACTACACGAGCGATTCGGATTCACCAACGACACCCGCTGTGCTCGCGGCGATTGTGTTCGCGACGAGCGTGGCGGCGATCGGATTTGCGCGAGCGGCGACGCCGGACATGCTGTTCAGTGCCGCGATTGCGATGGCAATGGCGTGCGCAGCTTACGTGTTGCCGATCGGTACCGAGAGGGATCGCGACGACGGCGCACGGGAATACGTGGCGCTTGGACTGTTTGGCGCTTTTCTCGGACTAGGCGTACTGGCAAAAGGACCGGCGGCAGTGATCCTAGCCGGCGGAGCGATGGCAATGTGGGCGGCGGTCACACGCGAGTGGCGCGCGGCCTTTCGATTAGCGCATCCGATGGCGATCGTGACGTTCTGTTTGGTGGCGCTGCCGTGGTACGTGGTTTGCGCGGTCCGCAACCCGGATTTCCTTCACGTTTTTATTTTCGAGCATAATTTCGAGCGTTATCTGACGCCGATGTTCCAGCACATCCAGCCGTTCTGGTTTTTCGTGCCTATTGCACTGCTTGCGTTGATCCCATGGACAGGCTTTCTCGCTGCGGCGGTCGGAGACGGCATCGAAGCGTTCAACGCGAAGTCGTGGCGCGAATCGCCAGGATTCTTCTTCGCGTGCTGGGGGATTTTCCCGATTTTGTTTTTCAGCATTTCGAAATCGAAGCTGCCGAGCTACATCCTGCCGGGAATTCCAGCGCTATCGCTCATCGCCACCGCTGCGGCGCAGGGCGTTTTTAACCGGACGCGGCGCGGAGCATTGGGCCTCGGCGCGCTCGTGGGTGCGACGTGGGCGGGGCTGATCTTCGCCGCCGTACACAGATTCGAGAAGCTGCCGACCTACGTGACGAACAATTTCGATCTCCACGCGATTCGAATTTCGGCTGCGGCGATCGCGGTGACGTTGATTGCGTTGCTGGTGATCCCGGCGGCGAAGCAGACTTTCACGTGGTTCGTGATGGTGAATGCGCTGCTGGTTGCGCTGACTGTCGAAGCGGCGAACATTCGAGTGTTGCCAGTGCTCGACCCGTTCGTGTCAGCGCGGCTGCACGGGTTTTACGTAACGCAGAATCCGACGCACGAGTTTTTCACGTACGAACTGCAGCGGTCGTGGATCTACGGACTCGCGTTTTACGCGCACCGAGAGTTACCGGAGTGGACTCCCAGGTCGCCCGAATATGGGACTGTGCTGACGAGCGCGAAGGGCTACGCGGAGATTCGCGGGGGACAGCCGCGCGAGAGATTCGGTGTGATCTCGAGCGGAATTCTATACGTGCCAGTGGGCGGGCGCGACGCAGAATCGGAAGGCAACGAAATGGACGCGCCCATTCAGGCGCCGCTCGATCAGAACCAGAAGTAGCGCGGGATTACTTTACCGGCCGGGTGGTCGGGGGAATATTCAGCAGGAAAAAACTTACAACCTGGTTCTCGTAGTTCTTCCGATCATCGTCGCTCATCACCGAGTAAGCGGAGCGGGTGCGCACAAGCTGCTTGGGATCGGGCGCCTTAGTGAAAAGTTGCACCGTCGCGTCGCCAAGTGGACGATTGTCCATGACAAACATTTTGGGATCTCCAGCCGTCTTGGAAAGCTGACCGGTCACAGGAGGTTCGTCGCGATACGGATAGTTCATCATGCGGAAGCCGAAGTCGCAGAACTTGCTTACGAGAGGAATTACCGTGAGGCCCGAGGGCTTGATGAGGATCTGAACCATGTCGCGCGGGTCCGCGTAGGGATCGTCGACGATGAACGAGGTCACCCGCTTATCGGTGGCGGCGACTTCGAGAGCAGCGTAGGCGCCCATGTCCGTGCCCCAAATGGCGAAGTGCTTCGGATCGACATCGTCCCGCGTTGCAAGCGCGTTGATCGCCGCTTCCAGTTCGCCGCGCTCCTCATAGCCGAGCGTCGAAACGCCCTGCGATGTGCCGTGACCTGTGAAATCGAAGACGAAAACGTTGAACTGCTGATCCTGCAGCGCGGAGACCAGCGTCAGCACATCGGCACGCTGGGAAAGATACCCATGGCAGACGACGACAGTCGGCGCACCACGCAACCCCGGAAAGAACCATCCATCGCGCTGCCCTCCCTTGGGCGTCTGAAAGGAGAAGGCGACAGGATGGCCCATCATGACGTTCAGGTCGAAAGATGCGGGTTGGCGGGCGGGGTGCAAGACTTGGTAGAGCAGGAAGCCAGAAATCGTGGCGATGGCGACGAGCCCGAATAGAATGATAGCCAGAAGCCCGGAGAGCAGCTTCATGAGACTTCTCTTAGGAGTACTGGTATCGGAGGTGACGGCCATCTGCTCGGTTCGGGCGCAGAACAGGTACCTGCCGGCTCTGGGCTCCGCTTAGGCGATGCTAGCACAGTTCCCGCAAACCCCACGGAATCGTGCCGTTACGCTTCGGACACTTTAGGTACCGTTAGCGGCAAACGGCGACTGTGGCTATAATATCCGCTGTTAAACTTCCGGTTAATTCATGGAAATTGTAGATTTGCGGCAGTATCCATCGCGGTCGCTCGAGCCGCTATTCCAGCAGGAGACGCGGCGGTGGCGAGACGAACTTCACTGGGATTACCGCCCCTCCATCGATTTAATCCGCAAATTCATCGATTCGCGGGCTTTAGGTGGGTACGTAGTTACCGAACAGGGAAAACCAGCCGGCTACGGCTTCTACGTACTTGAAGAGCACAAGGGGCTGATCGGCGGCCTTTTCGTGTCGTCGGATTACGACCAGGAACCGATCACGCGCAAGCTGGTTTCGGAAATGGTCGCGGCGCTGCACGCGACGCCGAGGCTGGTGCGCGTCGAAGCGCAGTTGATGCCCTTCGGCACGGAACTCAACCCCGAATTTCTTTCGCAGTACTTTCGCCTGCATACCAGGCAGTTCATGTACTTGCCGCTTGATGAGGCGAAGCTATCAGGAAAGCCGCTCTCGACTTCGCTGCGGCTCGAACAGTGGACCGATCGCGTATTCGAACCGGCCGCGCGGCTAATTCAACTCGCATACGCGAATCATGTTGACGGCGAGATCAACGACCAGTACCGCTCCGAAGGCGGTGCGATGAAATTTTTGCGCAATATCATCCTGCTTCCGGGCTGCGGACAATTTTTACCGGAAGCGTCGTTTCTGGCGCGGCCGATTTCGGGAGAGGCGCCAATCGGCATGGTGCTTACGTCAACGGTGGCAGAAGGCATCGCGCATACGACGCAAGTTTGCGTGATGCCGGGTTATCAGGGGCACGGCGTTGGACGGGCGATGATGGAAGCTTCGATCACCGCGCTACGCAGGAGAAAATATCAGGCGCTGTCGCTCACCGTGACGAGCGTGAACAAGCAGGCCGTCGACCTCTACGAGCATTTGGGATTTCACACGATCAAAAAATTCGCGGCTGGCGTTTGGCAATCGTAGGCGGCTCTATTTTTTCGCGCGTTCCTTCAGCAGGCCCTTCAGTTCGTCCATAAATTCCTTCACATCTTTGAAGTCGAGATAGACCGACGCGAACCGGACGTACGCGACCTTATCCAGCTTCTTGAGCTTGTGCATGATTTCCTGGCCGATTTCGGCGGTGGTGCGTTCGCGGTCCGGTGCTTCGCTGACGAACTGTTCGAGTTCGTCGA
>Ga0210391_10001126_pt1 | contig 25016 bp, 20 predicted proteins | sample IncBWC12OmetaG_FD_160573 | JGI IMG/M metagenome (GOLD analysis project Ga0210391, IMG submission 160573) | Forest soil microbial communities from Barre Woods Harvard Forest LTER site, Petersham, Massachusetts, United States - Inc-BW-C-12-O ...
TGGAGCAAGGCGACGCCGCGGCTGAAGGGTGTGTGCACCGACGCTGAACAGGACACGGAGAAGGACACTTCGCCCAGCCGTTCGCCGGGGGGCGCGGCGGCCGCAGGGGCCGCAGGCGTCGCAGCGCCCGCAGGCGTCGCAGGCGTCGCAGGCGTCGCAGGCGTCGCAGGGGCCGCAGGGGCCGCAGGGGCCGCAGGCGTCGCAGGGATCGCCAGGGCTAAAGTGGTCAGCGCCAGGAGAAGGGGTGTGAGTATCTTCATGGGCGATATTCTACCTAGGATTAGTCTGACAATCTGAATCCGCTTTCAGGAGATAACCCCCGCCGTCGTTCAGGGCTAGCCTTGACCCGAATCCAATTTGAGGCGGACGGCGCTCGAAGGCCGCCGTGGCTTCGATCATGTGGAAGAGGCATCGAACCGGCGCATCCTCAGGCAGTTCGTCGAGTTCCGATCGACGGAGTCCCTGGCATGCGGTGTCCATCGTGACCACCAACGCCAGCTGTCACACCGCTCGCGCGCTGCGCGGCATTCGTTTTCTCGCTGACGAAGCGCCGCGCCTGCCGCTAGCTCAATGCGGTGCGGGTAGTACTTGTCCCTGCGCGTACAAGCACTACGAGGATCGGCGCGGGCCGCCGCGCCGAACCGAGGAACTCACCGGACTGCGACGGCCCAATCCGGGGCCGCAGGAGCGCCGCCAACAGCGGGGCCGCCGCAGCACAGATTTTTGACCGGCCAGAGCCACGGTGTGGCCGGCTGGAGCCACAATGCCGGGCACCCGGGCTTAGAGCTTCACCATCACATGCCGCGGAACGGTGTAGTCCTCGAGCGCATAGGCCGACAGATCCTTGCCGTATCCGGAGCGCTTGAATCCGCCATGCGGCATTTCGCTGACCAGCATGAAGTGCGTGTTGATCCAGGTGCAGCCGTATTGCAGCCGCGCCGCCACGCTCATGGCCTTTCCCACGTCACGGGTCCACACCGAGGAAGCCAGGCCGTATTCTGAATCGTTCGCCCATGCAACGGCCTCATCGGCGTCGGTGAACCGAGTCACCGAGACCACGGGCCCGAAGACTTCGCGCTGCACGATTTCGTCGGATTGCTTGGTGCCGGCCACCAGGGTGGGCTCGAAGAAGAACCCTCCGCCCGCGCGCGTCTTCCCGCCGGCAGTGATTTCCACGTGCCGCAGCGCCGCCGCGCGATCGACGAATCCTGCCACGCGGGTACGCTGCTCCTCGGAAATCAGCGGTCCCATCTCCACTCCCGCCTCGCTTTGCAGACCCACTTTCAGCGACCGCACCGCATCGCTCAAGTCGGTGACCAGGCGATCGTAGATTTTGCCGCCGGCATAGATGCGGCAGGCCGCAGTGCAGTCCTGGCCGGCATTGTAGAAGCCGAAAGTTCTCACGCCGGAGACGACGGCCTCCAGATCCGCATCGTCGAACACGATCACCGGCGCCTTGCCGCCGAGTTCGAGGTGCGTGCGCTTGAGATTGCCGGCCGCCAGGGCAAGTATCTTCTGGCCCGTCGACACATCGCCCGTGAGCGACACCATCCGCACCCGCGGGTGCGATACCAGGGGCGCGCCGACGCTGTCGCCGCGGCCGCAGATGATGTTGACCACCCCTTTGGGGAACAGCTCCGCAAGGAGCTCGCCCAGCTTCAGCGCCGTCAGGGGCGTCTGCTCGGAGGGTTTCAATATCACGGTATTGCCGGCCGCCAGTGCCGGCCCGAGCTTCCACGCGGCCATCATCAAGGGGTAATTCCAAGGCGCGATCGAAGCGACCACGCCCACCGGATCGCGCCGAATCATGCTGGTGTAGCCCGGCAGATATTCACCCGCCAACGCTCCGTGCTGGACGCGCGCCGCGCCGGCGAAGAATCGAAACACATCGGCGATCGCCGGAATTTCGTCGTTGAGCGCCGCCGCGAGCGGCTTGCCCGTGTTGTCGGATTCCAGTTTGGCGAACGCGGCGCCGTCCGCCTCGATGCGGTCGGCGAGCCGCAGCAGCAGTGTCGCCCGGTCCTTCGGCACGGTCTGCGCCCAGCCGGCCGACGCCGCTTCGGCCGCTGCCACCGCGGCGTTAACCTGGGCCGGCGAGGCCTCCGGGACCTGCGCAATGCATCGGCCGGTCGCAGGATCCAATATGCGCTCCGCCGCGCCCTCGCCGGCGACGAGTACTCCATCGATCAAGAGCCGGGTTTGCATGTCAGCCCACCGCCGTGCGCTTCTTCTTGTCCACATCGTCGAAGGGCAGCGTGTGCGCCGTCGCCGGGCCCTTGACGTTCTTGCCGCGAATCTCGAGCCGGGTTCCGTGGACCGCGACCGGGACATCGAGGCGGGCGATGGCCATGGACTTGCCGGTCAGGCTCGACACCATGGCGCAGGTGACCACGCCGACTTTCTTGTTGCCGGAATACACAGGGTCGCCCATGTCCGCGGGAGCCTTGCCGTCCACCAACAACCCGAAGATCTTGAAGCGCTCCTTGCCCTTCAAACGACTGTGCGCGTCGGCGCCGTTGAAATCGTTCTTGCCGGGACTGACGGTGAAGTCGAGCCCGAGTTCCCACAGGCTGTCGCCTGGCGGATCCTTGTCGAAGGGATACATTTGCGACATGTCGTAGGGATAGAACAAGAGATAGCTCTCGACCCGCAGCCAATCCAGAGTCGTGAAGCAGGTGGGAATGATGCCCATCGGCTTGCCCTCGGCGAGGATGGTGTCCCAGATGAGTCCCGCGTCGTCGCCCTTGCAGAATATTTCGTAGCCGCGCTCGCCGGTATAGCCGGTTCGCGAGATCGTCACGGGGCGGCCGAACAAGGTCGCCGGCATGTGATGGAAATATTTGAGGTCGCGAATCCCGGGAACGTGCTTGGCGAGAAAGTCGACCGCCACGGGTCCTTGCAGCGACAGGTCATGCAAGTCGTCGTCGACGATCATGGCGGCGTTGCGCCCAACGACGTACTTGGTCAGGGTTTCATGTCCGGCTCCGCTGCCGTGCACCACCATCCAGGAATTCGGGCCCAGCCGATACAGGATGCAGTCTTCGATGAAATAGCCGGAGTCGTTCAACATGCAGGCATAGGCTGATTTGCCGGGATAAATCTTGGTGACATCGCGCGTGGTGGCATAGTTCAGCACCGCCGAGGCATGCGGCCCGACCAGATACATCTTCTTCAGGCCCGACACATCCATCAGCCCCGCCTTGGTGCGGATGGCCACGTGATCCTGGTTCACGTCCTTCGCATAGGTCCACGCCGTGCCCATGCCGTTCCAATCCTCGAGCTTTGATCCAAGTGCCCGATGCCGATCGGCCAGAACGGAAGTACGCCAACTAAGTGCCATGATTGTCTCCAGAGTGTGTCAATGGTTGTGCGCCCGCCGGAGTCATTCCGGTGCGGTGCCGGGGGTGGTGGGCGCGCCGTCGTCGAAAGGCGCCAGCCATTCCACCGCCGCATCCCGATAACGAGTCAGTCCCTTGTAGTCGACCAACGCGGGGTGCAATTCCTTCAAGACCCGATGTACCCGGCGCGCCCATTTGGGCACCGTGGCCAATTCGCGCAAGCTGAGCAGATAGCAGCGAATGCCGAATACGATGGCATTGCTGCGCGGCAGCCGCCACAGCCCTTGCAGCTCCACGCGCAGATGCACGAGATCGCCCGCATTCTGCGCCGTCACAGTGGCGCGGTCCGGCCCCCACTTCGGGTAATTTTCCGGCGACGTATCCAGTCGGGGGTGGACGGTCATGGTCCAATTGAGCCTTCTCACGGGCTGGCCCAATCGAAGATTGAGCAGGAATTTCAGCGCGCGATCGAACACCTGCAGCTCGTGCGCCAGCGGTACGGGGCCGTGCCATTCCTTGAAGGTCATGCCCATGTCGAAGTCCAGGGACCAATCGGCCTGGGTGGTCACCATGCCGGCTTCGGTCCACAGATCTCCCTCGCGCTGATCCATCACCACGAAGTCGCCCTGAGCTTGGCGGGTGATGTAATCCAGAGGCTCCCGCGGCAGAGTGGCGGCATCGCCGAAAGTGAAATGCTGGTCCAATCCCAAGGGCCGATTGATCCAATGCCAGCGATTTCCCTGTCGGGAGAGCGAGAAGTGCGCCGGATAGTCCCTGGCGAGGGATTCCATGATGAGTTCCAGGCAATCCCACTGCGAGCTCATCATGTGGGGCAGCGCCTGATATCGCAGCGGCTCGGTTTCCAGCACGATGGCGCGCTCGCGGCATTCGGCGATGTAGTGCTCGTCCACGTCGAAGGCGAATTCCACGACCGAGCCCTTGGGGCCCGGCATATGGGGTTCGATGTTCACCGAATACATGTAGGTGTCTTCGGCGAACGGCAGGGGAAAGCGCCGGATGGCGTGCGGGCTGTTGCGGTACTTGAAGTCACCGCGGAAGGTCTCGTCGGGTTTAAACACGGCGCTCATGGGGGTCTCCTCGCTTTACAGGTCCAGCACGAGCCGCTTGCATTGTGCCCGCGACACGCAGGGCATGATGCTCTTGCCCTTGGCCTTGTCCGCGTCCGATAGAAAATGATCGTTGTGCACCAGCTCTCCGTCGAGTTCCAGCACGCGCGTATGGCAGAAGCCGCAGACGCCGCCCCGGCACAGATAGGGTACTTCCACTCCGGCCGCCTCGATGCTTTCGAGCAGGCTCTGGTCGGGCGGCACGTGCACGCTCAAATTGGAGCGGGCGAGGAACACCTCGAAGGCGTCGCCGACGGGTGGTGCGCTGAATTGTTCCCAATGAATGTGGCTGTCGGGCCAACCGCAGGACTGCGCCGTGGCGATGACGTGCTTGATCATGCCGGCGGGACCGCACACGTACACATGCGTGCCCAGGGGCTGATTGGCGAGCAGCGACTCGAATGCGATCATCTGTCCTTCACTGTCGTAGTACATGTGAAGTCTTTCGCCCTCGCGGCGGCGTAGCCGCTCCAGGAACGCGGCGTGCTCGTGAGAGCGCACGGAGTAATGCAGCTCGTAGGGAACGCCGCCGCCGTGCAAGTCCTCGAGCTGCGCGAGAAAGGGCGTGATGCCGATGCCGCCGGCGATCAGCACGTGCTTGCGGGCGATCTTGTCGAGGCCGAACAAATTCACCGGATGCGCGATTTCCAGCCGGCTGCCGACCACCACCCGGTCGTGCATGAAGTGCGAACCGCCGCGCGATTCTTCCATCCGCCGCACGCCGATCTCGTAGGTGTCCAGTTCCGAGGGCGAGCCCAGCAAGGAGTACGGATTCTTGTGGACGCGCTCGCCGCGCATGACCACGATGATGTGCGAGCCGCCGGAGAATACCGGCAGGGTTCCGCCCCCGACCGGCGCCAGCTTGAAGTGCTTGATCAGCGGCGTCACCTGCTCGATGCCGACGACTTCGACTGCCAGGGTCTGTTCGTCGCTCACAGAAAGACCTCTTTGACCGGCGGCAGCTCGCCCGGTGCTTCGGCATCCACCATGACGCCCATGTAGGCCGCGAGTCGGCGCGAGTAATGATCGCGAACCAAGAGCCAGCGCGCGCAGCCGACGCAGCGGACAATATTCGTTCGCACCTGCTCGGTCGTCGCGCGGCAGTGAATGCAGTAGATGCGCCGCGCCAGGGTGCCGCATTCCTCGGCCCGGATCTCGTCCTTGTTGAGATTGAACTCGAGCGCGATTTTCATGACCAGGCCGATGAAGCTCTCGGGCCCCGCCACATAGAGGCGGGTGCCCATCAAGGACTCACCCAAGGTGGCCCTGAATTTCTCGAGCAGCGCGGGTGTGCCGTCGAATAGCCGCACGTCGGCGACCGCGGCGGCCCTGAACTCGTCGATTCCTGCGCCGCTGCCTGTGCCTGGCACGTACAGTACCCGTGTCTGCTTCAACGACTGTGCCGCCGCGGATTTCATTTCGGCAATCACCCGCAAGAGCGGTGCGGCCCCCACGCCCATCCCCACCATCAGATGGTAGCGCCCGCGGGTGTCCGCCTGCAGCGGCGCATATACGGGCTTGCTCTTGATTCCGGTGACCAGCATTCAGTAAACCGCCAGCCGATGCGTGACGGCGACCACGGCTATTCCCAATGCGAGGACGACGTAGGGCCAGATTCCGGCGCGCTTGACGATGCGTTCGCCGTTCACCGTTTCGAGGTCGTCCGCCATATCCTTCGGGAAGGATCCCTTGTCCTGAATGTAGTGGCGGTAGACGAACACCGGCACGATGAGGGCGGCGAATACCAGGCCGGTCTTGAGGGTTCCCGCGCCGTACACGTCGGCTCCGAATCCCATGAAGGCGAGATTCACGAAGGACAGCACGGCACCGGCGGCGAGAATCCACGTCGGGGCGCGCCACGGTCTCTCCTGTCGCGGCCGGTCCATCCGATGGATCCAACCGGCGTTCAAATTCAGGAAATTGAATATGAGATAGCCGATGTTGGCGGCGCCGATGACGAACACCGAATCGGACAGGAGCAGCAGAACGAGGTTGAAGCCCAAATTGGTGAGCATGGCGTTGGTCGGGGCGCCATGGGAATTCACCTTGGCCAGGTATTTCGGCAGCCATCCATCCAGCGACGCTTGATAGAGCGTGCGCGAGGAGCCCGCCATGGAGGTCATGAGCGAGAGCACCAGTGCCAGTATCAGCATGACCACCACGACCGCGCCGATGAACTGGCCGGCGTGCACCATTCGAGCCATGACGGAGGCGACTCCCATGCCGCTGTAAATATCCGGCGCCAGCATGCCGCTGTACTCGGCCGCCGTGGTGACATTGCCGGCCGCATCGACGACCGCAGGATGCACCAAAGTGCCCAAGCCCAGATAACCCTGGAACGCGAACGGCACCAGGGTGTAGACGACCACGCACAGCAGTCCGGAATAGAAGATGGCCTTGAAGGTGTCGGTTTTGGGATTCTTGAATTCTCCGGTGTAGCACACCGCCGTCTCGAATCCGTAGGTGGACCAGGCGGCGAGGAACATGCCCGCGGCAAACACCGTAATGCCCGCCATGTTCCAGGTGCCGTCGGTGACGCGTCCCATGACGTCATGTGCCAGGGGGGCGAGCGGGAAGAAATTGGCTTTGACGATGTCGCCGGTCAGAAGCGGCACGATGCCGATCAACAGCAGCGGAATCATCGCCGATATCCCAAGGATCTTCGTGGTATTTGCCGATCGCAGGATGCCGCCGTCCTGAATGAATTTGACCGCCAGCAAGATGACGGCGCCCAGCACGAACACGGAATTGATGCGCAAGCTCAAGCCTGTCTTGAGAAAGCCGAGATCGAGCAAGGTCAGCTGCCAGGTATTGATCGCCGCATCCGGTGCAAACAAGCCGCTCAATATGTAGCCGGCTGCAAGCGCCGAGCCCGTGGCCTGCACGGGCGACCAAGCGAACCAGTTGCACCACACCGAAATGGGCGCCACGAGTTTTCCGTAGCGCACCCAGGCAATGGCACCGTAAATCGACGTGCCGCCCGCCTTGTTCGGAAACAGTCCCGCGATTTCGGCGTAGGTGAAGGATTGGATGAAGCCCATGGCAATCGATGCCGTCCAGATGACCCAGGACAACTTGCCCACGGTGGCAGCCACCGCGCCGATGGAGAAGAGGACGAGGGGCGGAACGCCGCTGGCCACCCAGAAGGCTCCGGTCCAGTCGATTCCGCGCTCGAGCCCCGCACTCTTCGCGCCCCCTTCGACGCCAGCCGCTTCTGCTGTCGCGCTCACGTTATGCGCTCATTTTCAACGCGCTGCGCGCAGGCTTTAAAACAATTTTCGTAGTTCATCAGCGACCTCAAAGATGTCTCCCACAATGCCATATTTTGCCACCCCAAAAATCGATGCTTCGGCGTCGGTGTTGACGGCGACAATGGTGCCGACGTGTTTCATGCCCGCCAGATGCTGAATCGCGCCGGAAACGCCCATGGCGATATACAACTTGCAGGCGCTCGCGGTCTTGCCGGACTGGCCGACCTGGCGGCTCTTCGGCAGCCAGCCCGCATCGGCGATGGGTCGCGAGCACCCCAGGGTCGCGCCCACCGCATCCGCCAACTCCCGGAATTGCGGCACCTTGGATTCTTCGCCGATTCCCCGGCCGATGGTCAGAATGAACTCGGCGGCGGTCATATCCACATCGTCGCCCGCGCTCAATTCGATGAATTCGCGCCCCTTGGAGCGGCTCTCGACCGGCGGCGCTTCGAAGGGCGTCACCCGCGGGGAGGCGGATTGCTCCGGGGCCTTGAACACATTGCCGCGAACGCAGAGCAGCACCGTCGCGCGGCCCGGAAAATCCACTTCGACATTGACCTTCTGGCCGTAGCCGCCGCGGGTTGCCACCAGTTCACCGTCGATGCGCTGCACATTGAACACATCCGTGGCGAACCCCAACCCGAGGCGCGCCGCGAGCGCCGCCGCATAGCCGAAGGAATCGACGCTGTGCGCCGCCAACACGATGTCCGGAGCGCGCGCGGCGATCAGCGCGCCCACCGCGGATTCGAAGACGTCCGGGTCGAACTCGGGCGCAGCGGTCTTCACGGTCACGATCTCGTCGACGCCGGCGACGCTCAAGGGCGCGACCAACCGATCCGGAGAGTCGCTCAAGATTGCGACCGCCACTTCTTCGCCGGGCCGCTTCAGGCCGATGGCGGCCCCCACCAGTTCCAGCGAGATGGGCCGAAGCTCACCGCGCCGCTGTTCGGCAATGACGAGGATGCCGCTCATACGGAAGCTCCCTTGAACTCGCGAATGATTTCAGCGAGGCGCGCGGCTTGGGCTGCGGCGTCTCCCTCGATGAGCTGCGCCCGGCCCCTCTCCGGAATGTACATTCGCCGCACCCGCGACAAGGAGCCCGCTTCACCCACATCGCCGGCGTTCAATCCCACGTCTGCCAGAGACAGCACCTCGATGGGCTTCGCGGCGGCCTGTTTGATGCTTCGGAGCGAGGCGTAGCGCGGCGTATTGATGCCCAGCTGAATGGTGAGCACCGCGGGGCATTGGATCTCGATTTCATGCAACAGCCCGCCCTCGAGCTCACGGCGCAACACGGCTGTCTTGGCTCCCGGAGAGTAGGAGAGGGCGCTGACCACGGCTGCGTGGGGCCAACCCAGAAGGCCCGCGACCGCGATGCCGGTGGATGCATAGGACTGATCGGAAGATTGGACGCCGGCGAACAGCAGGTCCGGCGCCTCGCGCCTGGCCGCCCCGGCCAGGACCCGTGCGATGGCGATGGAATCGGAACCTTCGATGGCCGCATCCCAGATGCGCACCGCACGGTCCGCACCCTTGGCCAGGCATTTGCGCAGAGACTCGTCGACTTCCTCGGGTCCCACCGAGACCGCGACCACTTCCACCGGTTCGGTGGCGGCTTCCTTGATCTTGACGGCCTCCTCCAGGGAAAAGTCGTCCCATTCGTTCAAATCGCGAATCAGAAAATCCGCTTCCACATCGCGCCCATCGGCGCGAATCTCGAAATCCTCATCGAGCGCCGCGACTTGCTTGACGGCCACCAATATCTTCATGCTGACACTGCCTCGACGTTGCGGGCGACGGTCGCTTCGCGAACGAGTTCTATGAGTTCCTTGACCACGAATTTGCCCTCATTGCCGGTGGTTTTGACTGCATCCTCGAACATGGTGAGATCCTTCGGGCAGCTGACGACGTAGACCTCGAGCCCCGGGATGGCTGCCGCCTCCTTGATCCGATTCTGCGCCGGCTTCTCGGCGCCCACCGGATCGGGAACCCAGATCCTGCCGCCGCCGGCGCCGCAGCAGAAAGAGTTCGCCCGGCAGCGGCCCATCTCCACTAGTTCGCAGCCGAGCAACGCCAGAAGTTCCCGCGGCGCCTCGTAGCCCTTGTTGAATCGGCCGAGGTGGCAGGGATCGTGAAATGTTACGCGATACTTCAGCGGGTTCGTCACCCGCAGCCGTCCCTCGGCGAACGATTGCTTGAGCAGGGTCGTGTAGTGCTGGATCTCGTACTTGCCGCCGAAATCGGGATATTCGTTGCGAATGGTGTTGAAGGAGTGAGGATCGGTGGTGACGATGCTCTTGAAGGAGGCGCTCGCCAGCGCGTTCACGTTCGCGGTGGCCAGCACCTCGTACAGACCCTCCTCGCCCACCCGGCGCACGTCGTTGCCGGCGTTCGATTCGCCGTCGTAGAGGATGCCGAAATCGACGCCGGCCTCCCGCAGCAGGGTGGCGAACAGCTGCGAGACTTTCTGGTTGCGCGGGTCGAAGGAGGCGTAGTCGCCGACGAACCAGAGCACGTCCACCGGCTCCTTGCGCGCGTCCTTGACCGGGAAGGGCAGGGCCTTGCTCCACGAGCCGCGCTTGCGCTTCGATTCGCCGAACGAATTGCCGGTCTTGTGAATGGTCTGCAACGTCTTGGTGAGCAGCGGATCCATGGCGCCGTCCTCGACCAGCTTGCGCCGCATTTGCACGATGATGGGCACGTGCTCCACCGCAACCGGACAAATCTCGACGCAGGCCATGCAGGTGCGGCAGGACCACAGGGTTTCCATGGCAACCTGCCCCGGCCCCTTGCCGTGAATGTCGAGCTCGGCGGCCTCCGGCACGACACCGGATTCGAGCGTGGCCTTGGCAAATTCGCGCAGGCTCAAGATCACGTCGCGCGGCGAGAGCGGTGCGCCGACCGCGCGGGCGGGGCAGGCTTCGTGGCAGCGTCCGCACTTGGTGCAGGCATCGAGGTTCAGCAGCTGTTTCCAATTGAAATCGGTGATCTTCGCGGCACCGGCCTCGACCTGGGACTCGGGCACCCGCGGCAGGCGCTGCGCGGCGAGCGGGTCGCGCACCATCAACGAGGCCGCTGCGGTGAAGATGTGCTTCACCTTGGTGAAGGGAATCAGCGCGATGAGCGCGAGGGCGATCAATCCGTGAAACCACCACAGACCATGCCGCAGTACGCCGCCCGCGTGGGCGCTCAAGCCCAGCGCGCGAAGGCCGTCGGCCATGGCGGCGCCGACCGGGGACCACCACCGCGTGTCCCAGATATCGGCGCGGTCCTGCAGCCAAACCAGCCTGGCCGCTTCCAGCACATAGCCCGTGACGCCGATGATCAGGAGAATCCAGAGAAACGCCCAGTCTTCGCGGCGGTACTGCGGCCGATTGAAATCCGGATCGCCCGGCACGCGGTCCGGTCTTGCATAGTCGAGCTTCGGCAGCCGCATCCAGCCGCGCCGATACATCATGTATAGGAGGCCTGCGATGAGCGCGACGCCGGCGACGTCCAGGACGAGGGAGAAAACCAGGTAGAATTCGCCGTACCAAAAGCGGATCCCGAACAGAGGCTCGAGAATGTCGTATTCCAGGGTGATGGTCGCGGTACCGGCGAACAGCAGCATGAATCCGTAGAAAATCAGCCGATGCGCGCCGCCCGCTGCCCGGTCGCGGCGGTCGATGGTGCGATGGCTCAACACCGCGGAGAGCATGTCGCCGAGCCGCTTCCACAGCCCGCCGTCGAGCTTCAACGCCGCACCGCGGCGGTACTTGCGCACCTGCGCGTACGCGCCATAGATAAACACCGCGATCGCGGCGTAGCCGATCGCGTAGAAGAGCCGCACCTCGCCTTTTCCGAACGCCTCGAAAAGGATCCGAGTGACGGCGTCGGTGCGGCTCACGGGAATGCTCAAACAGGCTCCCCTGCTTAAGTCTTGTATTCGAGCTCGAACTTGCCGCCGGGCATGTGCGCCGCGCCCCACACCGCGACTTCGCGCTTGTACGGCAGCGGCTGCTGCGCCTTGGACTCCTCGATCTCACGCGCCAGCCGGTGGCCGGTGAAGGTCGCATCCGCGATGAGACGAGGTGCCTCGGCGTCCCCGATCAGGTACACGTCTTTGACGCCGTTTTTCTGCCATTCACCCTGGCGCGCCTTGAGCTCCGTGTACAGGCTGCAGTTGGAATGCCGGCCGGTGACCAGCACCAGCGAGTCGAATTCCACCCAGCGTTGGCTCTTGTTGACCTCGCGCGGAAGATGGCCGCGACCTTTGTAGGTGCGCTTCGAGCCGTCACCGAAAATGTCGTACACCTCGAGGCGCCCCTTTTCTATCTTCGAGCTGAAGGCGTTGTGCATTTCCTTGATGTGCAGCTCGTGCATGCGCCGCATCATGTTGGGATACTCGAGCGTGAAGTGCATGTAGTTTGCGAGATGCACGCCGGTCACGATGGTGACCTCGTGTCCCGCGACCGCCAATTTCTCCGCCAGGCTCGGCGCCATGAAGTAAGTGTCGGCATTCAGGATCACCACGCGCTTGCCGATGGGCTTCTTGCCCTCGAGCACCTGTTCCGGGGTGAGCTGATCCGGCTTGGAGGCGTCCGCGCCGGGGATGGGATCATGGCTCAGGCAATTGGTGCCGTCCGTATTCCACGAGGACCCTGTGGCGACGACGATTTTCTCGGCGCCGTAGGCGAGCGCCGCATCGGCCGTCATCGGCTTCTGGCCGAGCGCCACCTGGGATTGCTTGTTCTTCTTCACCAGCTTGTTGATCTGCAGCTCGCGATAGTCCCGGTGATAGCCCCACTCGCCGAGACCAGGAAGCGTGATGACGGAGTTCAAGTGGCCGCCGATCTTCGCCGCCGTGTCGTATAGATGAACGGTATAGCCGCGCTCCATCAACACGCGGGCGCACTCGGAGCCCGCAGGGCCGGCGCCGACCACCAATATGGAGTCCTCGGAGGCGCGCTTCGGGAATTTCTCCGGATGCCAGCCGCGGCGATATTCCTCGCCGGCGGTGGCGTTCTGCGTGCAAATCATCGGCGGGCCGCCGATTTCCCAGCGCGAAATGCATACATTGCAGCCGATGCAGACGCGGATGTCGTCGTAGCGGCCTTCCTCGATTTTCTTCGGTAGCCAGGGATCGGAGATCGAGGGCCGCGCCGCGCCGATGATATCGGCGATGCCCTTGGTGACGATCTCGGTCATTTTCTCCGGGTCGGTGAAACGGCCTACGCCGAGCACGGGCTTCTTGGCCACTTGTTTGACGAATCGGGTCCAGGGTACCTGGTGGCCCTGTTGGTAGAATCTGGAGGGCCCGGCGTCTTCGCCCCACTCGGCGATGTCGCCCACGTCCACGTCCCAAAGATCGACCAGAGGGTCGGCCAGGGCAATGAATTTCATGCCGTCATTCTCGACCTCGACGCCGGCGTCGCCGTAGAGCGTATCGACGGCGAAGCGGGTGGCGATGGCCGTGTCGTTGCCCACGGCGCGGCGGACCTTTTCCAAGGTCTCGAGCCAGAAGCGCGCGCGATTCTCCAGCGAGCCGCCGTATTTGTCCTTGCGCTTGTTGTAGTAGGGCGAGAGAAACTGCAGTGGCAAGTAGGAGTGCGCACCGTAGACATAGACGATGTCGAAGCCGGCGTCGCGGGAGCGCAATGCGGCGTCCACATAGTACTGCTGGACCATGGCGATGTCGTCCAAGTCCATTTCCTTGCAGTAAGTGAGGGTCTCGAACTCTGAGGCGTACTGACTCGGGCCGCGCGGCGTCGCGCGCGACTCCATGCACGGCGCATGCGATGCGCCGTACCAAAGCTCCACTCCGGCGAGGGAGCCGAATTTATGAATGTGATCGGTCATGGCGCGCAGATTGCGCACATCCCCGGCGTCCCAGATGCGCGCCGACAAGCGGTGCGTGTCGTCCGATTCGGGATGAATCGAGCAGTACTCGGTGTTGATTCCGGCCCAGCCTCCCTCGGCCTTCAGCGATCGATGCGCCGCCTGGAAGCCCGGCTTGTCGGAACCGGCGCCTATGCAATGCGGCACCTGATAGAACCGGTTGCGCAGCGTTTTGGGACCGATTTTAATCGGTTGAAACAGAATGTCGTGTTTTGGGTCGCGCGCCATGACTCGTATCCTCTGGCTTTATATCGAAGTTTATTTGGGAAGGACTCGCCCCCCGAGGCGAGTTACTCGTATCATATTCTCGATCGAACGACGCTCGCCAGGCAGCCGCCGCGCCGACGGGGAGCGTGAGGCGGGCGAGGGGAGTGCGCAGGCATCGGAAATAAATAGCATGTCAGTTACTGTAGTGCAAATTTATTGCGTGCAGTGTAAATTGACCTGCAAGCGCATGGAAGCTGCAATCCGTGCGTGACCTTTAAGACATCAAAGAGGCCTCGCGTGGCGCGTTCACCCAAAAACCCGAAGCCGGGCCCGGTATCGGCGATCAACTCCGGCCATGTAGGCCGGCAGCTCGGCGCCGTCGCGCGGCGCGTGCGCGAGAGCCAGGATTTGACGCTGACCGATGTCGCGACCTCCGCCGGGATCAGCGCGGGGATGCTCAGCCGCCTCGAGACCGGGCACGTCACCCCCAGTTTGGAAACCTTGGTTGCGCTCGCCGGCGCGCTCGGCGTCAGACCCGCGCTGCTGCTGCAGCAATTGGGCGGCGACGATGAAGGGGCGCAGCGGGTGCCGGCGGGCCAGGGACTCGAGGTGGTGCGGCGCGGAACCCGCCGCGGCCACACCTACCATCTGCTGGCCGCGCAACGCGGCCCGCGAAAGTCATTCGAGCCTTTTCTCGTGACTCTCACCGACAAGAGCGAGGTGTTTCCGGGTTTTCAGCACCCCGGCACCGAATTCATCTACCTGCTTGCGGGTTCTTTGACTTATCGGCACGGAAGCCACAGCTATCCGCTCGGGCCGGGCGATTCCCTGAGTTTCCGCGGCGACGTTCCGCACGGTCCCGAGACCTTGGACAAGGTCCCGATTCGGATGCTGTCGATCATCATTTACGATGAAGAGAACTGAGCCCTGACTATTCCGCCGACGATGAGCTCATCGCGGCGAGCTTGGCCTCCATTCTCGCGCCGAAATAGCCTTGGGGCTCCGACGGAGTGACGTGTTCGCTGCGCTCCCGCGCGGCGATGGCCGCCTTCGCCGTCTCGAAGGCATCGCGCAGCGAGCGCGCACCCGGCAACGCGTCGCGATAGAACGCCTCGCCGAAATACGTCAGATCGCTGTCGTTGGAGCAGCCGAACGAGGTGCGATCGGCCGCAGCCGCCGTGATGACGATGGTTTGCGGGTCGATCAAGCGTTCGATGAAGGCGCCCGCATAGCACGCCGAGATGACGATGACGCGCCACCTGATGCCGGATTCGCGCAAGGCATCGGCCAGATCCTCGTCGGTCAGATCGTCGAGCGGGAGCTGCGAATTGGAAACGACGATGGCCGGATCCTCGGAGCCATGCGAGGAAATCGACAGGATGAGCACGTCTTGGTCGAGATTCATGCGCGACGCGAGGCCGGCCAGGGCGTACCTCAGGCCCGACACGGTCGCGAGCGGCGCCTGCTCCAGGTCACGTTGATCGTTGATCAACGACAGGCTTCGATTGCCGACGTCATACCGCTCTCCGAGCACCCGCGACGCCAGCCCGATTTCCTGGGCGAATACCTTCTGCTCGCCGACTCCGGCGAACCCGACAAAGAACGCCCGCGGCTTCGGCGATTTCCCGCGTCCGACCGCCTCCAGCGCCCGATCGATGCGCTCGGCCTGTTCGAACAGAATGGACTCCGCATCGACGGCATCGCCGCCGGTCTGGGCGGTTTGCGCTTCGGTAGGTGCCCATACATCGGGAATGGCGTCGAGGACGTCGCTGAACCAGCCGAACGCCAGCATGAACACGAAACCGGTGCAGGCGGCCGTGCGCTGGGTGTAGCCCGTGATGGCGTGCATGCCACGCGCCAAGTACAACAGCGTATAAACAGCCACCGCGGCGGCTGCAACCAGGAACCAGGACGGATCGAGATACGCCGCCACCAAACTTGTGAACAGCAGCGGTAACGGAACCGCACCCATCGCCAATGCCAGCGCCGGCCCGAAATCAGGCGCCGGGCGGGCCCGCCATCGCAGCAGCGCCGCCAAGCCCAGGATTGCCAGCGCGTACCAACCCAGCACGGGTATTCCGCCGGCGATGAACTGTGGATCCGGTTGGGATTGCCACCGGTCGACGACCACCCACACCGCCAGCCACGCCACTGCCATGATCAGAGAGGCCCGTGCCGATCCCCGGAAGGGTGCCGATGTCACCGGCCTCAGGAGCCAAAGACGCGCAAAAACCGCGAACCAGCCTTGCGGCCGGTCTGCCGTGTGTGTTGGGATCTCATCCATTCGCCGTGGATGATACCAATGGGGGCAGTGTGACTGTGTACAGGTTGGGGCACTCGTCCCCCACGATCGCGGCGAGCGCCTACGTGGCTCCCAACGCCTCGGTCATCGGCAAAGTGATTCTCGCCGACCACAGTAGCGTGTGGTTCGGCGCCGTCTTGCGCGGCGACAATGAGATCGTCGCCATCGGCCGCAACAGCAATGTGCAGGACGGAGCAGTGTTGCACACGGACCCCGGCTTTCCCCTCAATGTGGGGATCGACGTCTCCGTCGGCCATCAAGCCATGTTGCACGGCTGCACCGTGGGCGACGGCTCCCTGATCGGAATTCAGGCCGTGTTGCTGAATGCCGCGGTCATCGGCAAGGGCTGCCTGGTCGGCGCCGGCGCCGTGATCACGGAGCGCAAGGTTTTCGCGGACGGCACGCTGATTCTCGGCGCGCCGGCCAAAGTGGTGCGCGAGCTCACCGCCGAGGAGCGGCAGAATATCGTGAAAATCGCCGCAAACTATGCGGCGCGCGCCGCGCATTACCGCAGCCATCTGCAGCCGCTCAATCAAGGTTGAGCCGCGAACCGGACGAACCGAAGGGGAGAGGGGCATGACAGACGATCTGAGCAGACGGGATTTCGTTCAGGCGACGGTGTCCGGTCTCGCCCTCGCTGCGGCCCCGGCGGCCGTGCTGGCGGCGGCCGTGAAGAGTGCGGATAAGAAGGCGGTATTGGGGCAGATTCCCGCGATGCATGCCGAGAACTTGAAGCGGCTGCAGGACTGGATCGCGCTGCCGTCGATTGCTGCGGAGAACCGAAATTATCCGCAAGGGCCGCAGTTCATGGCCAAGCTCGCCCAGGACGCAGGCTTTACGGACGTGAAGCTCATCCCCACGTCGGGGAAGCCCGGAGTATTCGGCAAGATCGACGCGGGAGCCCGCACCACGATCGGGATCTACTTCATGTACGACGTCAAACAATTCGTGCCCGAGGAATGGAGTTCGCCGCCGCTCGAAGCGCGGCTGGTGGACAAGCCGGGCCTCGGCACGGTGTGCATGGGGCGCGGCGCGGTGAATCAAAAGGGGCCCGAGAACTCCTTCTTGAGCGCGCTGATGGCATTCAAGGCGGCGGGCAAGAAATTACCGGTGAACCTGGTGCTGGTATGCGAGGGTGAAGAGGAGATTGCCTCGCCGCATTTTCACGAGGTGATCGCCAACCCCGAAGTCATGCCCGAGCTCAGGCGCTGTGTCGGCGTATTCATGCCGGAAGCGGGGCAGGATCGCGACGGCGGAGTGCAGGTTTCGCTGGGTGCCAAGGGTGTCGTGGAGCTCGAGTTGATATCGAGCGGCGAGAAATGGGGCCGCGGGCCGGCGCACGATGTGCATTCCAGCCTCGAGGCGCAAGTGGACTCGCCGAGCTGGCACCTCGTGCAGGCATTGAACACCCTCATCGAGGCGGACGGCCACACGCCGGCCGTGGAGGGTTTCTTCGACAAGGCCAAGCCGCTGACCGCGGCTCAGGTCGAGATGATCAAGGATCACGCCGCGAAGACGTCCGAGGCCACCGTGAAACAGCAGCTGGGCGTGCAGCATTGGGTTCACGACAAGAATTGGCTGGACTCCTTGATGCTGCTCGAATCGCGGCCGACGATCAACATCGAAGGCTTGGTAGGCGGCTACACAGGACCCGGCGGCAAGACGGTGCTGCCGCACCGGGCGGTGGCCAAGATCGACATGCGATTGGTGCCGGACATGACCGCGGCGGACACTCTGGACAAGCTGAAGGCCCACCTGGCGAAGCACGGGTTCGCCGATATCGAAGTCAATATGAGCGGCGGCTACGATCCGACGCAGACTGATCCCAATGCCAAGCTGATTCAGACCCAACTTGCGACGTACCGCAAGCTCGGATTGGATCCGCAGCTATGGCCGCGCTCAGCGGGATCCTGGCCGGGCTATGTGTTCACCGACGTCCCTTTAAGTCTGCCCGCGGGGCATTTTGGATTGGGTCACGGCACGGGGGCGCACGCCCCGGATGAGTACTATTTGATCGAGTCGAGTAATCCGAAGGTGTCGGGAATGGACGGGGCGATCGCGTCCTTCGTGGAATACCTGTACGCCCTCGCCTAGCGCTACAGGCTGGCGGTGCCTGAGCAGGTGATCGAATCGACGCTCACCTTCACCACATCGGTGGTGTGCTGGCCTTCGGCGGTGTCGAAGAACTGGCGGTCCACGGCGATGGTGCGGGCGGCGCTCGGCAGGACGGTGTAGTTCACATGCCTGATCTCCGATCGGGCGGTGCCGTCCTGAGTCTTCCAATCGACGCGGTAGCGGATGAGGCCGCTGCAGCCCTGCGCTCCACAGCGCCCGCCGTCGATGCCGAACACAATGCGGAACTCGTCCTTGTTCAGCCTCATGACCAGAGGATCCTGGGTCAGCGAGACCGAGCGCTTGGGCGGCGGAGCCGCGTCGGCGCTCGACGCCAACAGGGCGATCGCAGACATCGCAATCAAGGGCAGCGACACGGTCTTCATTCGTAATGCGGATCGTAGTTGCATGCCGCCACAATAACTGCGTGCGGGTGCAGCGGCAAACGAGGAAAAATCGCGCGCATCGCAAATTCGCTCATGCGTCGCTGCCGCACGAGCGGGTGATAGCTCGCGCCTAAGGACTCATCGCTGCGGCTTATGATCCGGGCTGTTTTCCGGCTTCTCCTGCTTGTCTTCTTTGCCGGCGCCGTCGGATTTGAACGCGGCGCGAGTTTTTTCCGCGCCCTTTTTTGCCGCGGCCGCCACCTCGTGGGCTCCCTGCTTGCTCGAAGCGGCGACGTGGTGAGCGATCTCCTTGCTCGACGCCGCCACCTGCTTGGCGCCTTCTTTCGCTTTCTGCGCGACGACCTTGGCGTCGCGCTTGACGGCTTCGGCGACGCTTTTGGCGCCGGCCGAAACTTTTGCGCCCACGTCCGACGGTGGATCGTCCGCCGCCTGCGCAACGACGGGACACGCCGCCCAACAGAGGGCGACGAACAGGGTCGCGGCGATTCCGCGCACATGTGGGATCAGCATGTTCACCGCCTCCTCTTGCTAAGAGAAAACATTGCCGTACTTCTCTCGAAGCGCCGCCTTCTGCACCTTGCCCGTGCCGCCGACGGGGAGCGAATCCAGGAATATCACATCGTCCGGAACGCACAGCCGCGCGACCTGCCGCGACAGAAATTCCAGGATCTCCTCCCGCTGTACATTCTGGCCCGGTTTACGTACGACGAACAGCAGCGGCCGCTCCTGCCATTTCGCGTGCTTTACTCCGATGACGGCCGCAGCGGCCACCGCCGGATGGCCGACGGCGGCGTTCTCCAGATCGATCGAACTGATCCATTCACCGCCGGTCTTGATGAGATCCTTGACGCGATCTCTGATTTGCATGGTGCCGCGTGCATCGATGGTGGCGATGTCGCCGGTGGGAAACCATCCGTCCCGCAGCGGCGATGAATCGCTCTTGTAGTAGCCGCTCACGATCCACTGCCCGCGAATCATCAGCTCGCCCTGCGATTTGCCGTCGCGCGGCAGCGTGGCGCCCTGTTCGTCCACGACTTTGATCTCCACACCGAATACGGATTTTCCCTGCTTGGCAATCACCGCATGTCTCTCTGCCGGCGGCTGCGTCTCCTGCTCGGCGTCCAGGCAGCTCAGTGTGGCCACCGCGACGGTCTCAGTCATCCCCCAGCCGTGCCGCACGTCGATTCCGTAGCGTTCGGACAGAGTGGCGATCAACGGACGGGGCAATGCGGAGCCGCCCGACACCAATCGCCGCAGAGTCGAGAATCGCAGGCCGTGCTGCTCGAGATGCTGCACCAGGCCCAGCCACACCGTGGGAACACCGGCGCTGACCGTGACCTTTTCGGACTCCATCAATTCGTACAAGGAGGCGCCATCCAGGCGCGGGCCCGGCAGCACCAGTTTCGCGCCGCCGACCAATGCCGCATAGGGAATGCACCAGCCGTTGATGTGGAACATGGGCACGATGGGCAGAATCGCTTCCCTGGCCGAAACGCCGAGTACTCCCGGCATGCAGATCGAGATGGCGTTGATCACCATGGCGCGATGCGAATACAGGGCGCCTTTGGGATTTCCGGTCGTGCCCGAGGTGTAGCACAGGGCGGCGGCGGCATGTTCGTCGAATTCCGGCCACTCGAACCGATCGGAATGCGCGGCGATCAATTCTTCGTAGCAGAGAAGGCTGGGCATCCCGTCGGCCGCGGGCATGTGGGCCGCGTCGTTCAACGCCACCCAAGCCTCGACGTTCGGGCAGTTGGGCGCGATTCCCTTGACCAGGGGCGCGAGGCTCGCGTCGAACAGCACGATGCGATCTTCGGCATGGTTGATGATGTAGATCAGCTGTTCCGGATGCAGGCGCGGATTGCAGGTGTGCATCACCATGCCGCTGCCGGAGACCGCGTAGTAGGCCTCCAGATGGCGATGGTTGTTACAGGCAATCGACCCCACCGCGGCGCCGGCCTCCAGCCCCAAGCCACGCAGCGCGTTTGCCAGGCGCCGAACTCGCGCGGCGCAATCGGAATAGGTGTAGCGGAAGATCGGACCGTGCATCTCGCGCGAGACGATCGCTGAGTCTCCAAACTGCGCCGCCGCATGCTCGATGATGCCGGATATCAGCAGCGGCCGGTCCATCATCATTCCACGCTGCAGCATGGTTACTTCCCGCCGGCCTGCTGTTCTCGATACGCAACCCAGCTTTGATCGATCAGATAGGCATGGATGTTGTCCACGTCCTGCTCGCTCAAGAGATCGTCGAAGCGCTCCATGCCCGCAGACGCGAGCACACCCTTCAACACGATGTCCTTGAATGCCGCATGCAGTCCGGGATTGAGCTTGCGCAGATCGGGAGTGCTGCTCGGTCCGAACACGTGGCAGCGCGAACATTCCTCGATGAATTTGACCTCGCCGGCATCGATTTCAGCATGGCCGGCGGTCTGCGCCGGCGGTTTGGCGAAGGGTTCCTCGACGCGCGCAGCCGGTGTGGGGACGGGACCTCCGCCCAACTTGAATACGATGACGCGGTTCGTGTTCTGAAATTTCAGCGCAGCGCTGCTCGGTGGAATCGGGCCCACGGTGATTGCGGTTCCACCGTATCCCGCTTGCACTGCGACGAATTGCTCGCCGTTGATCGCGTAGCTCATCGGCGCGGCCATGATGTGGCTGCCCGTCTTGATCGTCTTGAGCACCTTGCCCGTATCGGCGGCGTAAACCCACAGCTCGCCGCTGCCGCGCCCTTGGAATACCAGGTTGCCGGCCGTCGACATCACGCCGCCGTCGTAGCCGCGAATTCCCGAGGAGGTCTCGTGCTCCCATACGATCTTCTGGGCCACGGGGTCCCAGGCGCGGAGCAGTTCCCGAACCAGGTTCACCTTGCGCGTCGCTCGCAGCGTCGCAAGGTCCGGTACCGGCCCATACAGGCTCTTCAGCGCGGCGGCGTCATAGGTGTCGTCGGGATAAATGCCCTGCACCGTGAAGAACCCGTCGAGGAACTTCACCCGGCCCCCGTTGTGCAGCATGTCGACCCAGACTGCGGACAGGTCGATGACGGGGATGTAGACCAAGTGCGTCTGCGCACTGTACGACATGGGATTCCAGGTATGGCCGCCGGACCAGGAGGGGTAGACGTTCTTCGGCGACGAATACCAATCCGCGGCCTTGGTCACCACCGGCCGGCCGGTTTTCATGTCGATGTGGGACGCCCAGTTGACGTAGGTATAGTTCTTTGCGGAGAGCAGCTGGCCGGTCTTGCGGTCGAGGACGTAGAAGAATCCGTTCTTCGACGCCTGCATGATCACCGAGCGGCTCGCACCGTCGATGTCCATCTCGGCCAGAATCAATTTCTGCACCGAGTCGTAGTCCCAACTGTCGTGCGGGGTCGTCTGGTAGTACCAGGCCATCCGCCCGGTCGCCGCATCGAGGGCGATGATGGATGCGGTGAACAGACTGTCGAGCTTGGCCGGTCCGAGCTGGCGCAAATCGTAGGGAGCCGCGTTGGCCGTGCCGAAGTAAACCAGGTTCAACGCCGGGTCGTAGGCGAACCCGTCCCAGGCCGTTCCGCCCCCGTTGAATTCGGGCTTGCGATGCGGGTCCCAGGTGCTGTCGGCCTGCGCCAATTCCGGATTTTCATAGGGTTGACCGACCGCGGGCGGCACTGTGTAGAAACGCCATTCGAACTTGCCTGAGCTCAAGTCGTAGGCCGACACATAGCCGCGAACGGCGGTATGGCCCATGTCGGCGCCGCTGTTGCCGATGACCACGACGTCGCCCGCGATTTGCGGAGCGCCGGTGCTGGAGTAGGGCAGCTTGTGATTGGCGATGGTGTCGACGACCCAGATCTTCTTTCCGGTCGCGGCATCGAGCGCGTGCAGGCGCCCGTCGACCGACGCCACATACACCTTGCCCTTCCATACGGCCACGCCGCGATTGACCAGGTCGCAGCAGGGGTGCCTGCCCGCAAAGTAGTCGGGCTTCGGGTCATAGCGCCACAACTCCCGGCCGGTCGCGGCATCCAGCGCGTATACATAGCCCCAGGTTCCCGAGGTGAACATGACGCCGTCGATGACGATGGGAGTCGCTTCCTGGCCGCGCATGGGCTCGCCCAAGTCGTACTGCCAGGCAAAGCCCAGTTGCTTCACGTTCTTTGTGCCGATGCCGGTGAGGGGCGAGTAGTAGCTGCCGTCCTTGTCGCGCCCGCCGGTGAACCAGTTCTGCGGTTCCTTGTCCGCTTGGCCGAGGCGCGCGGCGTCGAGGTTGCCGGCCGACGGGACGGCGGGGACGGCCGCGGTTTTCGCCGTTGGCGCGGCCGCGGCGGCGCCCACGGCGGCCAGTAGGACGGCTGCGCAACGCAGCCCGACACGAACGCTCTTTTGGGTTCTGGTCAACGCGTATTCTCCCTGCAAGACGTGATCGAAAGCTTAGCCGACATCCGGCGGGAACGGTACCGATGCACCGACGCTACGTGTCGATCATCCCCAAGGCGAAACCGATGGCGCCGCCGGCCGCCTTCATTTTCGAGGCCGACAGGCGCGCGATCGGTGCGCTCAAGTTCGACTTGGGCACCGTTTGGATATTGTCGAAGTTGGCCGCGCAGGTGTCGGGCAGGCCGTCGTGTGCCGTAAGCACCACTTCGGTGGGAATACTGCGGATGGTCGAGGTGATTGGCGCAACGGTGACGCTGTTGAGCACGGCTATCGCCGAGTCAACCCCTCCTGGAAATTCACCGGACGCGCGGGCAGCATTGCCTCACAGGGAGTGCGGGGAGGCATTGCACAATACGCAAATGATTTGCTCCACAGTTAAAATTTTGTTTATATTCATACATGCTTATACCGCCTCCGAACCGCTGCCGCGCCGGCACCACAGCCTAAGTCCGCATGCCCTACCGCCTACTTCGTTTCGGCCTCTCGCGCCAGCACCCTGAGCCGCGCATGTTCACGCGCCACGACTCGCTGAAGGCGGGTTATGACGTGGTCATCATCGGTGCGGGCGGCCACGGCTTGGCGGCCGCGTACTATCTGGCACGCGACCACGGCATCCGCAACGTGGCCGTGCTCGAAAAGGGCTATATCGGCGGCGGCAACACCGGCCGCAACACCACCATCATCCGCTCGAACTACCTCACGCCCGAGGGCGTGAAATTCTACGACGAGAGCCTGCGCCTGTGGCAGGACCTTGGCGAGGACTTCGACTTGAACCTGTTCTATTCCGCGCGCGGCCATTACACGTTGGCGCACACGGACTCGGCGATGCGCACCATGCGCTGGCGGGCGGAGGTCAACAAGCACTTCGGCGTGCGCTCCGAAGCCGTCGATGCCGCCTTCGTCAAGCGCGGCATTCCCTCGATCGACATGAGTTGCGGAGGCCACGCTCCGATACTGGGCGCCTTGTTTCACGAGCCCGGCGCCATCGCGCGCCACGACGCCGTGGCGTGGGGGTATGGGCGCGGCGCCGACAGGCGCGGAGTGGAAATCCATCAGCAGACCGAGGTCACCGGGATTCGGGTTCAAGGCGGCCGCGTCACCGGGGTCGAGACCACGCGCGGATTCATCGCCACCCCGAAGGTACTGTGCGCCGTGGCCGGATTCACGCCGCGAGTGCTCGACATGGTAAACCTGCGCACCCCGATTTACGTGCATCCGCTGCAGGCCATGGTGTCCGAGCCCGTGAAGCCGTGGCTCGATCCCATCATCGTGTCCGGTTCGCTGCACGTCTATGTGTCGCAATCCGCCCGCGGCGAACTCGTCATGGGCGCCTCGCTCGATCCCTACGAGTTGCACATGACGCGGCCCACGCTGGATTTCGTCGAGGGGCTGGCCTCGCACATGTTGGACATGTTTCCGTTCCTGAGCGCGGTCAAGGTGAATCGGCAATGGGCGGGTCTCGCCGACATGACGCCGGACTTCGCACCCATCATGGGTGTGACCCCGGTGGAAGGGTTCTATTTGGACGCGGGGTGGGGTACCTGGGGATTCAAGGCCACTCCCGTGTGCGGCAAGACCATGAGCCACACCGTGGCAACCGGGCGCAATCATCCCTTGATCGAGGGCTTTACCTTCGATCGCTTCGCGCGCTACCAGCTCACCGGCGAGAAGGGCGCGGCGTCGGTGGGCCACTGATGAAAATCCTCGTGTGCCCATTGAACGGCCCGCGTCCTGTGAGCGAATTCGCCTACGGCGGCGAGGTGCGCCCCAGTCCCAACCCCGACACCTGCAGCGATACTGAGTGGAGCGACTATGTGTTCAATCGCTCCGGCTCGCCCGGTTCCAAGTACGAGTGGTGGTGCCACATTGCCTCGGGTTTCTGGTTCGTGGTGCTGCGCGATACGCTGCGCGATGTCGTCCTCGGCACGTTTCCCGCGGAGGCGGTACGGCTGGGACTGCCGCCTGCAACCGGCGCTT
>Ga0210391_10001127_pt1 | contig 25009 bp, 13 predicted proteins | sample IncBWC12OmetaG_FD_160573 | JGI IMG/M metagenome (GOLD analysis project Ga0210391, IMG submission 160573) | Forest soil microbial communities from Barre Woods Harvard Forest LTER site, Petersham, Massachusetts, United States - Inc-BW-C-12-O ...
CGGTGGCGCGGAGTCGTTCGGCGACGCCGTCGAGTTCGGCTTGAGCTTGTGCAACGGTGACGCCCGGAGCGAGTCGGCCGATCGTTTTAAGATAGCCAGGGCCGTCGATGGGCGCTTCCGCGAAACTGACCGGCATAAATATGTCCACGCTATCGGAGAGCGCGGAACTGGACGGCAGGATGAGCCGGAAATCTCTGGGCAGGACTCCGATGATGGTCACACCGTAGTCACCATTACGCAAAATTTTGCCGAGCACTTGAGGATCGCCGCCGAAACGTCGTTGCCAGAGCCCGTAAGAAATTACGACGTTGGTTCCGTCTTCGTGCTTGGCGTCGTCATCGCTGAAGAATCGGCCGGCGGCGGGTTCGGAACATAGCATCGATAGAAAGTTTGTGGTGACGAATCCGACTTTTACCTGCTCCGGCTCGCCGCTGCCGGGTACGGTGCCGTTGGTGATCCAGATGCCGCCGATTTCTCCGAACGATTTCGAATTCTGGCGCATCTGCAGCAGTTCATATCTGGAGGCCGGAGCGCGACGTTCTTCGGAGAGCCCAGTCCAGATGATCGCGAGACGGTCGGCGTGCGGGTAGGGAAGCGGCTTCAGAAGGATGGCGTCAACGACGCTGAAAATCGCTGTGTTTGCACCGATTCCCACTGCCAGCGTGACGATCGCGGCGATCGCGAAGGCCTTGTTGCGCGTAAGAAGGCGAAGGCCGTGACGCGCGTCCTGCAGGAAATTCTCGAGCCAGGTCATGGTCCACACCTCCCGCGTGTCTTCGGCCACGCGCGTTGGGTTTCCGAATTTGCGGATCGCGGCGTAGCGCGCTTCGTCGGCCGGCATGCCGCGATCGATGTTGTCCTGCGTTTCGCGTTCGATGTGCTCGCGTATGTCGTCGGCGAGCGAGTCGAGCATCTTTTTCCGGCGATTCCACATGAGCCTCGGACCTCCGGCCTTTAAGTCCGTGCGCGCTATTCGTGTCGCAGCGCAACCATTGGATCAACACGCATGGCGCGCCGAGCTGGGATGTAGCACGCGAGCAGCGCGACGCCCGTGAGGACGAGCGCCGCGACGACGAATGTCGCGGGATCCCACACGCTGACTCCGAACACCAGACTCGTCATTAATTTTGCGAGCGCAATGGCGAGCACCACGCCGACCGCTACGCCGATCAACGCCAGCCGCAACCCATTCCTTACCACAAGTCCCGACACGTTTGACGGTGGCGCGCCGAGCGCCATGCGAATGCCGAACTCGTGCTCGCGCTGCGAGACAACATAAGACATCACACCGTAAATTCCGATCGCTGCGAGCAGAAGAGCAAGCCCCGCAAAACTTGCGAGCAGCGTCGCCTCAAGCGTCGTGTCGCGCATCGAGTGCGACACGATTTCGTCCATCGTTCGCACATGGAAAAGCGCGAGGCGGCTGTCGAGCTTGCCGACTTCGCCGCGAATGGCGCGTTCGAGCTGCGCCGGCGGAATCTGCGACTTCACGGTGATATACATCGGGATAGCGTTGTCGAGCACCAGAGTCGAAGGGTAGTAAAGCTCGGGAAGCGGACTGTGGCGCAGGTCGCTCCACTCCTTCACATCGCCGACCACGCCGACGATCGTCGTGTTCATCCCGCTCATGTGCACGACTTTTCCGATCGCATCCTGTCCCGGCCAATACATCTTCGCCATCGTCTCGTTCGCGAGTGCGATGAATTGTAGATCCGCGGGAGGATGTTGCGCCTGCTCGGGAGTGAGCGCGTCGGCGCGCAGATTCATCGCGGCCGTGGTGCTCAGGTCTTCAGGCGTGAAGTTGCGGCCGCGCTTGAGCGGGATCCCGTAAGACTTGAAGAATTCCGGCGTGATGCTGTTGAATTCGACGAGTTCCGATTCGAGACTGGGACTCATCGCACCGTCGACGGTGACTGTTCCGTTGCGGCCGCCGAGAAGCGGAATCGAAACGGCGACCGACGCCGATTCCACGCCGGGCAGGGCTTTCAATCGCTCGACAAGCTGGTCGTAGAAGGCGCGTCGCGCATCGAGATTCTTGTAGGAGCCTTCGGGCAGCGAGATCAATGCGGTCAGGACGTTTTTCGAATCGAAGCCCATTTGCGTGTTGCGCAGGTTTGAGAAGCTGCGGAGTAGCAGTCCGGCGCCGAGAAGGAGCGAGAGCGACAGCGCAATTTCTGCGGCTACGAGAAAATTGCGCACCGCGTGGCGGCCGCCCGATGCGCCAACTGCGCCGGCGGAGGTTTTTAACTCGTCATGGAGATTCACGCGCGCCGCGTAAAAGGCCGGCGCGAGTCCGAAAATCACGCCGACCAGAACGCTGACGACCGCCGTGAACGCGAGCACCCATCCGTCGAGCTGGATCGCTGCAGCCTGCGGAAGGCGACCCGCGAATTCATTCCTCGCGAACTGGATGGACCAGATCGCGGCGATCGAGCCCAACACCGCGCCGGTGAGAGACAAGAGCAGGCTTTCGGTGAGCGATTGCTGAATGATGCGTCGGCGCCCCGCGCCCAACGCCGCGCGCATCGCGATTTCGCGGGCACGCGAAGTGGCGCGAGCGAGCAGCAGGTTGGCTACGTTTGCGCACGCCACCAAAAGCACCAGCGCCACAGCGCCGAGCAGAATCCAAAGCGACGCGCTGGAATCGCCGACCAGCATTTCCTTCAGCGGTGTGACGACCGCGCCAACCTTGTCGTTCGTGCCGGGATATTGTTTCTCGAGGCGCGCTGCGACTGCCGCGAGGTCAGCTTGCGCCTGCTTGGGCGTCACGCCGTCCTTCAAGCGGCCAATCGCCGGATACTGGTGCGTGCCGCGCGGCGTCAGCCCCTTTGGCGACATGTCGAGCGGTGTCCAGAGGTCCGTGCCCGGCGGAAAATCGAAGCGCGGCGGCATCACGCCGATCACGGAGTAGCTCTCGTTATCCAACTGAAGCATCGAGCCGACCGCGTCGCGGCGGCCGCCGAAATGGCGCTGCCAGAATGCGTAGCTGAGCACCGCCACGTGGTTTTTACCCTGCGCGTCGCTACCGGGATCAAAGCTGCGCCCCAGCATCGGCGAGATTCCAAGCACGTCGAAGAAATTCGCCTGAACGTTGGCGGATCCTGCGGGCTCAGCATTCCCATCGCTGCTGGCGTTGAAGCCCTCACCATAGCTGTAGAGGCTCGTCGCGGCGAGCGTTCCGTTTTGCGCCTGCCAGTCGAGATAGTCCGCGCCGCTCAAGGGAAATGTACCAGGCGAGGTTTCGGTTTCGTTGAGTGCGACGATGCGATCCGGTCGGTGGAAGGGAAGCGGCTTCAGCAACAAGCCGTTGATCACCGAGAACATCACGGTGTTCGCGCCGATGCCAAGCGCCAGCGTGAGCACGGCGACGATTGTGAACCCTGGAGTCTTCCGGAGCATTCGGATGCCAAACTTCACGTCCTGCGCGAGCTGTTCCAGCCAGACCATGCTCCAGACCTCCCGCGTGTCTTCGGCCACACGCGTCGCGTTTCCAAATTTACGAATGGCGGCGAAGCGCGCCTCGTCGGGCGCCATGCCACGGTCGATGTTGTCCTGCATTTCGCGCTCGATGTGCTCGCGAATGTCGCGTTCCAGCTCGTGCAACATCTTGTCGCGCCGGTTCATTACTCACCTTCTTGCTTCGCAGGCCGCAGGATCCGCGCGATTGCAGCTGCGAGCTTGTCCCATTTGCCGGTTTCCACCGCCAGCTGGCGCCGGCCCTTCGCGGTGAGCCGGTAAAACTTGGCGCGGCGGTTGTTTTCGGAGGTTCCTTCTTCAGCGGTGATCCAGCCTCGCTTGATCAGGCGGTGGAGCGCCGGGTAGAGCGAGCCCTGCTCGACCTGCAGGACGCTGTCGGAGGTGACTTCGATGGCGCGCGCGATGGCGTGGCCGTGCGCCGGTCCCATGCGCAACGTCCGCAGAATCAGCAGGTCCAGGGTGCCTTGCAACAGCTCGATGCGTTCTTTCAGTTCTCGGGTAGTCATTCTAGGTGAAGCCTACCTTGCTCCAGTAGAATGTCAAGGTGAGAGCTTCGAATATTCCTTACGCAGGCATGCGGGAATTTGTTCCGCGGTTTTTTGGGCCTCTACAGCACGGGCCGGGCGGACGTGGCATAATGGAGTTCAGGCTGCCGCAAGGCGCCCTTCAGGAGGTGTGATGTATCCCGAACAGTTTGTTCAACCGATGCGGGCCGAGCTGACCAATATTGGCTTCCGCGAGCTGCGCACGGCGCAGGACGTGGATGCGGTGCTCAAGACCGAGACGCGGCCGACGCTCGTCGTGGTGAATTCAATCTGCGGTTGCGCCGCAGGCAAGGCGCGCCCGGCGATAGCCATGGCGCTGAAGAACGCGGCACGTCCGGAGGTGCTTACGACGGTCTTCGCCGGCCAGGACCCTGATGCCACGGAGCGTGCGCGGTCGTATTTCACGGGTTACCGGCCATCGTCGCCGTCGATCGCGTTGATGCGCGACGGCAAGATCGTCTTCATGCTCGAGCGGCAGCAGATCGAAGGGCGCGATCCATTTTCGATTGCCACCGATCTCACGGCTGCGTTCAACCGCTTTTGCGCTCCGGCAACGGCTGGGGCGGCACAACAGTAACAGCAGGCCTCCTCGCGAAGTTCACGGGACAGCCGCCAAGGCTGTCCCGACGCGGTCCTCGCACTATCTCTCCCGCATCAAAGTCGTGCATCCGATCTGCGCGGCGCGCCACATTTTAGAGCGCGAAATTCTTGGCGCTCTTCCCGCGCAGCCGCGTAGAGGCGTAAAGTAGAGACGCTCAACCGCACTTTGTACGCCGCATCCGGGGAGAATTCATGAGCGAGAGCAAATCTTCGAATACCGTATTGCCTCCTGAAATTTCCGCGAACGACGACACCCCCAAGCCAAAGAACGGTTTTACGCGCCGGACGATTCTCAGTGGCATCGGCGCCGCGGGCATCGCCGTTACGGCGAGTCCGGTCTTTGCCGCGACGTCCGTGATCGTGGACACCGAACTCGTCGAACAAAGCGCGCCTCCCGCAGGAACGATTCTGGTGTCGCTTACGATCAACGGGAAGACTCACGCGCTAAATATCGAGCCGCGCGTCACGCTCCTCGATTGCTTGCGCGAAAATCTCGACCTCACCGGCACAAAAAAAGGCTGCGACCACGGTCAGTGCGGCGCCTGCACGGTGCACATCAACGGCCGCCGCGTGAATTCCTGCCTCACGTTTGCCGCGATGCACCGGGGCGATGAGATCACCACAATCGAAGGCATCGGCCAGCCGGGGAACTTGCACGCGATGCAAGCAGCGTTCATCGAGCACGACGGCTTTCAGTGCTGGTACTGCACGTCGGGTCAAATCATGTCCGCCGTGGCGTTGTTGAAAGAGCCGTGGGGGCCGGAAGACAAAGACGTGAAGGAAGCGATGGCGGGCAATATCTGCCGTTGCGGCGCGTATCCCAACATCATTGCCGCTGTGCAACAGGTCCGCGGCAATGGAGGGAGCAAGGCATGATCGACTTCCAGATTGTCACCGCTGAATCCCCGTCGCAGGCCGCGCAACTCGCGTCCGGCTCGCAAACCGCGCAACAGGGCGCGGACATTCGATTCGTCGCCGGCGGCACTACGTTGATCGACCTGATGAAGCTCGACGTGGAAGCGCCGAAGAAAGTGATCGACATCAACCGGCTCGACCTAGCCAAGGTGGAGAAACAGCCGGACGGCACGCTGCGCGTTGGTGCGCTCGTGCGAAATGCTGACCTAGCACACGATCCGAACGTCGTGCGCGATTATCCGGTGCTCTCGCAGGCGCTGCTTTCGGGCGCGTCGGCACAGCTTCGCAATATGGCGACCACTGGTGGCAACCTGCTTCAGCGCACTCGCTGCATGTACTTTCGCGATCTCGCCTTCACGGATTGCAACAAGCGCATTCCCGGCTCGGGTTGCGCCGCAATGGGTGGGTTAAATCGCACGCACGCGATTCTCGGGACGAGTGATCACTGCATCGCGACGCACCCGTCGGACATGGCCGTGGCGATGATGGCGCTTGAGGCCGTCGTGCACGTCAACGGAGCGAGCGGTGAACGCGACATTCCTCTCGCGGACTTTTATTTGTTGCCGGGCACGACGCCGCAAAACGAAAACGTGCTGAAGCCGGGCGACCTGATCACGTACGTCACGCTGCCTGCGCCGATCCCGAACGCGAAGTCGCACTACCTGAAGCTGCGCGATCGCGCGTCGTACGAGTTCGCGCTAGCGTCGGCGGCGGTGATCGTCGCGACCGATGGCGGCCCCAGTGGAGGAAAGATCACGCACTCCCGAGTCGCGCTTGGCGGCGTCGCGACCCGGCCGTGGCGTTCGCACGAAGCCGAGCGCGCCCTAGACGGCAAGCCCGCGAACGAAGCTCATTTCCGCGCTGCCGCCGAAGCGGCGCTGCGCGACGCGAAGCCGCAATCCGGCAACAAATACAAAATCGAACTGGCCAAGCGCTGCATCGTTCGCGCGCTGACCACTGCCACGGCACAAGCCTGATAAAGGGAGCACCCGCATGGCTCAAGCTGCAACCGGGAATCTGATCGGCACCTCCGTTCCGCGCATCGACGGGCCGCTCAAGACCAGCGGCACGGCGAAGTACACCTCCGACCACAACTTCCCGAACATGGTCTATGCCGTGCCCGTTCAGAGCTCCATTGGGAAGGGCAAGATCAAGTCGATGGACGTTTCGGACGCCGAAAAAATGCGCGGCGTCCTGCGCATTTATCGCTTCGGCCACGTTCCGCACCTTTTTCGTGCGCATGGCGATGACTTCGACGCGCACGTCGACGAGACTCGGCCGCCGTTTGAAGACGAAAACGTCTATTACAACGGCCAGTACGTGGCCGTGGTGTTCGCGGAAACGCTGGAGCAGGCGCGCGCGGCAGCAAACAAGGTGCGCGTGGAATACGCGCCGGATACGCCGAATGTCGCGCTCGATTTAGCCGACGGCTTCAACGCAAAAATGAAAGAGATCAGCAAACGCGGCGACGTCGATTCCGGATTCGCCAGCGCGCCGGTAAAGATGGACCAGACCTACGTCACACCGATCGAGACGCACAATCCGATCGAATTGCACGCGACGGTCGCGACCTGGGACGGCGAGAAGTACAAGCTGTACGAGACCACGCAATCGATCATGAACCACCAATCGGCTAAGGCGCAGATGCTTGGCGTGCCCAGAGAAGAAGTGCAGATCGTGATGAAATTTCTCGGCTCGGGATTCGGCGGAAAGCTGTGGCCGTGGACGCACGACGTGCTCGCAGCAGCTGGCGCCCGCGATCTGAACCGGCCCGTGAAACTGGTGGTCGACCGGCGCATGATGTTTTCGAATGTCGGCCATCGGCCGCGCACGCAACAGCGCATCCGCCTCGGCGCGACAGCCGATGGCAAGCTGACGTGCCTTCAGCACGACTACGTGAGCGACACGTCGATTCTCGATGAGGTGTCCGAGGACTGCGGCGAGGCGACACCGTACCTCTACAGCACTCCAAATCTGCGCATTCGCGGAAACATGGTTACGCGCAACGTTGGCACGCCTACCGCGATGCGCGGGCCCGGCGCCGTTCCCGGCCTCTACGCGCTCGAATCCGGGATGGATGAGCTGGCCATCGCGCTGAAGATCGATCCCGTGCAGTTGCGCCTGATAAACGAACCGCAGATCGACGAGAGCAACGGCCTGCCGTTTTCATCGCGCCACTTAAAAGAGTGCCTTACTACCGGCGCGGAGAAATTTGGCTGGTCGAAACGCAATCCGGCGATTGGCTCGATGAAACGCGGTGAGCTCACGCTTGGCTGGGGCGTCGCGTGCGCGTCTTGGATCGCCATGCGCATGCCGTGCAAAACCAGCTTGCAACTCAACGATGACGGCTCAGCTCGCATCAGTTGCGCCACGCAGGATATCGGCACAGGCACGTACACGATCTTCGCGCAAGTGGTGAATGCCAAGACCGGTGTGCCGATCGACAAAATTCAGGTCGTTCTCGGCGATAGTTCGCTTCCTCCCGGGCCGATTTCCGGCGGTTCGTGGGTCACCGGCACGGTAATCCCGTCCATCGCAAATGCGGCGGACAACGCGATCAAGCAGCTTCTCGACGTCGCGGTAAACGGCACGAATTCGCCCTTTCACGGTCGTGACCCCAAGGAACTCGAGTTCAGTGGCGGCAAAATCCGCCTGAAATCCGACTCCTCGTCGACTGGTATCTCGTTCGATGAGTTGCTCCGCAAGGGAGATCTTCATTACGTCGAGGGACAGGGCGATTCGATGGCCAGCTTCATGGACCCGAATGCTCAAAAATATTCACTCCACTCTTACGGCGCACAGTTTGTAGAGGTCGAGTGGGATCCCGGCATCGCGCGCCTGCGAGTCAGCCGGGTCGTTTCCGTGATCGACGTGGGCAAAATCATGAACCCGCGCCCGGCGCGCAACCAAGTGGAAGGCGCGATTGTAATGGGCGTCGGGATGGGACTGTTTGAGGAGACGCATTACGATCCGCGCAACGGCCGAGCCGTCAACTCCAACCTGGCCGACTACATCGTGAGCTCCTGCGCCGACTGTCCGGAAATCGACGTCACGTTCCTCGATTATCCCGACAAAGTCCTGAACGAGTTCGGAGCGCGCGGCGTCGGCGAAATTGGCTTGGCAGGCGTCGCCCCGGCGATCACCGCGGCCGTTTACCACGCCACGGGAGTCCGAGTCCGGGAGCTGCCCATCCGGATTGAGGACCTGATTAGCACGCCCCATACGGCATAGTGTGTCAGCGGTGAATCGGTTTCCAGTCGCGATGCCATTGCCGTACGGTTTCGTATCACAGTGAGACACTTCGGCCCGCTCCGGCATACAGCGTTTGCTGTAATCCCCTTTAGAATGTTACTCGTAGTACCATTCTTCGCCCTTGACCGCTGCGGATGGTTACTCTATAACTACAACACTCGGAGAAGACTATCCGAGGTGTATAGAAGTCCCAGCTAGGCAGGAGCCCCGATGATTCGGTTCACTACTAAAGCAATCCTAATCGCAGCACTCGCTCTGTTTACGTTCGTCGCGACGGCGCCTACCGCGTCGGCAGACAGCGGTCAGCTCGACGTGAACAATTCAAGCTTCGCGCTGAATAACTTCAACATCACCGGCCACCATGTCGACGCAAGCTTTCAGTTCGGCTCAGATGCCTGGGTGCTTTTGTTCGAAGGCGCGTTCGGCGATTTGAAAACGCTTAGCATCGTGAGCGACGGAACGACGTACACGTTCTCCGGCGTCAAGATCAAAGACACGGGCTGGGACCTCTGGAAAGGTGGTCTTAATATCGACTTCAAGTTCGACAAGGAGTGGACTTCGGACTCCGCGGTTCCTGAACCGTCCACCGTTCTGTTGATCGGTTGCGGTTTGCTGGCGCTGGCGATCGTTTCTTCGCGCAAGCAGCTCCGCGCGTAATATCCGTTTAACCTTCTTCGGGCGGGTGAGCAATCACCCGCCCATTTTTTTTGGCCCATCGAACTTCGCTTGCCCCGCCCCTCCTCTTGCACTGGCGGTTTGAAGTGACTATGCTTCGTCTGCCCCCTCTGCTTCGTGCATTCGGTCCAATTGCGCCTCCACGAACGGTGTCTCAGCGCATCGGTGCGCTCGGCCCCGGGTTCCCCCGGCTCCTGAATCGCGGCCCCGTATCGGAGGATCGTCATGAAGCGCGTTCTCTTGCCATTGTTCTTGCTCGCTGCTTTTGCGTTCACGTGCCAGGCGCAAAATACCATCAGCACCGTCGCTGGCGGCAATCCCTTGACCGGCACGAACCCTACAGGAACAGCCATCGAAGGCCCGTACGGGTTGGTGCGCGACGCAAGCGGCAACCTCTTCGTCCTCACCGATCAGGGCATCATCTACAAAGTCACGCCGGGGACGGCCGCCCCCAGCACAATTTCGGTCTATGCCGGAGCGATCACCGCGGGCTATTCCGGCGATGGCGGTCCCGCCAGCTCCGCGCTGCTGAATCAGCCCTTCATGGGCACGCTCGACGCGAGCGGAAATCTCTACTTTTCCGATGCGGGCAACTGCGTCATTCGCGAAATCAGCGCTACCACCCAAGTAATTACCACCGTGGCGGGCAACGGCGCGTGCGGCTATTCGGGCGATGGCGGACAAGCAAAGAACGCCGAGTTCAACAATCCTCAGGGCATCGCTTTTGACGGAGCCGGCAACTTGTATGTGGTCGATTGCGTAAACTCCGTCATCCGCAAAATTACGACTGCAGGCGTGATCTCAACCTATGCGGGTGTGGCCGGAACCAGCGGATACAACGATAACGTCACAGCGCTTCAGGCGACATTCAACACGCCGGAGGGAATCGCGTCGGACGCAAACGGGAATCTCTACGTCGCCGACACCTACAACAACGTCATCCGCTACATCAACGTGACCACGCAAATCGTTTCGACCGCCATTGGAACAGGGGCTTATGAATACAGCGGTGACGGCGGTCCCGCCACCCAGGCCGGTCTGCGGCAGCCTTTCGGCGTCACGCTCGATGGGAACGAGAATGTCTACGTTGCGGACACCGTGGACGCCGTGATTCGCAAGGTGGATTCATCCGGAACCATCACCACCATCATTGGCAATAACGGCTACGGTTTTGGCGGCGACGGCGGGCCGGCATTGCAAGCAACACTGACCAATCCGTTCCAAATCGCCGTCGATAACGCCGGTGACGTATGGCTCACCGACTACTGGAACGGCCGGATCCGCTTCTACAATGCGAATCCCAACAGCCTCACCATCAACACCATCGTCGGAAACGGATCGATCTATGACGGTGGTCCGGCGCTGCAGTCCAGCCTGCATTTTCCACGCGCGCCGAAGCTCGATCCAAGCGGCAATCTCTACATCACCGATACGCAGAACAATGTCGTTCGCGAAGTGAATGCGAACGGAGATATCAACATCGTCGCAGGTACGCAAATTCCTTGCGCCTACCCAACCGCTGTCTGTGGAGACGGCGGTGGCCCCACGGACGCATCCTTCTACGGTCTCCGTGGAATCGCGTTCGATAACTCCGGCAATCTGGTCGTCATGGATACGAACGACAGCCGCGTACGCAAGGTCGTCAACGGCGTTGTAAGCACCATCGCCGGCGATGGCACCTATGGATTCACCGGTGACGGTGGGCCCGCGACCGCAGCCGAACTGAGCTATCCGTGGGCAGGCGGCTACGACGCGAAAGGGAATCTTTACGTTCTCGATGCGTACAACAATCGCGTTCGAATGATCGACACCAACGGCAACATTTCCACTGTGGCGGGAAGCGGCAACCCAGGGTGTGGAAACGGCGGCTATTCCGGTGATGGCGGACCGGCCACCAGCGCGCTGCTGAATTGCCCGATCGGCCTCGACGTGGACGCGGCGGGCGATCTCTTCATTTCGGACTACTACAACTTCGTAATCCGCAGGGTCGATGGGAAGACCGGAATCATTACGACGGTCGCCGGGACTCCAGGAAAGCCGGGTTACTCGGGCGACGGTGGCCCTGCGACTGCCGCGACGATCGCCTATGCGGACCGCGTGTCGGTGAACGCCGCCGGCAACCTCTTCATTTCCGATTCTGGCAACGATGTGATCCGTCGTGTGGACGTAGTCACAGGAATCATCGAAACCTTCGCAGGCAATGGCAAGTTCGCATTCGCAGGCGACGGCGGCGCTGCACTCTCCGCCAGTTTTGCTACGCCGACCGGCGTGGTCGTAACCAACTCCGGAGATCTCTACGTCGGCGACATTTTCAACAATCGCGTACGCAAGGTCACGCTCACGCCCGGAGCCACATTGGGTCCGGCCACAGTTCCATTCGGGAATCAATCGCAGGGCACCACAAGCGCCACGCAGACCGTGACGCTCACCGATTCCGGCGACGCTCCGCTTACGATTTCCGGAGCTTCGACCACCGGCGATTTCACGATCCAGACCAACAACTGCACCACGACACTGGCCACCGGCGCGAGTTGCACAATTCTGGTTACGTTTACGCCCACAACCACCGGAGCACTCACCGGCACGCTCTCCGTCACCGACAATTCGCTGCCAAACGGCACGCAGTCCGTCAATTTGACCGGCACGGGCACGACGCAAGCGTCGGGCTCCGCGCTTTCCATCACGAAATCGCATACCGGTAACTTCACGCAAGGGCAGGCTAACGCGAGCTACACGGTCACCGTGTCGAACGCTGCCGGTGCCGGAGCCACGAGTGGCACCGTCACGGTTACGGATACCGTGCCGTCCGGACTAACGCTCGTCACCATGGCAGGCACGGGCTGGACTTGCGCCGTGATTCCCACCTGCACGCGCACGGACGCGCTGGCCGGCGGCTCGAGCTATCCCGCTATCACGGTTACCGTGAACGTAGGCGGCAGCGCGAGCTCTCCGCAAGTGAACGCTGTTTCCGTATCGGGCGGCGGATCGGCTACGGCCAACGCGACGGACTCAACCGTGATCAACGCCACGACGGGCGCCACCTGGACGAACACGGGCAGCATGGCCACGGGCCGCGCTGAAAACACCGCTACGCTGCTGACCACTGGGAATGTACTTGTCGCAGGCGGCGTGACCGGCTCGAGCACTGTCACCGTGACACCGATCGCGTCCGCCGAGCTTTACAATCCGGCTTCCGGAACCTTTTCCTCCGCCGGAACCATGACCACCCAACGCGCGCAATTCACCGCGTCGCTACTCACCACGGGCACCAACTCAGGAGATGTGCTGCTTACGGGCGGATATTCCGTCACCACGTCGACTGCGATGGCCACCGCCGAACTCTACAGTCCAACCGGCGGCACCTTTACCGCGACGCAAGGTAATATGACCGCGGCACGCGTGGATCACACCGCGACCGTGCTTCAGAATGGCCAGGTTCTCATTGCAGGGGGCCAAGTCATTGCCACCGCCGAACTCTACACTCCGGCGTCCGGGACCTTCGCCGCCACCGGCAGCATGACGACGCCCCGCTTTAACCACACCGCCACTCTGCTCAACAACGGAATGGTGCTGATCGCCGGAGGAAGATCGACGGCAGGCGCGTATCTCGACACGGCTGAAGTCTACAACCCGACGACGGCAACGTTCACGGCCGTGCCGGGAACGATGAGTTCGCCGCGCGAAGCACATACGGCAACGCTGCTGAACGACGGAACCGTACTGCTCGCCGGCGGTGGAGTCGCCTCCTCCGGATTTTTGACCGTCACCGGCTCGGCCGACATCTACGACCCAGCTAGCAATACGATCACGCCGCTCACCTCGGCACTCTCTGTGCCGCGTGCGTATCACACCGCGACTCTGTTGACGGACGGCACGGTAGTGCTTGCCGGCGGCGGCAATTCCAGCGATCCGTCTGTAGGCGAATTCCAGGCGCTCTCGAGTGTCGAGATTTACAATCCGGCGACGAAGACGTTTTCGCTCGCCGCCAGCCTGAACTTTGGTCGCGGATACCATACCGCGACGCTCCTCAATTCCGGCGCTGTGCTCACCGAAGGCGGGTTCAGCGGAAACAACACGGACTACACGATCCTGGCGAGCGCCGAGCTTTACAACGCCAGCGCTGCGACGGGTCCTGCTGCGAGCGTTGTGCCGACGAGCCTCACGTTTGCGAGCCAGCCCATTAATAGCTACAGCGCTGCGCAAACTGTGACGCTTACCAATACGGGAACCGTGAATCTGCTCGTCTCCTCCGTTGCCATCAGCGGAACCAACGCTACAAACTTCAACATTTCGGGTGGCACGTGCGAAGCGGGTGGCTCAGGTGCCACAGGAGTCACAGTTCCTCCCCAGGAAAATTGCACCATCCTCGTGAAATTCAATCCGCCGACGGCGACTTCCTTCTCGGCGACGTTGACGTTCACGGACAACGCCACTCCCGCGACGCAAACGGTGATGCTCAGCGGTACCGGTGTCGCGACCGGCGGCACGATTACGCTCACTCCCGCCATCGGCAGCACGATCGCATTTGGCAGTGTGCCGGTCGGAACGATTAGCGCGGCGCAGACCGTCACGATCACGAATACCGGCACCACTCCGCTTGCGCTAACCAACATCAGCGACACGCCAGAAGATGTCTTTGCCGTGCTGAGCGGAGATTGTCCAACCAGCTTGGTCCCCGCTCCTGCGGCGGGATCGAGCTGCACCGCGACCATCAATTTCGAACCTTCGGCCACTGGCCCCGTAACCGGCACTCTCGATATCGTTACGAGCGATCCGAAAAACGGAACGGCCGCCATCACGCTCACTGGCACGGGCATCGCGCAAGGTTCAGTGGTCACGCTGAATCCGACGAGCCTGACGTTCGCGTCGCAGCCGCTTCACACCACCAGCACGCAGCAAACCGTTACGCTCACCAACAGCGGCAATGTAGCGCTCACACTCACCTCGATTTTCGTCACCGGAACGAACGCCGCGGACTTCACTGAGTCTGACAATTGCGCCTCACCCATCGCCGTCAACGCGAAGTGCACGATCGGCATTACGTTCACTCCGTCGGCCACCGGCACTCGCACCGCAAGCATCAGCATTACGGACAGCGCCACTGGCAGCCCGCAGACGGTGCCTCTGACCGGCACCGGCGCGAGCGGCAATGCGCCGGCGGTAACTCTCGCACCGACAAGCTTGACGTTTGCATCGCAAAACGTCGGCACGACGAGCCCAGCTCAAGCCGTTACGCTCACCAATAGCGGCAACGCAGCGCTCACGATCACCGGCATCACGATCGCCGGCGCGAATACCGGCGACTTCGCCGAAACCAACACGTGCCCCGCGAGCTTGGCGGCTGAGGCAAATTGCGCGATCAACGTTACGTTCAAACCCACCGCCTCCGGCGCGCGGACCGCGAGCGTGAGCATCGCCGACAACGCGACGGGTAGCCCGCAAGCCGTCACGCTTTCCGGTACCGGCGCGGCAACCACATCGACGGTCACTGTCTCGCCCACCGCGCTGCAGTTCCAGTCGCAGACGCTTCAGACCACCAGCTCGCCCATGAACGTCACCGTGACCAACACCGGCACAGGCGCCGTGCAGTTCGCCGGCTTCACCATCTCGGGCGCGAACAGCGGCGACTTCGCGCTCGGCACCGGTACGTGCAACTCGAGCGGCTCGCTTGCCGCTGGAGCAAACTGCACGATCGCGGTCACGTTCACGCCGGCCGCTGCAGGTGCGCGCACGGCCACGCTCAGCGTCGCGGACAGCGCCACCGGCAGCCCGCAAACCGTTGCATTATCCGGCATCGGAGTCGCAGCCTCTGTAATCGTTACCGTTCCGTCCGGCGGCTCGACCACAGCCACTTCCGCTCCGGGCGGCACCGCCTTCTTCGGCTTGATTCTCACCGGCGCTCCGGGCGTCACAGGAACAGTCACGCTGGGTTGCACGCCGTCGTCGCCGACGCTTACGTGCTCCGTGATTCCCAGCACCGTGACGCTCACGCCCGGCGGGACCACAGAAGTTGCCTTCGGCGTTCAGACGTACTGCCAGGGCACTACTTCAAATGGTGCATTGTTCGGCACCGGCGGCCGCTTCGGCGATCGCATGGGCCCCATGCTGCTCGCGTTGCTTTCACTCTTGATGGGATTTGCGATGTGGACGCGGCGACGCAATCCGCGGCTCGCGTTGGCCCTCGCGATGGTGGCTCTCATCGTGATCGGCGGCGCGGCGTGCAGTGGCGGCCTCCCTAAGGGGCCGAACGGCGTAACGCCTGCGGGCACGTACTCGCTGACGCTGACCACTACGTTCAACGGGCAGACGCAGACGTACCCGAATTATCTGACGCTTATTGTGAATTAGGCTTCGACTGGTTCGGTGCAGTGTTCGAGCCGGCCGCGGGAGGCTTCGCGCTCGCGCGCCTCGATGTTCTCGTGTGCGGCACCTTGTTGTAATCCGGCATGTACGCACACATGCCGCCGGCCTTCGTCGCCTTGATGTAGCCCGCCACAAGCTCGTCCTGGTAATGGTCGATCGCAAAGTCGAACGGATCGTTCGGCGTCATATCGAGAAGCTGCATATCCGTGTCAGCCATCGTGAGCTTGCCGAAGCGGATCGAACCGCCGCGAAATTGTATGTAGTTCTGCCCGCCGCACGTGGTCGCGATCCCTTCCTGTTTTTGCTCCGATGCCGGAGGCCCAAAGGCCAGCGCAATCGCGCCGTTTTCGACGCGAATGGCAGTGAGGTGCCCGCGCATCGTCGGCGGCGGCAGGATTAGTTCCGGGTCGAGAATCAGGTCGTCCTTATCCGCCGAGACGCCCGGAACCTTTTTCGTGTCGATCAGTTTCTGTGTGTCGAGGCCGAGCATGTCCATCAAGCCTTTCACTTCCACCTTCAGGGCCTTTACCTTCGCCGTGTGCACGCGGATTTTTCCATCGGCCGTCGTCGAAACTGTTCCAGACGTTTCAAACGGCACGCCGCCTTTGCTCACCAGCAGCCCTTTTACCACCATCTGATCGCCTTTGATTTCGACCGAGAGCCTTTTCAACGGCGCATCGGCGGCGGCGAATACGTAGTCGTTCAGGTCGTTCGTCAACGCTTGGGAGCTCACCGTGATCGACGCCGAATCGACGTCCACGACGAACGATTGCTTGTCGTCGAAGATCGGGAAGTCGCCCTTGATCGGCGTCAGCTTGCCGTTCAGCGCGATAATGTGCACCACAATTCCGTCCGCGAGGTGGAGCTCCACGTTTTTCATGCCCGTTTTTACGGACTGAGGGGACGACGCTTGCATCTGCGACGTCGCACTTGGACTTTTTTTACCGTTGGCTGCGTTTTGTGCCGCGGCAGGATGAGCCATGCCAAACGCGAAGAGTAATGCAGCCGTGAAAAGTTTGGAAAGCAGGGAAGTGGCGCTGTTTTCAGACAAAAGTTTGGGCAAAAGTTTATTTTTCACCCCGGTTAGATGAATCGTCGCGCGCTCGTTGCGCTCGGGTCTTCGCTGTATCGCTCACAGACGTGAATTCCCACAGCCGCACCTTCTCCCTGTTGACTTTTGCCTGCGAGCTAATGGAAAATCCTTATAGGCGAAGAAAAAGCGAAAACTGCATTTCGCCTCCAAAGCCGCCAAAACCCATGTCCGCCAACGTCGCCTCTCTTCGTTCCACTATCGAAACCGCCCTCGCCGGCCGCGTCGCCGCTCCTTTCAATTATCGCGATCGCAACGCCGTCCCCACCGTTCCCACGGGCATCGCCGAGCTGGACGCTCTCGCCGGTGGCCTGCCGCGCGGCGCGCTCACCGAAATTTTCGGACCGCCCTGCTCCGGCCGCACCAGCCTGCTCGTTGCCGCGCTCGCCGCGCGCACGGCCGATGGCGAAGCCTGCGCGCTGATTGACGCGTGCGACACCTTCGACCCCCACTCCGCCGAAGCCGCGGGCGTCGACCTGAAAAAAGTTTTGTGGGTGCGCTGCAAAAATATCGACCAGGCTCTGCGCGCGGCGGACCTGCTGCTGCAAAGCGGCGGCTTTGGCTTTGTCGCCGTCGACCTCACGGAAATCGCGCCGCGCCTGGTTCGCCAGGTGCCGCTCGATTCGTGGTTCCGCTTCCGCCGCACGGTGGAAGATACGCCAACGATCCTGATGTTGCTCGGCCAGGAATCGAACGCGAAAACCTGCGCCTCGCTTGTGCTGCGGATGGAGCCCCATCCCGCGCATTGGAAAAAAACGGAAACGTCCGCACCTCTGAACATCGCGCCGCTTTCCGTCGGCCTGCTGCTCGAAAGCTTCGGCGCACGCGCGGAATTGCTGCGTTCGCGCATCCAGCGCGCGGCGGCAGGCGCGGGTTCGGGTCGCACCGGATTTTCCGTGGATCGTCCGGCGGGCGAAGCCGTCTTCCACTCGCAAATGAAATGGGATTCCCCGGGCGATGGTCCCGCGCTGGTTCGCCTGAGATGACGGACATCGCCTGCCATCGCTGGAGAGGGAACTGGAAAAAACGCGCTCATGGCCTTCGCTTCGATTCACATCCCCGATTTCCCGGTGCAGGCGGTTGTTCGGATGCACGCGCATCTTCGCGGTCGCGCGATTGCGTTGGTGGATGGCGTGCCACCGCTGGTGAAAGTCGTGGCCGCGAATCCCGCGGCGTTCGCGGCGGGAATTCAGGTGGGCATGTCGAAATCGCAGGCCGAGCAATTTACTGGAATCGAGATTCACAATCGCTCGCGTGCCCTGGAAAAAGCTGCGCATGCGGCGCTGCTCGATTTGGGCTGGTCGATTTCGCCGCGCATCGAAGATCATGCCCCGCACGAAATTGTTGTGGATCTCGCCGGTCTGGAGGCGCTGCTTGGTTCGCATGAAAATATCGCGAACGAAATGGCGCGCCGCGCCGCGTCGCTGAACCTGTCCGCGCATATCGCCGTCGCCGCGAATCTCGATGTATCCATTCACGCCGCGCGCGGCTTTGCGGGCATCACCGTGATTGCTCCGGGCAAGGAAGCGGCGCGCCTCGGCGTCCTGCCTATCGAAGTTCTTTTGCCCTCTGAAGACGCGCGCGAAACTCTTGAAAATTGGGGCATCCGCACCTGCACGGCTCTGGCGGCGCTGCCCACCCTGCAGCTTTCCGAACGCCTCGGCCAGGAAGGCGTTCGCCTGCACGAACACGCGCGCGGCGCAGGCGTGCATTCGCTCGTGCTCGCGCAAGCCGAAACCTTTTTCGAGGAAGAAATGGAGCTCGACGAAGCGGTGGAAGACCTCGAACCACTTTCGTTCCTGCTCGGCCGCTTGCTCGATCAACTGTGCGCGCGTCTGGCCGCACGTTCGCTTTCGGCGTCCGCGATTCACCTGCGATTCGACCTCGGCGACTTGTTCGAATACGAAGCGGTTCCCGGGGTTGCGGCTCCGCACGTCGGCAAGGCCACCGAAAAAATCTACTGCAAGACGCTTACGCTGCCCGTCGCGATGCGCGATTCGAAGCTGCTTCTGAAATTGATGCGCTTGCAGCTGCAGTCCGATCCACCGCCGGGCTCGATCGTAAAAATCGCGCTCGCCACTGATCCCGCGCGGCAGCGCTTCGCACAAACGGGGCTTTTCGTTCCCAGCTCACCCGATCCAGAAAAGCTCGAGCTGGTCCTCGCGCGTATCGCCAAGCTCGTCGGCGAACCGAACGTCGGCTCGGCCGAAGTCGTGGATACGCATCGTCCCGGTGCGTTCCGAATGATCCACTTCGCGTCGCCTGCGAACGATCGCTCGTCGCGCGCGCTGCGCCGTTCGCACGGCGTCGTTCAGCCGGAAGCAGAATCGCAGCAGTATCGGCCCACCACGGCGTTTCGCGTGTTCCGCCCAGCTCTGCAGGTACGCGTCGAGCTGCGCTACGGCAGTCCGGCGCGCGTTTTTTTCCGCGGCCTGCGCGGTTACGTGATGTCCGCTTCCGGCCCATGGCGCACTTCCGGCGATTGGTGGCGCGAAGACGCGTGGCGCCAGGACGAATGGGATCTCGACATCCGCTTCGATCCCACGCACACGCCGCAACCCACCGCTTTCGCAGCGCCGGCTCAAAAATCGAACGCGGCCATTGCGCCAACCGGCCTCTATTGCTTCTGCTTCGATTCGGTTTCTCAAACTTGGTTCGTCCGCGGGATGTATGACTGATGTATATCGAACTCCACGCCCGCTCCGCTTTCAGTTTTCTCGAAGGCTCGGCTTTGCCCGAACACCTGGTCGATGCGGCTCACTCACATCAAATGGGTGCGATGGCCCTGCTCGATCGCGACGGCGTGTACGGCGCGCCGCGTTTTCACCTTGCCGCCGACAAAATCGGAATGAAAGCTCACATCGGCGCGGAAATTACATCGCCCGAAGGCTGGCGTTTTCCGCTCCTCGTCGCTTCGCGTACCGGTTATCAGAATCTCTGCCGCCTCGTCACGCAGATGAAGCTGCGCGCCGCGAAAGAAAAGGGCCACATCACGCCGGCCGAAGCGGCCGAAAAATCCGAAGGCCTGATTTGCCTCACCGGCGGGGAAGAAGGTCCGCTCGCTCACGCGCTGCGCCGCGGTGGTATCGAACGCGGCATCGAAGCTGTCCGCGAACTCTGCGAAGTTTTCGGTCGCGACAATATATACGTCGAATTGCAGCGCCATCTTTCGCGCGCTGAGGAAACACGGAATCAAGCCGCCGTAGAAATCGCCCGCAAGCTGAAGCTGCCGCTCCTCGCCACCAACGGCGTGAACTATGCCACCGAAGAGCAGCGCGAAGTTCTCGACGTCTTCACCTGCTTGCGCCACCATCGCACACTCGCCACGGCCGGCCGCTTGCTCGCGCGCAATTCCGAACGACACTTGAAAACGCCTGCTGAAATGGACCGCCTGTTTGCCGATCTTCCCGAAGCCATCGCCAATACCGAACAGCTCTCTTCGCGCCTCAAATTTATTTTGAGCGACCTCGGCTACCAGTTTCCGCGTTATCCCGTGCCGGATGGTGGCACAGAAGCGACTTTCCTGCGCAAGCTGACTATGCAAGGCATGGTCCGCCGCTACGGCGCGCACAACCAACGCGCTTACGAGCAACTCGAACGCGAACTCACCCTGATCGTCAAACTGAAACTCGAAGGCTACTTCCTGATCGTTTGGGACATGGTTCGCTTCTGCAACGAGCACAACATTCTCGTCCAGGGCCGCGGTTCTGCGGCCAACAGCGCCGTTTGCTACGCGCTCGGCATCACCGCCGTCGATCCCGTCGGCATGGATCTGCTTTTCGAACGCTTTCTCTCTCAGGAACGCGGCGAGATGCCGGATATCGACCTCGATCTCCCCAGCGGCGACCAGCGCGAGCGCGCCATTCAATACGTGTACGAACGCTACGGAAAACTGGGCGCAGCGATGACGGCCAACGTGATCACCTATCGCGGCCGCTCGGCGGCGCGCGAAATCGGCAAAGCGCTTTCATTCGATCCTGAAACACTCGGCCGCCTCACCAGCCTCGTGAACGCCTGGGAATATAAGGATGCGAAAGACACTCTCGATCGGCATTTTCGCGATGCCGGGCTCGACATGCATCACTCGCAGATCCGCAAATTTTTCGAGCTGTGCCTGAAATTTCAGGATCTGCCGCGCCATCTCGGCCAGCATTCCGGAGGCATGGTCGTCTGCCAGGGCATGCTCGATTCCGTCGTCCCGCTCGAACCGGCCACGATGCCCGGCCGCGTGGTGGTGCAGTGGGATAAAGAAGATTGCGCGGACATGGGCCTTGTGAAGATCGATCTGCTCGGCTTGGGCATGATGGCTGTGCTCGAAGAGTCTTTGCAGATCATCCGCGACGACTATGGCGAAAACATCGACCTCGGAAAATTGCCGCCCGACGACAAAACCATTTACGACACTTTGCAGAAAGCCGATACCGTCGGAATGTTCCAAATCGAAAGCCGCGCGCAGATGTCCTGCCTGCCGCGTCTCAAGCCCAAGAAGTTTTACGACATCGTCGTGCAGGTTGCCATCATCCGCCCCGGCCCGATCGTCGGAAAAATGGTGAACCCATACTTGAAGCGGAGGCAGGGACGCGAACCGGTGGTCAGCCTGCACCCGTCGCTTGAACCAATTCTTGCCCGAACGCTTGGTGTCCCGCTGTTTCAAGAGCAACTCCTGCGCATAGCCATGGTCGCAGCCGGATTCAGCGGCGGCGAAGCGGAGGATTTGCGTCGCGCATTCGGTTTCAAGCACTCCGAAAAGCGAATGAAGGAAGTTGAGTTGAAATTGCGCGCTGGCATGGATCGCAATGGCATCGTCGGCGACGCGCAGGAAAAAATCATCCAGTCGATCACGTCGTTCGCGCTGTACGGCTTCCCTGAATCGCACGCCGCCAGTTTCGCGCTCCTCGCCTACGCCAGCGCCTATTTCAAATGCCATTATTTGCCGGCGTTCACCGCGGCGATGCTCAATAACCAACCGATGGGTTTCTATCAGCCCGCTACGCTGGTGAAGGATGCGCAGCGCCACGGCCTCCGCGTCACGCCCATCGACGTGACTTGTTCGAACTGGCTTTGCAAGCTCGAACCACGCGACCCGGACTTTAGCGTCCGGCTTGGACTGCGTTACGTGAAAGGCCTGCGCGCTGAAACCGGCGAGTGCATCGTGAACGAACGCTCACGCGGCGCATTTACATCGATCGACGATCTGAAATTGCGCGTGCCTTCGATCCGCAAGCAGGAATTGCGCGCCCTTGCGGAAGTGGGCGCTCTGAATTTCATCGCCGGGCGCAACGGCTTCCACCGCCGCGATGCGCTCTGGCAAGTCGAACGCGCCGCGCGCAACGCCGGACCGCTGCTCGAAACGATCGAGGAAGGGGAGTTCACTACCCACGCAGCCGCGGAGCTGCCGCTCGATGGAGAATTGTCGCGCGCGTCCACCGCAAAGTCGCCGCTCCAACGCATGTCCGACGAGGAGCGCCTCGTCGCCGACTTCCACGGCACCGGCCTCACCGTCGGCCTGCACCCGATGGGCTATCACCGCGAAGAACTAAGGCGCGCCGGTGCCCGCACCGCGCGCGAGCTGCAAAGTATGCCCGATGGCGTTCGTGTGCGCGTCGCTGGCGCCATAATTTGCCGCCAGCGCCCAGGCACCGCGAAGGGGTTCGTCTTCCTCAGCATGGAAGACGAGACTGGAATCGCGAACGCCATCCTCACGCCGGATCTTTTCGACGAGTATGACATCACGTTCATTCACAAGCCGTTTCTGCTGATCGAGGGCACGCTACAAAATCAAGACGGTGTGGTTTCCGTGAAGGTCGAACGCGTCGAAGCGCTTTCGCTCACCCGCGCGGAAACCACGTCGCACGATTTTCACTGAAGTTTATAGAAACTGAAGTTTAAGGAAATCGACCCCGTCAACAACAGCCCGCGGCAAGACGTCAGTCAGTGAGAAAATGGACAAAATCGCAGTGAGTGACGCGTCGAGGCGTCACGTTCGTGAACAGGAAGGACTTACAAGCGCCGCGTTTCCGGATGCCGGTCCGGACGCGCCGCCAGAGCCGGCGAGCGTCTATGCAACAGTTGAGCGGCTCCGCAATCCGCCGGAAACAGCAGGCGCTGCGATCGGGCTGTCGATCATCCGGGGTTCAGGTCTGGAGTGGGTTTCGGCTTGGGCTTCGGCCGCATGCGTCAATTCCGATTCGGCTTCCAGCCAGTGGCTCACGTCGTCTCCGGGAATCGCACCGCGTTCCTCGAAAATTTCGTAAGCGCGTACGGCAATTTCTTCGTGCGTAGGCAACTTCGTGTTACTTGCGTCAGACATGGCCGTGTTGACCTCCATTCTGCAGGATAGCAACACACATAAGACGCGCAATACAGCCTTAAAGGTATAAGAAAGTTTGCGCGTAAACAAAATTTAATGCGTAGCAAATCGGCGGATTCCAAAATTTCTTGAGCAAACGTTTCCACCGTCTCGCTCTCACGCGCTCGCCCGAGGTGATATGATGCCGGGACTTGTGCTTCAAGCTCGTTCTCGTCACCGGAATGTGACGAGTCAAACCGATTCCCATTTCGGATTCGATCGCTCGAGGAGGACGGATTTGAACGTTCGCGCCGCCGTGGTTCTTCGCCAGTCCCTGGCTGTCTTCGCGTTGTCCTCGCTCGCATCGGTCGCCGCACTGGCGCAGACGGTGCACGTCGATACCTCGCACCCGACGAATCAGTTTGTGCCAAACGAAACCCTCGGCGCGGGAATCGACCGCATCGCCACGGGCGCCATCGAACACGACCTGGTCCAGCCGAATCTCGACGAGACGCTCGCCTCCGGCTGGCAGCCCGTCTCCTACAGGCAGAACACCGACCTCGTCGTCGAAGCCTGGCACTGGAATCCCGTCGGAACCTGGAGCGATCCCTCGGACGGCGGCAAAGGTTACTTCACCGGATCGACCGCGCTCGGCGATCCGATCCGGCTCTCGTATGGCTGGGAACTTCCGCACCGCGGCTTCACACGCAACGACGGCACGGGCACCAACGGCTTCTCGCGCCTCACCGACGGCGACACGAACTCCTACTGGAAGAGCAACCCATACCTCACCCAAAAATTTACGGGCGAGAGCGATTCACTCCATCCGCAATGGATCGTGATCGACCTCACGCAGCCAACGCCCATCGATAGCATCCGCATCGACTGGGCCGCGCCCTACGCCACGCATTACTTGGTTCAGTACTGGGTCGCCAGCGCCGGGATCAGCCCGATTGCCATGCCCACGCGCGGTGAATGGAAGACCTACTTCAAAGGCTCAATTCTCGACGGCAAAGGCGGAGACGCCACACTGAAACTTGCGCTGAAGCCCGCCACCGTGCAGTTTCTCCGCATCTGGATGACGGAATCGTCCAACACCTGCGACACGCACGGCTCCTCCGATGCGCGCAATTGCGTCGGTTACGCGATCAAGGAGCTTTACGTCGGCACCACCACGCCCGACGGGGCGTTTCACGACGTGTTGCGCCACACGCCCGATCAGGAGCAGGCCGTCACGTTCTGCTCCTCTGTCGATCCGTGGCACGCCGCTTCCGACGAAGGCACCACGCTCCAGGCTCAGGTCGGATTCGACCTTTTCTACACCAGCGGCATCACGCGCGGTCTGCCCGCCATGATTCCCGTCGCCATGCTGTACGACACGCCGGACAACGCCGCCGCCGAGATCACCTACCTCGAAAAACGAAAATATCCGATCTCCTACGTCGAGATGGGCGAGGAGTCTGACGGTCAGAACACGCTGCCCGAGGACTACGCCGCGCTCTACGTCCAGTGGGCGAAGGCGCTGCACAAAGTTGATTCGTCGCTCAAGCTCGGTGGCCCATCGTTCCAGGGCGTAAACGAAGACATTCAGGTTTGGCCCGATGCCGCAGGCCAGACTTCGTGGGTTCGCCGCTTTCTGCAGTATTTGAAGGCACACAACGCGCTCGACCAGCTCACATTCTTTTCCTTCGAGCACTATCCCAATGGCGGCTGCACTTCGCCGTGGCAACGTGAATATGACGAACCGGAACTCGTGAGCAACATCATGGATGTCTGGCATAAGGACGGAATTCCCGCCGGCAT
>Ga0210391_10001133_pt1 | contig 24906 bp, 26 predicted proteins | sample IncBWC12OmetaG_FD_160573 | JGI IMG/M metagenome (GOLD analysis project Ga0210391, IMG submission 160573) | Forest soil microbial communities from Barre Woods Harvard Forest LTER site, Petersham, Massachusetts, United States - Inc-BW-C-12-O ...
TGATTTGCAAGGATTTCGCTTTTTGGCAGTCTCGACCCTTTCCCCTCTCTTCTCACTGTTTCTCTTTTCTTTGGTGCAAAAATGGCGAATGTATTGGCGAAAATAAATCCCAATTTATGTCTGTCAATATTACATCGAAAACCTCGATTGCCGCAGGAAAAATCCGCTATTACTTCGAGTGGGGCAAAGGCCCTGGGGAGAGAAAATCAGCAAAATTTTTTCACCTATGCCAAACCCAAGAATCAAGAACAAAGGAACTACAATAAATAGGTGCTATCGATTCTTGAAACCAAACGATCCCGAATGGTTTTGGACCTACAGGCTGTGGGGCCAGGTCATATTTCGCAACATAAAATCAAAGCCAATTTTTGGACTTTTATCAGCAGTTTGTTGCCGAGAATCAGACTGAGGGAAACAGGTCCCTTGCGTGGAGTCTATCTGCCTTTAAGAAGTTACGGGCCAGAATTCGTCTGAGACAAGCTGGATGCCTGGTGTAAGGATCACAAAATACAGTGGGTATTCATCCATCCGGGGAGACCGATACAGAATGGCTTTATTGAACGTTTAAATGGCAGTATTAGGTCAGAGTTGTTAAACGCCAATGTTTTCCGAAATCTCTCAGAGGTCAGGGATGTGGGCGATCGGTGGTGTCAGGATTACAATAACAACCGGCCTCATGATGCCCTTGGCAACCTTACCCCAACGGAGTATTTTGAACTCGATCAGACCCATAAAAAACAATTGAAAACTCCAATTACGAGCTAGCGGCTTTTAGGGGAAGCCGACAGTATGTCTTCACCTGGCAAATCACTTGTTGCGCATCCGTGCTTATGTCAAGCTAAGCAAACATTGCTGTTTGTCCAATCAATACCGGTCTCAATTGTTCAACAAAGGAATTCCAATTGTTAGCTGTAGCATTCAAAGAATACTCCTTATTAAGTTTTTCAATTTCGTACTTAAGCTCGTCAAGCGATAATTGATTACTCAATTTGTTTAGGTCAATACGCATAAGAATGTCCTTTGTAAATGTTCTTTTTGCGTCTGGAAACGTTATTGATTTAAGCAACTCTTTAGTCGACTGGGAATTTAATAATAGAAATGTGTAAACAGCATAGTCGAGACTATCAAAGCCAAGCATATAGCAAGTGTCGTCAAGCATCAATGGTTTCTTTTTTTCTGGTAAGGCTAAAGTGAAGTGAAATGTTTTATATAAGCCTGATATAACTACTTTAAAAGGTTTAAACGAGTAGTCGCCAATGCCAAATATTGAAAAAGAAGGCTTTCCTTTGTAGATGCTTGATTTTCTTGCGTCGAAAGAGTGTTGGTGACTAAGAAGATATTTATATATTTTAGGATGGGCACTTCTAATGTATGAAGTCTCTTGCCCTACTTTTCTCTGCGTAACGATTGTGTATTTTCGTGACGTTTTTACAATTGTATTTTTCAAGTCGGAACTTTTAAGAATACCATACACTAAGTCGCTTTCCAGTTCGACTTCTTCATTTAAGGCGTTCAAGTAACGACCATTTACCTTTTCAAATTCCATAACTGTTGAACAATCATGTTTTAGTCCTTGCCGCCACTCAAAAGGACAATCTCCATCGATGTCTTTTGAATGCATGTAAGTCTCTAAATTGGAAACAAACTTTTCATCAATCCAGCCAAAGCTTAAAAGGGGTTTAGAATTTTTATAGAAATCAAACTCATTGCATTTAAAGGACGGGGATGCATTAAGCTGGCCGAAAAATAACGCTGCACCTACTGATACATTAAACTCTTTTTTACTATCAATGCAATGCTTTTCTATGTTTCCGATTTTATACTTATTCTTCTTTTGGTCGAAGATGATGTTTTTGATAACGGAATTTTTAACAAGTAATGCGATATTTGCATTTTGATGCTGAAAGGCTTCAAGCATTATCATTGTTATATATTCAGCTATGTCAAAGTTGCCTTTTCCTGTAATAGCATCTAAACCGTTATGTTTCTTAAAGTTTGATTTTGTGGGGAGATTAAAGGAATTTAAACTTCCAAGCATTGAATTCGTAACCCAAGGCGGATTGCCAATTACTAAAATATTTTGTCCTGAAACTTCGGAAGCAATTGCATTGAAGTCAAAATCAAAAACATTGTAATGATAAATAAATATATCTGGTTTATTGGCGTCTGGACTTTCAATAAAAAAGTCAAGAATTGAAAACTTCGCTTCCCAAACGTATGGTCTATAAATCTCTATTCCATAGACTTTCTTCAGAGACCTAAATGTTTTGAGCGCAGCAACTATAAAATTCCCCTTGCCACATGTGGGTTCAATCACCACATCTGGTTCAGCAATCTTATTTGATAAGTATTTAGCGACAGTAACTGATAAATGAGAATTGGTCTGAAAATCTCCATATTCGGCTCTGTCTGGCTCCTCTAAAATGTTAGATGTCGACAATAATTTTTCTTTCAACTCTTGTAAGTCAGCTTCAGTTTCAAAAAACGAAACAACTCCTGAAACGGACCGAAATAAGCTATTGGCAGCTACTAAGGAAATATGAGGCGTCAGTTTTTGCTGAATAAATTTCTGCGAAATGGGTGAAATATGTGAATCAAAAATCTTCATAGTTACTATGTTGTAAAAATAGCGATTTTGGAGATGCCTGGAATCTCTCTTTAGTGCCTTATTTAGAAATCCTTTATCATTTCTCTTATGATTTCTACTTTTTTTGCTTCCTTACTCATATAAATTTCATATGCGTTTTTCATCCCTCTAAAGAACCCTTTAAGGTCCTGTTCCATATCTACCTCCAGAGGTTTGCACATTTGTATGACACCCCAGCCTTGGGCTTCAATAGTAAGACAGTTCCAACTTATATTATGAACAGCTATCAAACCAGAATCTTTGACTATTTTAGGTCCAGCTTGAGTTATATTATAATCCACAAATATGAAATACAACTCGTTGCCTTCTTGTTGTATCCACTTGATAAGTTTCATTGCAGAAATAATATTAGGCGAATAGTTTTTCTTAGCCAAATTGTTACTTTTTACATTGACTGGTCGGTTAATATTGCCGTTCAGCAAAAAGTCACCAATTGCTTTTTTAGTTCCTTCGGCGACTGCACCATGCTTATGTGCAATTTCTGTTTCTATTTGTTGATAGATGTCCATTATGTTTTATTGGTCTGTTGAGTCTCAAATTTAATGCAATGTTCTGAAATTGCATTGTTTAATAGTGTGATGTACAATATTTTAGGAATTTGCATTGTAGTGGAATCTGAGAACGGCACCCCCATATGCCAATTGAAAATAGGTTTTTGTTCGTCAACCCACCATAAAACAAAACCTATTTAGTCGACAGGTATTGGTCAACCGGATAATTTTCATGCGGAATATAATGGGTTATTTCAATGGTTTCGGGAACTCCGGTATTGGGATTCACGCCTTTGATATACCCATTAAAAGTTCCGCTGGCGAAACTTGTCGAAAACTCAGTAAACTGAAAGGAAAATGACGAAGAAGAGTCAATTTCAGAAATGGCCTCTCCACCGAAGCTCCAGTTTCCATAACCGAAAGCGCCAGCCAGGCTATAGGTAATATTGATGGCGGTGTCTCCGACAGGCATGTCTAGCTCAATATCAGTTGCACCACCCTCTTGCAACAAATTCAAAGTATAATTCGCATTAATCCCACCTGCATAATATCGGACATTCGGGACGACGCAACATTTTTCATCGCTTAACGGGTGTGTCAGTGGATCGATGAACCGTATCTGGCATCACGAAAAAATAACCATTTGACCCTTTCCGGCTATGGATTTTCACGAAATTCAGAAGGAAGCCGATATAGGTATCCCCTCCATCCCTGTAAACAGAGCACACGACCAGGTTGGCCGTCCGCCTCGTGCCGAAATGGTCGTAGCGGCCAAGGAAATTCCTGAAGCGCTCCCGGGAAGGATTGGTGCAAATCAGAAAGAACAATGCCACCAACGTAATCGCCAGCCATTTATTAATCTTGATGTTCCACATTTGCTATTGCTTTATATAATGGTTTGCTACAAACCCTGATCCAAAGGGCTTTGAATCGGCGAGGCTTAATTGAAGCCGATCCTGTAGGCTAATGCTTTCCATCAAACGTTTCCCTTCCCCTGCAATGATCGGGTGAACGACAAAATAAAACTCATCGACCAAACCGTGCGCGATCAATTGGGAAGGAAGGTCCACCCCTCCGACATAAATGTTTTTGCCCGGTTCCCGTTTCAATTTCTGTATTTCCGCCGAAAGGTCCGAACGGAAAATGCGGGTATTTCCTTCTGCTCGTTCCAAGGATGTTGAAAAGACGGCTTTGTCGATGGAATCAAAGGTCGTGGCGAATACATTCGATGGCGTATTGGACATGGATTGGTCCTTGGCGACATCGGGCCAATAGGGAACCATCAATTGGTAGGTGACCCGCCCGTAGAGGAGCAATCCGGCATCCTGCAGGAGGTTCGCGAAATAAGTAAGAATGTCCTCGTTGCCGATCATTTTAGTATGATCAAGACAGCCGTCAATGGACACGTTGATGGCGTAGATGACTTTTCTCATAACGTATTGGAATTTATGAGTTTGAAGACAAAAGTATGATTATAAAAATAAATTTTGCGAATCCGATCGGTTGCACGTATATTTGCAACCGATCGGCTTCGCATGTACTTCTGCCGGCCGGCAACAAATCATGAGACGAGACATTTTTCAAGCCATTGCAGACCCCACCCGACGAGCGATCCTCGTCCTGATCGCCGTGCAGGCGATGACCCCCAACGCTATCGCGGAGCACTTCGACATTACCCGGCAGTCCATATCTAAGCATTTGCGCATCTTGTCCGAGTGCGATCTCCTGGCCCATAAACAAGAAGGCAGGGAAATCTATTACGAACTTAAAATCGACAAAATGAAAGAGATTGATATATGGCTCGACCAGTTCCGGAAGATTATGGAAGAAAAGTTCCAACGACTCGATCAATTGTTGTACAACCTTAAAAATAAGAAAAAATGAATCTGCTGTTTGATTTCACCGTAGACAAGGCCACCAATACCATTTGTATTACCCGTGAATTTGCCGCTGACCTCGATCTCGTCTGGGAAGTATTTACAAAAGCGGAAATGCTGGACCAGTGGATGGGTTTCAAAGGGTTTCGGGCCTATACCAAGGAACTGGATTTCCAGGAAGGCGGTCGTTGGTTGCATGCCATGATTACCCCCGAGAATGTCGCCTTCTGGAGTTTGGCTGAATTTATCAAAATCGACCCCAAGTCCAGTTTCACCACAAGGAATTCCTTTTGCGATGAAAACGGAAATCCCAGCACTACAAACTTTACCTCCTCTTTGACGGAGACCTCTTTCAAGGCGGGGACGGGGATAACAACCGTTCAAATTGTCAAAAAGATGGAGAGCCTTGAACAATTAGAAAAATTTATCGCAAATGGCGGCTTCAAGGAAGGCACTGCTGCGGGATATGCCAATCTGGACAAATTTTTGCTCACCCTGGTCACCAAGACAAATTCATAGACATGCGCAAGTTAATCATGAGGATGTCCTTTACCATCGACGGTTTTGTCGGCGGCCCTAAGGGGGAGAACGATTGGGTCTTCAGGTCCTCCGATGAAACGTCGAGGGCCTGGTCCATCGCACATAGCTGGGATGTAGGTCTTATCATTATGGGCAGGAAGTCGTTCGAGGGTATGGCGCCCTATTGGCCGACGGCGACCGGGCCTTTTGCCGCGCCGATGAATGAGATCCCCAAGGCGGTCTTTACCCAAAAAGGATTTAAAGGCGTCGATCTGGTCCCGACGACAACGGACGAGCAGGCGCGCGCCGCGGCTTCCTGGGCGGAGGCGCGGGTTTTCGACGGTGATCTTACCGAAGGGATAAGGCAACTCAAATCCGTACCGGGTAAACCGATCTCGGCGATTGGGGGTGCCGGATTTATGAGGAGCCTGATAGCGACGGGGCTGATAGACGAATACCATTTGGTGACCCACCCTGTGGTTTTGGGTAAGGGGTTGACGGTCTTTGATGGTGTTGATATTCCGTTTGACCTGAAGTTGGTGGATGTAAGGTCTTTCCCTGGAGGAATCGTAGGACGCACTTACAGCGTATAGCGGTAATGGCTGATTTGGACGAACTTTTGCGTACCTTGGTCGCCAACAAATGACTAAAATAATTTTCTTCATCTCCCTGATCAGCGTGTCCCTGACGCAGAAGGTCTCCGCTCAAAACGGGGTCAAAGACATCAATAAAGTCATCAACCACTACCTCGAAGTCAAAGATGCCCTGGCTGCCGGTAATGGAAACCTTGCGCTGACCCATGCCAAGGATCTGCTGAACGCTGTCAAATCCGTCGACGCAGGCAGCCTCACTGAGGACCAGCGCAAAACCTGGCTGGCCTACGAACCCAAACTGGAATATGATAGCCGCCACATCAGCGAAGTCAACCGGGTCGAGCATCAGCGCGAACACTTTGCTTCCCTTTCCGCGAATCTTTATAGGGTCATCGAAGCGCTGAAACTCAATGAAGGCCAGTTGTACGAGGAATACTGCACCATGAGTAAGAGAACCTTCCTCAGCCAAACGCCCACCGGGAAGGATCCCTACATGGGGGTGACCACGTGCAATAAAGTCACTGAAACGTTACCGGCTCATCATTAAGAATTCCATTATAGGCACTACTCCGTAATGATTTTATCACACCACTCCGTCAAGCTGACGAAGATCTGTGGATTGCCGAATTTGGCGTTTTTATTAATCAGGTCCGAGGCCTCGATTCCCCGGGCCTTGCAACAGGCGCCGCAGGCATAAATCTGTATTTTATTGGCAAGCACTTTTGGAATTACTTCCTTCAAGGGAGGCCAGCCGACGGGGGTTATGGCATTCAGGGTGCTGTCCCGCATCAGACTCACCCCTTCGCCCAACAGGAATATTTGCACTTCGTGCCCGGCTTCGGCTAGCGCGTTCCCGTGCAGGAAGGGGAAAGAGGCTCTCGTAGGATCATCCGATCCCCAGGCGCTTTTGATGAAGATTTTCAATTTTTTGTCGTCCCGCATAGAGGCGCCGCCAATGAAGGCGCCGCCCAGAAGTGGCAACGGGAGCAAGTTTCTTAGGAAGTCCTTGCGGAACATAGTAGTGAGTTTACTTCCTAAGCTACAAAATGCCTTGCAAATTCAAAAGGGCAAAAATCAAGATGCCGCCTTCAAGGCCCCGGGGAATAGCCTTTTTACTAGTGTATACACATGACATCCCACGCAAATCCCAAGTGCCGATTCCAAAAATGAAAGCAACACGAACACGCTCGCAATGACATAGGCTGCGGTCAATTCCGAAAGTACGTCGGAAAGAAATAAAAGGATCGCCATACCAAACCCAAGCCGGGCGGCGAAAACTTTAGGCGCCTGATCGATCGGTTTATTTTTGATCGACAGCTTTCTGACGATCCATCCGCTCATGGCAGCGAACAGGCTGTACCGGCCAAAGCCAAACCCCCTTAGGAAGAAATCCAGCACCAGGAAAGCGGGAATCACCCAATTCGGTGCCAACAGGTAAGATACACTCGTCAAAATGACGAATAGGGCTGTGATCCTCACCCGGTTCTCATTGACAGTGATAAAACTGACGGGACAGGAGATATTTTCAGACATGCCTCAAAATTACATAATAGTATTGTAATTCAGTAGACTAATTAGAAAGCCAGTACTTTTTATGACAATCCTTATCCTGGGCAAATCTTACCTCAAGTCCAACCAGCGGGCCGTTTTATCCCGGGGCTCACCGCGTCTATTACCTGGCGTTGATACCCTGTTGTCCCGGCCTCGCAGCGCGCGGGGGAGGCGGTCTCAAAGAAGATCGAGGAGCGATTCGAACAATTGCCTTAAGCACCAACAACTCTCAACTAGCGATAAATTTGCGAAATATCGTAAAAGCTGAATAATAAAGAATTTGTATATTCATTTGTTAACCAAACTGATGCGTTAAGGCATGCGGTTTGAAATTGAAAATAACACCAAATAATTCAATTCAAATGAGTACGATCAAAGTCAAAGACGGAACCGAAATCTATTACAAGGACTGGGGGACAGGGCAACCCATCGTTTTCCACCATGGCTGGCCCTTATCCGGCGATGATTGGGATACGCAAATGATGTTTTTCCTCCAGCAGGGATACAGGGTTATCGCCCATGACCGAAGGGGACATGGAAGGTCAAGCCAATCCTCACAAGGCCACGACATGGACACCTACGTTGCTGATGTGGCTGAGCTGACCAAGGCGCTTGACCTGAAGGATGCAATCCACATCGGCCACTCGACAGGTGGTGGGGAAGTGATCCGCTATGTTGCCAAGCATGGGAAAGGCCGTGTCGTCAAGGCCGTACTCATCAGCGCGGTTACTCCGCTGATGGTCCAGACGAAAGACAATCCGGACGGAATCCCCATATCGGTATTTGATGAGATACGTGAAGGAACGGCATTTCACAGGGCGCAATATTTTGAGGATTTCACGATGCCTTTTTACGGATTCAACCGGCCGGGAGCCAAGATATCGCAGGGGATCAGGGATAATTGGTGGCGCCAGGGGATGATGGGCGCCGTAAAAGCGCACACCGAAGGGATCAAGGCTTTTTCGGAAACGGATTTCACCGGAGACATTAAAAGTGTGGATATTCCTGTACTTGTGTTGCATGGCGAAGACGACCAAATCGTCCCCTTTCCCATTTCGGGCGCCAAGACTATAAAGCTTTTGAAACACGGTAAACTGATTTCCTATCCTGGTTTTCCCCATGGAATGCCGGCGACGGAAGCTGCAACTATCAATAAAGATTTATTGGCGTTTATTAAATCATAAACCCTGGCCGCGTGGTGAATAAAAGCTGTCAATTTGCGTTGGCAGCTTTTTTATTCACTAAACAGACAAAAATCCTCCATCCACAATCAACAATTTCACCCCCTTCTCCGTCACTGACCGATGGGAGCTTTGCGAGATATCCCGCGGTATACTCAACGATCCGAATGCGAAGTTCGCCGAATTGTAGCATTTGCCAGTAGGCCATGCCGGTATCACCAGGGTGTTCGGTTTTGAGGATCGAGGCCCAGTCGATGGTTTGGAAGGGGATGGGAGACATATATTCACAAAAGTATAGAAAAGGCTGTCGTATATCCCCTACACTCTGTCGTAAACCAATGAAAGCGCTTTTACCAGTTTCTACTGTTGATCCAACCACCATACTGTCGCATCTTTGTATTGTTGTTCAATTAATCCGTATCCTTTTGAAAATCCATCGTATCCTAATGAAAACCTTCCGTACCCTACGACTCCGTTTTCTCATGTCTTGGTGATTACTCATGCTGGGTTATTAAGTAGTGTTTGAAATCGACCGGTTCTCCGGTCGATTTCTTTTGTAATGGTTAAGCGTATTAATTTATTTTAATGTCTCTTATATTATTCCCAATAGGAATGATCGAATTCTGAAGAAATAATAAAATGGGTGTTTTCACCCTATGAATTAAAGAACTATTACTTTACATTGGATCAGCAGTAGATACCCTAACGACTGTGTTGAACGACTATACCCTTGCATGAAGTGACTGATTTTTTCTCAAGGCTCTTCGATTCCTCTGATTGGCCTCCTCGTTGGCACTGCGGCCTATGGACCGGGTTTCATGGGTGGTTATACATTTGCAGCGATTTGGCCATTTGGCTGGCGTACTTTGCCGTTCCCGTTGTCATCCTTAAATATCTGAGCCGGAAGCAAGAAATCCGGTTTGTACGTCTGTACTTTCTCTTTGCCGCCTTCATCCTTGCCTGTGGGGCAACTCATTTCCTGGATGCACTTGCGTTTTGGCTACCAATGTACCGTCTGGGCGCTCTAATGAGATTTATTACGGCCGTTGTAAGCTGGATAACTGTTTTTTACATTGTCCGGCACCTTCCCATATTCTCTACGCTCAAACCGACCTACGACTATAAATATGCCTTGGATGAGGCTGCTATCGTGGCGATTACGGATCAAAGGGGAATCATCAAACACGTCAATGACAATTTCTGCAGAATTTCCAAATACAGCAGGGAGGAGTTGCTGGGGCAGGATCATCGGATCATCAACTCCGGTTACCACGACAAAACTTTTATACGGAATCTGTGGGTGACGATAGCCAGAGGTAAGATATGGAAGGGGGAGTTGAGGAACCGGACCAAGGATGGGACTTTTTATTGGGTAGATACGACCATCGTTCCTTTTTTAGGACCGGATGGGAAACCCCATCAATATGTGGCGATCCGCTCGGATATTACGGAACGAAAAAGAGCCGAGGCGGAAAAAGAGCTCATGGCATCCATCATTAATTCTTCCGATGAGGCTATCGTCAGCATAGACCTGAACACCAAAATAACCAGTTGGAACAGGGGAGCGTCGCTGTTGTTCGGCCATACGCCGGAAGAAGCGATTGGAAAGGGGATTGCATTGATCATCCCACCTGAACGGATTCATGAAGAATACAAGACTATAAACAGGATTGCGGCTGGTGAGTATATCGCTCATTATGAAACCGAAAGACTGCGCAAGGACGGTACGATAGTTCATATTTCTTTGAATGTTTCCCCGGTAAAGGATGAAAAGGGAAATATAACCGGGGCATCCAAAATCCTCCGGAATATTACCGAGCGAAAACAGCTCGAACGGGTAGTACGGTCGAAAACGGAAGAACTGGCAGGGTTGTTCGATCGGATTACGGATGGTTTCCTGGTAGTCGATAAAGACTTTCGATATACCTATGTCAATAAGCGGATCCCCGAAATGATTGGACTCCCGGTAGAATTCCTGATCGGTAAAACCATTTGGGAGATTTTTCCGGATGCAGTGGGGTCATCCTTTTACAAGAATTTTCATAAGGCAATGGAGTCGGGCCAATATGTCACCAATACAGATTATTATGCCCCTTTGGATCTTTGGCTGGAAGACCACGTCTACCCGGGTCCAGAAGGACTTTCCATCTTTGTCCGGGATATTACAGCCCAGAAACGGGCGGAATTTAAATTGAAGGAAAGTGAACAGATATATAAGGAGATTGCCTCAAGCATTCCTGGTTCCCTGATTGCGCTCTTCGATTTGGAGGAAAGGTATCTGTTTGCGGAGGGTGATTTGCTTGATAAATTCGGATATACCACAGAGGATTTGGTGGGGGCGAAATTGGAGGAAGTGGTGAAGATACCGGAGCGCCTTCAGGAATTAAAGGCGGGTCTGAAACGAGCTTTCCAGGGAGAATTATTCACGGAGGATGTGAAGCGGTTAGGATATGACCTGTTTTCCAGGTACGTGCCGTTTAGAGATAAGGATGGGGTGGTGTATGCAGCGATGATGGTGACATTGGATGTTACCGACCTGAAAAATGCCCAGCGGAAGGTGATGGAATTGAATATGAACCTGGAACGAAAAGTGGAAGAAAGGACGGGGCAGCTAAAGGAGGCTATCCTCGAATTGGAATCGTTCACATATTCGGTGTCGCATGACCTGAGGGCACCCTTACGAATTATCGATGGATTTGCGGATTTGCTGGTGGGCGAACATAAGGACAGTTTGAACGACGATGCGCAACGGCTCCTGGGTGTGATTGTCTCTAACGCCCGTAGGATGGGACAATTGATCGATGATTTGTTGAACCTGTCGCGCCAGGCCCGGCAAGAGCTGGTTTTTGGACCCGTCGATATGAAACGGCTGGCCCAAATGGTTGTAGATGAACAATTGTCCCTTCATATATGGAATGAAGCCGCGGTAACAGTGGATACATTGTTCCCGGTTTGTTGTGATGCGAATCTAATGCGGCAGGTATGGGAAAACCTCATTTCAAACGCGCTGAAATATGCCGGGAAAAGGGATCGTCCACAGGTACATATTGGTTCCTACCGCGATGAGGGATATGTAGTGTATTCGGTGAAAGACAACGGAGTGGGCTTTGATATGGAATATGCCCACAAGTTGTTTGGGATATTCCAGCGTCTGCATAAGGTAACCGAATTCGAGGGTACCGGGGTGGGTCTTGCCCTGGTACACCGGCTCGTGACCCGTCATGGAGGGAAGATTTGGGCTGAAGCGGAGGTGGATAAGGGCGCGACATTTTTTTTCAGCATACCGTCAAAAGAATAAACTATGGATTCCATCGACATTTTGCTCATCGAGGATAACCCGCACGAGGCGGAGCTTACCATCCGAAGCCTGAAACGCTACAACCTGGCTAACAATTTGTTGCATATCGATGATGGGGCGGAGGCCATGCGCTTCCTCTGCGAGTCGGAAGAGGGGAAAGACCCTTTCCCCAAATTGATCCTTCTGGACTTGAAGCTGCCCAAGGTGGACGGGCTGGAAATTTTGAGAGAGGTCAAATCCCGGGAGCGGACGAAATTGATTCCGGTGGTAGTGCTGACCTCATCGAATGAAGAAAGGGACATCATCGAAAGTTATAAGTTGGGTGTGAACAGTTATATCGTCAAACCGGTCAATTTCGAGTCTTTTGCCAAAGCGGTGAGTGAACTGGGCTTGTATTGGCTGCTCCTCAATCAGCACCCTCCTAAAAAATCAGTATGAAAAAAGATTTGCGTTTGTTGATGCTCGAAGACGAGCCTCTGGACGCGGAACTGATCCAACGATACCTGAGGGGCTCGGGGCTGGATTTCGAGGCCCTGGTGGTATCCGATAAAGCCGCCTTCGAGGCGGCCCTATCGGAGGGAGGATTTGACGCTGTGCTGGCGGACAATTCGCTCCCCCAATTCAATAGCGTGGAGGCCCTGAGGATCCTTTTAGGTAGTGAAATAGATGTCCCGTTTATCCTGGTAACGGGAACCGTCTCAGAGGAATTTGCGGTGGACATTATCCAAAAGGGAGCGGACGATTATATTTTGAAAAGCAACCTGGTGCGATTGCCCGCATCGATCACGGGGGCATTGGAAAATCGAAGGATAAAAAGGGAGAAGCTGAGGGCGGAGAGGGATATCCTTCAAATGAATCTGCAATTGAGGGAATTATCGGCACATTTACAGAATGTCCGGGAAGAAGAAAGGATTCAGATCGCCCGTGATATACACGACGAGTTGGGTCAGCAACTGACAGGTCTTAAGATGGAGGTTTTCGCATTGTCCCAAAGGATTTCTGAAGAGGGGGAAGCCTTTGGGGAAGTGGTTGGGCTCATCGACAAGCTGGTGGGATCCGTACGGAAGATTGCATCCAACCTGCGCCCTCCATTACTGGATGATTTCGGCCTGGGAGAAGCCCTGATTTGGCAGAGTAGGGAGATAGCGGAACGATTCGGCATCAAAGTGCAATTCGTTTCTGGTTTGCAGGAGGATGTTGTACTCCCGGTTGGCCTTAGCACTGGCCTATTCAGGATTTACCAGGAAGCCCTGACCAATGTGGTGCGGCATGCCGGCGCCCGTTCGGTAGAGGGAAGTGTCCGCCTCGCGGATCAGGTTATCTTGTTGGAAATCATGGACGATGGTAAAGGGATGGACGTGGAATCTTCCGAAAAGAAAAAGAGTTTGGGGCTGTTGGGAATAAAGGAACGGGTATATGTCCTGGGTGGTCAACTTGAACTCGACAGCGCACCGGGAAAGGGGACACGTCTATTGGTATCTATTCCATTATAATCTTTCTTTTCATGAAGATCATCCTTGCTGACGACCACAACCTCATCCGGCGGGGGCTTCTGCATATTTTGCGGGGGGCCTTTCCCACGGCGGAAATCGAGGAAACATCGGATGCCGAAGAACTGATTAAGCGAAGCCTAAGTAAGACCTGGGATATAGTGGTTTGTGATTTGGTCATGCCGGGGAGCGGAGGACTGGACGTCGTCAAGTATATGAAGCAGCATTTCCCTAAAACACCGGTGCTGATACTGAGCATGTACCCTGAAGAGCAATATGCAATCCGGGCACTGAGGACGGGGGCAGCAGGATATCTCAGTAAAGATGCGGCCCCGGAGGAACTGGCCAAGGCGATCCAACGGATACTCTTGGGGCGGAAGTATATTTCCCAGACCATTATGGAAAAGCTGGCAGGCGAATTGGACCCGGACAGCGAGCCTAAACCTCCACACGAGTCCCTTTCGGTCAGGGAGCTCACTATCTTTCAACTCCTGGCTTCGGGCAAGACGGTGGGACTTATAGCCGAGCAGTTGTGCATTGGGTCTTCAACGGTGAGTACCTATCGGGCAAAGGTCCTGTCCAAGCTGAACCTGAAGAGTAACGCCGAGCTGGCGAGGTATGCGCTGGAGAACAAGTTGATTTGAAGACAACTTGTTCGATTAGAGATCGATATTTCTGTGTCACGATTTTCCAGGTATACCTAAGATCGGGGATCGACTTCATTTGCCGGGTATTATTTTCCAATTGGGATGAAGTGAGCCCCTGCAGTATATTCCAAATTTCTTCCGCACTCGAAAAGTACTGGGCACGGATTTACGCTCCCGGCATTTTGCCCGTGTATATACAGGGCGGCGTTGCTTCGAATGCTGTCCAATTTCTTATGATCATAAATAGGACCGAGGTACGATCACAAAGGGAATGCGTTTGCAAACTGAAAATGCGTCGAGGATCATATGGATATTGTTTTCGGGATCAATCCGGCAAATGGTGCAGGCATAAGAGCCAGGAAGATTGGGGAACCATTGCAGGTCTTTCAGGTCCATGTCGACTTTGGATGCATGATCCGCGCCATACTCAATACCATTGTCGATTATATCTGCGTGGGAATATTTCTTTGCGATTTTTTCTGCCCATCTGCGATACCAGGTGATTGGGCGATTCCCTTCAATAGCTATAATTAACTTTTTACAAGTGAACCAGCGGATAATGGGGAGGACGATAGCGCCGGATGTACCCAGAACCAGGAGTACGTCAGCATAAAAAGCCGCATGGAGGATAGAAAAGGAATCGTAAGCAATTTTCTTTTTTGAGCAATATACGGTGATCTCGTATTCTTCGCCAAGGTTTTTGACAAGCTGTTCGGCAAGGGTCGCATTGCCTTCGATGCCCGCAGCGCCAATCCTAAAACAGCACCGCCCTGCGAAAGGCAGGGCGGCGTGGGTCTGGTTTTTTCAGGTAGGATAAAGGTTTAGGCTAGTGGCTTTAAGAGTACGGATCGATAATAAGGTTTGGATAGAGTACAAAGTAAGGCCATGAATCGCGGGCTTGCGCTAGTACGGATTATGATTGTATGTGTAGTTGATATACGTAGGGCCCGAAATAGCTCACCACAAAATTTCATACTACATACGACTTTGATTTCAACTACAAATCTTTGTCAGATCTATCTAGTAAAGCCGGCCGGGAGAAATGGTTTATTTGTCCAGACTTTATAGTTTACCAAAAACACTCCGTATATGAAAACCCAGTATTTACTCCTACTTTCTTCCGTACTGGCATTGCAGGTTAATGCCCAGATAGGCATTGGCACTGTCTCACCAAATTCCACGCTTGACCTGCGGGGTTCTTTCGCACCCATCTACCGCTCCTTTACCGGCGCAACGGCGCTCACCAATGGCGATCATACCCTGGTCTTTACTGGCGTCAGCGCTGCTACCGCCACCCTGCCGGATGCGACAACCTGCGCGGGCAGGATCTATGTGGTTAAGAATTTCAGCAGTACCCTTCCCACACCTGTCCTAACTTTGGCCACCGTATCCTCCCAACTGATCGATGGATTTTCCACCTGGCTCCTGAATCAATCTAGTCAATCGGTTATGGTGATCAGCGACGGAAATAACTGGGAGGTCTTTAATCAATATATCCCGGCTTCCGCGGGAAGTTACTGGAGCCTGGGCGGCAACAACGTCACGGGTTTAATGACGCTCGGCACCACTTCCGCCTATGATCTGCCCTTTATTACCAATAACACGGAGAAAATGAGGATCACGAGCGCCGGCGATGTGGGCGTCGGGTCAACGACCTTTTCTGCGAGCCCTGAAGCGTTGCTGGTGTATCAAAATAACCCCACATCCTTCAATGTCATCGGTGGGAAGGGGAACCTGAACAATTACCTGCAATTGAATATCCAAAACCAGAACAACGGCAACAATGCCAGTTCGGATGTGGTGGCGACGGCTGATAATGGCTCCGAAACCTCCAACTATGTGGACCTGGGTATGAATTCCAGCACATACAGTACATCCACCATCACAGGAGGCCCTGACAATGCATATCTATATAGCGCGGCCAACGATTTCGTCATTGGGAACAGCACGGCAGGCAAAAACCTGATCTTTTTCACTGGAGGCAGCGCCTCGACCAATGAGGCCATGCGCATCAATGGAAGTGGCAATATCGGGATGGGCACCACGAATCCGGGCAATAAGGTGGAGATCAATTCAGGCATCGGTGGCGCTTCGGGTCTGCGGCTGAAAGAACTGCCTTCAGGTGCGGTACTGTTCATGAGCAGTACGAGTGATGTGACGCAAAACAACAATAATTTCTATTTTGACGCGGTCAATTACAGGTTGAGTGTCGCTGCGGGCCAGACGCCAGCTTCCACTTTGCAGGTAGGAGGGTCTGTGGGAACGGCCATTGTGACCAAGACCGCCAATTATACCGCCTCGGTCAGCGATTACACGATCCTGTGTAACAACACGGTGGCCGCTATCACCATCGGCCTACCCACCGCCGCTGGCTGTGCCGGCAGGATCTATGTCATAAAGAAGATTTCGCCAGCCGGATATACCGTGACGGTAGACGGTTTTGGATCGGAGACCATCGACGGCAACTTGACATATGCACTGATATTACAATATTCGTTTATCATGATCCAATCGGATGGCACCAGTTGGTGGATTCTTTAATAATTTGATCGTCATGAAGCACATTTACATATTCGTCCTGTTAGTCGCTGCCAGAACAGCTTCCGCACAGAAGCAAGTCTTGTTTGTAGGAAGCACGACCGTCCTTACGATCAAAGTGGGCACTGCATTTAGTGCAGACAGCCTGGTGCTGATCCCCGGCACGGATTTCACCCTGGCTTCCAATACTCTTCAGGAATCAGCTACTCCGGTAACCATAGGTTCCTCGACGAGCATCGACAGACAGTATAATTTCAGCAGCCAGATCACCTTCACGGGAACGATCCAACTATACTACCAACTTTCCGAACTGAATGGTAACAATGAAAACGCTTTACTGTACACCGACTCGGCAACGAGCGGCAGTTGGGTTCCGGAAGTCACCAGCACCGTGAATACCGGATTGCATTTTGTCCAGTTCACTGCATCCGCGCAGCCCTTTATAGCATCCACCGCTTCAGGACCGATCGTCCTTCCCCTTTCCTTCATTTCCTTCACGGGCAGTTGGAATGATTCCTACCCGGTATTGAATTGGGAGGTCAATCAAACCGGAGGATCCGTATCCTTCCAAATCGAAAGTTCCGTGGATGGTTCCTCTTGGAGTACGGTTGGGACGTTGGGCGGTCAGAACAATATCGGTGTTGACAACTATCAGGTAAGTGCGCCCCTTCCACCGGCGAGAAATATGTATTACCGCATTCAAATGACCCAGCCCGAAGGACAATTATCGTATTCCGATGTCGTTAACCTGCAAAATCAGGAAAATAGCAATGATGTCATACTGGTTGCCAGCGCCAATGCAGTACACATTATCTTTTCCGGAAGCATGCCCGCCGGTATCCGGCTGCTCAATTTGTCGGGTCAGCTACTACATACGGATATGACCGGAAGGCAGAAATATGACCTCTACGGATTGAACGCCGGAGTTTACTTCCTTCAATACGATCTGAATGGTCAATGGGCGGTCCGTAAATTTGTGATCGAGTAATGCGTAGATGCCCTTTTTCTATTGCAATTTCCATTCGACAGGTAATGATTCATTATTGGTGGGAACGTATACTTTCACCTACGATCAGCGACGCCGCTGGCAATATGAAATATTTTTCGAATGGCCTGATGGAATTGTTTCCCATCCTCGAGGGGTCGGCAGCGGTTCATCAACCACCTCTGGACGTACCGTAGTGTTATGATTTAGCAAGCAAGGTCCCGATCATCGTCTCCAGCATCTCCTGCGACTTCTGGTCATCGATCCTGAACTTGGAGTATACTATCCGGCCATTCTTGTCGATCAGAAAATTGGTAGGCTCCACGCGAACCTTATAATCCTTCTGCACCTGGTCGAAGTCATCCCGTAAAGGCGTAAAGGTATACCCGCTGGATTTCATGAAGGGCAGGACGTAGGGATCCTGGTCGGCCGCTACATTGATCCCCACGTAGGCGACATCCTGCCCCTTGTATTTATCGATGACCGACTGGAAATAAGGAAATTCACCCCGGCAGGGCCCGCACCCAGGGAACCAAAAGGTCAGGAGCACCACCTTGCCCCGGTAGTCGCTCAGGGCTGTGGAATCCCCATTCAGGTAAGCGTATAGCTTAAAGGCGGGGGCGGTTTTCGCGGCAGTATTCCTGACCCAGGCCACATCGGTATCCACACTTGCGGTGTCCTTGCCGATGCGTGATCCATAAGCAATCAGCGCCGGACGGACCTCGGACGTAGGTTCCCAGGCGTATCGCGCCAGCAAACTGTCATAAGCCCCGGCATTATTTCCCGAAGCGGCCAGGACCTTGGCCTTCAGAAGGTCCATTCCTTCCCTGGCGTGCGAATAAACGGGGAGATTTACATCCCGGAGCAGCACCACGGCGTCGGCAGGCCGGCCTGCGTCCAGGGCCTGGACAGCTGCGGAGACCTTTGAAGCATTGGATACTTTGGCATCCCATGATCCATCAGTGAGGGCGCTTTTCATTTCCCTGGCAAGCATGAGCCCCGCCATAGGATCTTTTATCAGCAAAAAATCAAAATACATGGACATGCCCGCCGCCGACCAATCGAAAGTGGCAGGAGGGAATTGCTGGCGCAGTTGCTCATAGATGGCTATTTTTTCCGCATCGTTTGAGGTCCGTGCCGCCAGCCAGTACAGGGCTTGTGCGCCACGTCGGTTCTTGGGGAATTTTTTAACGAACGCGCGTATCTCGGCATCATACCGGGTAGAGTCGTCTATAAAGGAGTCGGCATAGTAAAAACCATAGTCGGCATTAAGGGGATCGGCGTCCACCGCCTTTTTCAAATAAACCAGGGACCCCTTGAAATCCCCCCAGCGCTGGGCATCCTCCCAAAGATATTCCCAGGCATCCCCCAGGGATGGATTCAAAGAGACCGCCTTCAACAGGTATGGTTTGGCCTTTGGGTTTTCCATCCCGGTCAGGGCCGCTCCCCAGGCGAAAGGAACGGTAGCGGAATGAGGGAATCGAACCATCCACGTTTCATACTGTTTTGAAAGCAGGCCCAGGACGGAATCCCGGTTACCAGCACGTAAATGGCCAGCCTTTTCCATTGCATTGATATAGTGCTCGTGCAGGGAAAGGCTGTCGGGATGCGCCTCCACAGAGGCCCGAAAAATCATCAGGCTGTCCTGGGCGCGAAGGCCGAAACCTGCAACCAGGAAAAGCGAGCATAAAAGGAGTCTCATGTTGGCCGAAATTTAATTCAAAGCTACGCTAAAATGTTCCGTCGTTGGCCTCATGCATTCGTGATCGTTACACACCATGAAAGTGACCGCGCCCGAAACCGACACCTTGATCGGATGCTTCACCGACACCTTCTGAACAAAATCCACTGACCCGCCGTATTGGCAAACATCCACCCCGAATAAAGGCTCGAAGTGCTTGTTCAATTTCCCATCCTCGCGGACGGCGCCGACCAGGGCCACCAAGGGATTGGCATCAAATGCAACGGACGTCGGGACGGGCCCTCCGGCGGGGGTGGTGGCCGAATAGGTATGCCACCCGGAAGCCAAAGTAGCCTTCACATGTACTTCATACACACCGGGGGAAATCCGGGCCGAGGAATAGGTCCATTGAATCGGGTTTTCGTCCTGACCGAAGGCAAACACCGAAAACGACAAAAAGAAAAAAATAAGAATTACCCTCATGATGCACATTTATTTTGAAGCAAGCAATGTCCCGATCATCAACTCCAGCATTTGCTGAGCCTTCTCATTCTGGATCATGAAATTCGAGTAGACGATCCTACCCTCACGGTCGATCAGGAAATTCGTGGGCTCGCCCCGGACCTTGTAATTTTTTTGAACCAGCTGATAAGCGTCGCGCAAGGGCGTAAAGCTATAGCCGCTGGACTTCATGAAGGGCAGCACGTAGGGGTCCTGGCCGGGCACCACGTTGATGCCGATATAGACTATATCCTGTCCCTTGAATTTGCGTAAAGCGGTCTCGAAGTGCGGGAACTCTCCACGGCAGGGACCGCAACCCGGGAACCAGAAGGTCAATAAAACCACTTTTCCCCGGTAGTCGGCCAGGGCAACGGAGTCCGCCTTCAAATAATCGTACAGTTTGAAGGGCGTGGCGCTAACGGCAAGCGATGCCCGGCGTGCCGCAGCCTCGGCGTCCACCGAAGGCGCATCCTTCCCGAGATGAGCGCCGTATCCCACGAGAGCAGACCGAACCGCTGCCGAAGGTTCTTTGGCAAAGCGGACCATCAGGCTGTCATAGGCCGCGGCCGAATTCCCCGAGGCGTCCAGGGCGCGAGCTTTCAGCAAATCCAAGTCTTCCCGCGCGTTGGACCACCTGGTTAACTTAACAGTGGCCAGCGCGGCCATCGCGTCGGTGGCATGACCTGCGGCAAGCGCCGACAATGCCGTCTGAACGGAACTGGCCGAAGTAGCCTTTGCGGTCCAATCCCTAATAGCATCGGAATCACTCAAAGCGGCCACCATATCGTTAGACAACTTAACCGCCCCCGCTGGGTCATTCACCAGGATCATGTCGTAGTAACCGTCCATGGCGCTGGCCGTCCAATCGAATTTGGCAGGAGGGAATTGCTGCAACATCGTTTTGTATATGGACAAACTCTCTTTGGGGTCCTTGGAACGGTAGGCGAGCCAATAAAGGGCCTGGGCGCTCCGCCGGCTTTCCGGAAATTTCTTAACAAACTCCCAGGTCTTATCCGCATAAGAGGGGTCGTCCTCGAAGGAAAACATGTAATAGCATGCATAATCGGCATTGCTCGGATCCGCTTTCATTGCTTTTTCCAAATACGCGATAGAGCCCTTGAAGTTGCCCCACCGTTGTGCGTCTTCCCACAGGTATTCCCACACCTTGGCATTGCCGGGGTTCAAAGAAGCCGCCTTCAGCAGGAAGGGTTTGGCGGCGGGGTTTTCGGCATTCACGCAGGCTTCGCCAATAGCGAACGGAACAATGGCGGAGCCAGAAAACTGCTGCATCCATACATTATACTGTGCAGTCAGTAATCCCAGCACGGAATCGGAATTTAACCAGGTCATGTGATTGCTTTTCTCGAATGCCTTGATAAAGGAGGCATGCAAGGGCAGGCTATCCGGGTGGGCTTCCACGGTCGATTTCCAATAGGCCACGCTGTCCGCATCCTGTGCGCGGGCGGCGAACCCCAAGCCCAATACAAAAACGAAAAGTAAGTTTTTCATATACAAGAGTTTATTGTAGTACCTGACTTAATTTCTGCATCAAAGCCGTTCCCCGGAGGCCTTTGGCGATAATGGTCCCTGAACTGTCCACCAGGAAGTTAAAGGGGATCGCCTGGATCGCATATTGCTTGGCCACTTCATTATTCCACCCCTTCAGATCGGACACCTGGGTCCAGGGCATCCCATCCATGACCACGGCCGCTCTCCATTTGGCACTGTCGTCGTCCAGGGACACACCCAGCACGGTGAAATTTAAAGACTTGAATCGGTTAAAAGCTTTCAGCACGTTAGGGTTTTCCGCACGACAAGGGCCGCACCAACTGGCCCAGAAATCCAACAATACGTAATGTCCTCGTCTAAACCGGGAAAACGTAATGGGCTGTCCCTTGATCGAAGTTTGCGTGAAATCCATGATCTTTTGCCCGACCTCCCTGCGCTTCATGACGGCCAATATCCTGGCCAGGCGCTGACCGACCGGGGTAAGTTGAAGCCCGGTGTCCAAACCGGTAAAAAGCTCCTCTACCTCCGGATAACTTCCGGCATAGGTCCTGCTCATGACCTGGTAAAGGCTTACCGGGCTTGCGGGGTGAGTATGAATGAACGCATCCACCGCCTGTCGCCTCACGGTTCGTATGGAATCGAGCCGCGCCTCGACCAATGCCGTCTTTATCGTATCCTTCTTTACGTCGGGGGCGTTAAGGGAGTCGATTTGCACGTCAAGGGCATCCATGATGGACTTGATCGCGAGGTTCAGGCTGTCGTCCACCAGTTGGGTCGCCGAACCCGAAACGTCCGAATTGTAAAAGGAATCCACGGATCCCTTGATGTGAATATCCGAGTTCTCGATGAAAAACGTAAGACCAACCTTATCGGTCATCAGGTAAGATTCTTCGGGCTGCTCAACGGAGCCGGTAAAGCTGAAATGGCCATTCACCACCCTGGTGGTATCCGTAACGGTCGAGTCCCCCATAGAGCGCTTCAAATAAATCAGGGAATCCTTCAACCCCGCAATGTCCCCGGTCACCGTGTAATGATCCGGTGTTGACGCCTTGCAAGCCGTCAAAAAAAGGCAAAAACCTATGGCATATTTCATGGTAAAGTATTATTGAAGTACCTGACTTAATTTTTTCTCCAAAGCCGTCCCCCGGAGGTCACTGGCAATGATTGTCCCCGTGGTATCCACCAGGAAATTGAAAGGAATCCCCTCTATACCGTACTGCTGCGCTACCTGGTTTTTCCAACCTTTCAAATCGGACACCTGCATCCAGGGCATCCCGTCCTGGGTCACGGCCTTCCTCCATTTGGCGCTATCGTCGTCAAGGGACACGCCCAACACGGTAAAATTCCGGGACTTGAACCGATTGTATGCCTTCAGGACGTTAGGGTTTTCCGCGCGGCATGGGTGACACCAACTGGCCCAGAAGTCGAGCAACACATAATGTCCGCGACGAAATTCAGAAAACGTAACGGGTTGTCCCTTGATCGAAGTCTGCGTAAAATCCATGGCCTTTTGCCCGATATCCCGGCGTTTCAAAATGGCCAAAGTCTTCTCGAACTTAAGGCCGGCAGCGGAATGTTGCAACGAAGTATCCAATCCAGAGAAAAGTCCCGACAGCCGCGAATAGTCTCCGGCATAGGCCATGCCGGTAATTTCATAAAGGCTCACCGGGCTGTTGGGATGCGCCCCGATGAAGGCATCGGTCCGCCTGTGCCTGATTTCCCTGAGGGAATCCAATTGGCCCTCGACGATCGCCAATTTCAACGTATCCTTACTCTTATCGGCGGCGCCGTATTCCGTAATCCACTTGTCTTCCTGGTCCGTAATGTCCTTCAACAGGTCTTTTAGACTATCGGCCACCAATTGGGTTGATGAACCCGAGGCGTGCGCATAGTAAAAGGAATCCGCTTTTCCTACTACCGTAATATTCGCGTTTTCCAAATAGAACTCGGTGTAACGCTCCTTGGTCATCAGGTAGGCTTTCACGGGCATCGGAACGGATCCGGTAAAGGTAAACTTCCCATTGACGACCTTGGCCGTATCGACGAGGGTCGTGTCTCCCATCGGGCGCTCCATTATGAGCGTGGAATCCTTCAACCCCGCAATGTCCCCGGTCACCGTGTAATGATCCGGAGGGGATGCCTTGCAGGCAACCAAAAAGAAACAAAAACCGACAACGTATTTCATAATTAAATATTTAGTTCCAACCGGGATTTTGGGTTAACACTTGTCCCGCCGGATATTTCGTAAGCTCGGCGAGGGGAATGGGGAAAAGGTAGACTTTCGGATCAAAATACCGCTGCTGAATAAAGACGCGCTGATACGTATGCACCCCGCCGACATTGGTGACGCCCATTCCATAAATCGCCGCACCGATGTTTTGGGCACCTGTGCCCCAGCGGCGGATATCCTCCCAACGTTCTCCTTCGAAGGCTAATTCCACGGTCCGCTCACGCAAATAGGTGTCCCAGGTGAGCCCCCCGGAAGGAATGTCCGGCATTCCAACCCGTTCACGGAGCAAATTCACATACGGCCGGCCAGCCTCCGGGTTGCCCAATTGGATCTCGCATTCCGCGTAGTCCAGGTAGATTTCAGCCAAACGAAGGATGATGCAGTTCTGGTAGTTGGTATTGTTTCCGTAGAACTGGTAGGTTGGATTGAGGAATTTCCGCAGCATATATCCCGTGGGCGTTTCGTCCCCGATGGGGTTATAGAAGGACCCGGCGGTCATATCCATGATGTTCCCCATCCAAAGTGCTGAGTCATACAGGACGCTGGCATAAAAGCGAGGATCCCGGTTTGCGTAGGGATGTGTGGAGTCATACAGGGGACTTACATTATACGGCAGCCCATCCGTCATCAAATACTGGTCAACAAGATTTTGGGTAGGGCAATCCTGAGCGCCATAGTAGCCGGTAAAGAACTCCGAATTCTCCGCCAGGTCTACGTTGTTGGTTTGTCCGCTCAGGTCGCTGCCGTATTCCTTATTGAAAATGACCTCTGAGTTGTCATCATTGGAGGGATAAAACATCCCCTCATAATCCGGGAACAATGAGTAGACATTCAGGTTAATGACGGATAACGCCGCCGCCGCCGCGGCGGTATATTGTTTCTGGTTCAGCAGCAAACGGCATTCCATGCCCAGCGCTGCGCCGGAGGTGGCCCTGCCAATATCGGGAGCGTCGTAATACTGAGTCGGCAACACGGCCGCTGCGGCGTTATAATCCGCTAATATATAAGCGATGCACGAATCGTCTGTGGAGCGCTGGGTATACAAGCCATTATTCCCGATGCCCAGCACCGTATCGATGATGGGAAAGGCCCCCCAAAGCATGTACAGGAACTGGTAATTGAAGGCCCGCAGGAAGTGAACCTCGCCGGCAAGTTGCTCTTTTGTACT
>Ga0210391_10001134_pt1 | contig 24900 bp, 20 predicted proteins | sample IncBWC12OmetaG_FD_160573 | JGI IMG/M metagenome (GOLD analysis project Ga0210391, IMG submission 160573) | Forest soil microbial communities from Barre Woods Harvard Forest LTER site, Petersham, Massachusetts, United States - Inc-BW-C-12-O ...
AGATGGGGCGCGGGTGCCGATGTTTGTGGTGCATAAGAAGATCGTGGGGACGAATGCGTTTAAGAAAGACGGGAAGAATCCGACGCTGCTCACCGCTTACGGCGGATTCAATGTGAGCCTGACTCCCACGTTCAGCCGCGCCGCTTATTTGTGGATGGAGCATGGCGGAATTTATGCGGTTGCGAACCTGCGCGGCGGCGCGGAGTTTGGCGAGGACTGGCATCGCGCGGGCATGCTCGACAAAAAACAAAATGTTTTTGACGACATGATTGCCGCGGCCGAGCATTTGATCGCGGAAAAGTATACCGACAAAAATCATCTGGCGATTCAGGGCGGGTCGAATGGCGGACTGTTGATGGGCGCGATGATTACGCAGCGTCCCGATTTGTTTCGTGCTGTCATTTGCCAGGTGCCGCTGCTCGATATGCTGCACTACCAGAATTTTCAGATTGCGAAGCTGTGGATTCCGGAGTATGGCAGCGCCGACAAGCCCGACCAGTTTAAGTGGCTTTATGCATACTCTCCTTATCACCATGTGAAGGCGGGAACGGAGTATCCGGCGATTCTGTTTATGACGGCCGATACGGACACGAGAGTTGACCCTATGCACGCAAAGAAGATGGCGGCGGAGATGCAGGCTGAAGCTAAGAATGGAGAGAGCAAGACTCGGCCGATATTGTTGCGGATTGAGTCGAAGGCCGGGCATGGGGCCGGGAAGCCGGTTACCAAGCAGATTGAGGAGTATACGGATATTTATTCGTTTTTGTTTTGGCAGTTGGGGGTGAAGGAGTAGGGGGCGGGAGCATTCGTGAAGCGAATGCTCCCGCTGGCTCCCCTTCTTCTTGAGTTTCATTAGCAGCGCTGGAAGCGCTGCGCCACCCAAAACATAAGGGCTGTGCCTATTTTTGGAGAAGCAGGTTCCTCGCCGTTCTCGGCGCTTCGCGCCGGAGATCGACTCGGAATGACATCGCGGATTCGGTGTTCGATGCGGCGCTGAAGCGCTGCTCTTCGACGGTGCGTTGGCCGGATCGGCGCGGCTGAAGGGCGCGTCCCTTCGAAGATTCTTCTCACCGAGGCCAAAGGGGGCCTGGGCGTTCTCATCTAGCGTAGCGGCACGCGAGATCCCTCGCTACGCCTGGTGAAAGCGGCTCCGCTCGGGATGACGCCATGGAACGTCGTTGTGCCACGTTATTGCTTCGCTGGTTCCCCTCAACCTTGAGATCATTCGCAGCGCTGAAAGCGCTGCGCCACCCAAAACACAAGGCTGTGCCTATTTTTGGAAAGGCAGGTTCCCGTTCGACTCCTTCGCTACGCTCGGTCGCTCAGGGCAGGCTCTCGCCGTTCTCGGCGCTTCGCGCCGGAGATCGACTACTCGGAATGACATCGCGGTTTCGATGTTCGACGCGGCGCTAGAGCGCCGCTCTTCCACGTACGTTCGCCGGATCGGCGCGGCTGAAGGGCGCGTCCCTTCGAGGATTCTTCTCACCGAGGCCAAAGGGGGCCTGGGCGTTCTCATCTAGCATAGCTGCACGCGAGATCCCTCGCTACGCCTGGTGAAAGCGGCTCCGCTCGGGATGACGCCATGGAACGTCGTTGTGCCACGTTATTGCTTCGCCTGCATATACGCCCGCAGGATGGCGTTGATGCGGGTTTGGTATCCGGGGCGGCGGCGGAGCCAGCGCAGCAGGTCTGCGTCGAGGCGGATGGTGACGATTTCTTTCGACTCCGGCATGACCACTTTCGCGGATTTCCAGAATGCGTCGTCGGTCGGGTGGGCTTCGGCGTCGGCAAGGATTCCACGGCGAATTTCGGCCGGTGTCATGCTGCGCAACCTCTTCCAATCCGTGCCATTTACGCCCCTGGCAGAGACTCCGTCAGGCTTCGATGTTTCGCCAATACCGCCGCCTCTAGCGGGGCTCCGAGCGCCACGCCGAGATAATGCGTCTTTCGTCGTTTTCTTTGTCGGCATAAATCAAGGTTATTTCCAGCCCATTCACTAAACCGATCGCGTAGACTCGATCCTCCCCATAGTTGAATCGGTCGTCAGGGGCTTCGACTGTCGGACCTTTAAAGATACGAATTGCGTCTTCGAAGACGATGCGGTGCAGACGAAGATTGCGCCGGTTCTTTGCCTGGCCCCAAGTGTAGCGCATCTGGTGTATTTACACAACGTAAATATAAAGTAATAGATGGTGTCGGATAGATTATTCGGTCTTGCCGAACGGGTGGCTGTGACGGCTGGCGCTCGTGCTGTGGATAAAGACGAGGGTGGCTGGGAGTTCGCGAGGCGAATGCTCCCGCTGCTTCCCCTTACCTTGGGCTTCATTCGCAGCGCTGGAGGCGCTGCGCTACCCAAAAGCACACGCCTCGGGCGCTCGGGAGTCCCACCCTTCGAAAACCGCGAAGGGTGGGGCAGCCTCGCATTTCTTCTGGCGTCAGCGGACTGGGTTTCGGCTGTTCGGCTGTCAGCTTTTTCCCGTTGTGGAAAACATCCTAAATACTTGGCGGGATGAACTCGACTTTGATTGACTCGTGGGGAATATTGGAAGTATTGGTGAGAAATTTCGCTCTGGCGGCTCGGTTTTGCGCGACGGCGGCGAACTGCGGGCGGCTTTCGGGGTGGCGATAGTTATCCTTCGACGGCGTTGCCCTCGGCTGCGCGGACGGCAACTTCGCTTGATTGCATAAAGACGTTGAATGACAAACCTGAGCGAGCCCTGATTGTTGCTCAGAAACTTCAGCGGAGGGTTCGATGGCTGGTGGCAACAAGTTTGAGCGGGCGAATGATTTCCTGGGGCGGTTTGGGATGGTTATTCCCTGCATTTTTGGGGTGGCGGATGATGCGGAGGGGGAACGGGGGTGGTGGGAGCGGCGGAAGAGGAATCCGAAGCGGTTGGGGGAGTGGTCGCAGGCGGCATTTTTGATGAAGGCGCAGAAGATGGGATTTGGGCTGGCGGTTCCGTGGGGCGACAGCGAGAAGTGGGACTTTGTTGTGTGGGCGGGTCCGGGGGAGCGGCTGTTGCGGGTGCAGGTTAAGGCTACCGGTCGGCTGAATGGTGGAGGGTACGATGTGCAGCCGGTTTATTCGACTCGGGGCGGCGGGAAGAAGTGGTACACGAAAGAAGATATCGATGTGCTGGCGGCTCATGTGGTGATGGAGCGCGGAGAGGATGCGTGGTATTTGCTGCCGGTTGAGGCGGTGGCGGGGGTAAAGAGTTTGCGGCTGTTTCCGGGGCTGAAGGGGAAGAATCCGCGGTGGGAGGGGTATCTGGAGGCTTGGGAGTGGCTGGGAGGGGCCAGAAACAGGTCGTAATTTTGACATACGTAAAAAGGGGGCTGGGATACAATTGGGGTGCGGCGCTCGCTGCTGACCGGTGGTTTCCTATGGCCGACTTCGTTGAAAAAATAAAATTCTGCCTCTCCGGACTATTGCCTGCTGGGGCTTGCGGGCTGTTTTTTATTTGCGCCGGCGTGGCGCTGGGGCAGGTGCCTAATTCGCCGATGCAGGGCAGCATTGAATTGCGGATGAACGACGTCAAGGTGAACAACTCGTGCGACGAGAATCAGCGACTGGTGGTGACGGTGGTCGGCGTGGAGGACGACAAGAAAGAGCATCTCGACCGGCAATCGGTGGTGAAGTTGCACGACCTCAAACGGGATATAACGACCTGGCAAACTACGGATAAGGAATCGGAAGTTACATTCTGCAACATTGATTTTGGGAATTATGAGATTGAGGCGATCGCGGTCGGATATCTGACGGAACACCGGCAATGGCACTTGACGGGGAGCGTGCAGGAGCGGCAGTACGAGATTGTGCTGCGCAAGGATCCGACGGCGGTGGAGTTGAACGGGGCGGAGAATGAGATTCCTCCGAAAGCGCGCAAGGAGGCGAAGCACGCGGTAGACGCGCTGAAGTCGGCAAATTTCAAGGAGGCGCAGCGGCGGCTGGATCGGGCTAATAAGATTGCGCCGTCGAATGGGCAGATCAGTTTCCTGTACGGCTATTTGTTTTTTGAGCAGAAGAATTATGAGAAGGCCGAAAGTTATTTGACGAGCGCGGCCTCGCTGGAGCCGGGCAGAGTGCAGACATTGACGTTGCTGGGGCGAGTGCAACTGCAACGTGAGCATTTTGAGGATGCGTGCAAGACGCTGGAGAAGGCGGTGGAAGCCGACTCGGGATACTGGATGGCGCACAACCTTTTGGGCGACGCGTATTTGCGGGAGAAAGAATTCGACAAGGCGCGGGAGCAGGCGCAGATTGCGATTGATCAGGGCCGAGGCGCGGGGAATGTTGCGCTGCTGGTTCTGGGGCAGGCGCTGGCGAATACCGGGCGGGACCAGGAAGGGATCAAGGCGCTGAATGGTTTTGTGGAGGCGAATCCGGAGAATCCGGCGGTGCCGCAGGTGCGGGCGTTAGTGGTTGAAATTGAAGATCGGGACGTGGGGCGCAGCGGGATTGTGCACATGAAGCCGGGGACGGATTTGGCGCTGGCAGCCTCAATGCCGTCGCTGCCGGAGAGTGCGTGGGGACCGCCGGGAGTGGACGATGTGAAGCCCCCGGTCGCTCCTGAAGTGACTTGCCCCTACCAGCAGGTTCTGGAAGCGTCGGGCGATCGGGTCAAGCAACTCGTGGACAACATCACGAAATTTGCCGCGATTGAAGACATGGTGCACGAGCAGCTCGACAAGACCGGCAATCCGGTAAGCAAGGAAACCCGCAAATTCAATTATGTCGCCTCGATCACCGAAGAGCAGCCCGGATTTCTGGAGACGAACGAGTACCGCGATCTGCGGTACGGAATCGCGGACCTGCCGGACCATATTGTTACGACGGGATTTGTGACGCTGGCGTTGATTTTCCATCCGGATATGCGGGACAACTTCCAGATGAGCTGTGAAGGCCTGGGACAATGGCATGGACAGCCGGCGTGGCTGATGTATTTCAAGCAGCGGGATGACCGGCCCAACCGCTTTGCGGACTATGTGATTGGTACGGATCGATATCCGATGAAGCTGAAGGGACGGGCGTGGATCACGACCTCAAATTTGCAGATCGTGCGCGTCGAATCCGACCTGGCGGGACCTTTGCCGCAACTAGCGGTGCAGCATCAGATCGTGGAATATGGCCCGGTTCATTTCAAGTCGGACAAGGTCGACTTGTGGTTGCCGCAGAACGTGGATATCTTCCTGGAATTTAACAAGCACCGTTACCACCGGCGGCATAGCTTCGATCATTACATGCTCTTTGCGGTGAATTCAGAGGACAAGGCGCACTCTATCCGGAGTGGTGAGAATAAGATTCCGGTGCAGAATCTGCAGAATCCTTAGGCGCGATCCCGGTGAAGGACGAGCGCTAGTCATCCGAGTTCAGGAAATCCCACTTCTCGCAAAAGGATGCGAGAAATGGGGAACCCCAAGCACATTTCGCCGATTCTCAGGCAGCTTCGTTTTTGTCTTTGTTTTTATTCTTGCCCGCCGGGAAGAGCGGAGGGTCGGATAGGTCGGAGTTCAGGTCGCTGTCATCCTGTTCGGTTTCTGCCTCGGTCGAATTCTTCTCCGCGGCTTCTTTTCTGGAATCTTCGGTTTGCGACTGTGGTCGATCGCCTTCTTCAGCTTTCTCCTTATTAGTAACCTCGTTCTTAGTAGCCTCGTTGGCCGAGTCAGCGCCTGCATGGCCGGCATCGGCGGGTTGCCCGGCTGTAATATCGGGCGGCCTCAGGGCCGATGAGATCAGGGCTTCCGCACGGATGCGAGCGCCGAGCCAGCGGACGCTGCTGGCGTCGCCGGCCTGTTTGAGGAAGGGCGCCAGTTCTTCGTCGGTGACGATGCCTTTGGATTTGAGAAATTGCAGCAGGGCCGCGGTTTGGGTGTCGAGGGGTTCGAGTGACTCGAAAAGCTCGTCGAAAATCTGCTGCAGAATTTGTTCATCCATTCAATGTCCTCTTCTGACGATTTTCTCACGATCTCTTCGGGCGAAGCTCGCGCGCTTATGCCGCCATTGCGCGGCTGGCTTTTCGGAGCTTGTGCGGAAGCGTGCTGGTTGCCGGCGTATAGGATTCGGGAGTTCGGGCGGGTGTTGCCGGGATTTGTCGGACTTATGCTTGAGAGCGGGGAAAAAGCAGGCTCCTCGCGCCAAAGGCCGGCGCTACGGAATGACAATAGTTTATTCAAGGGGATGACGAAATTCTCAAAGTCAAAATCCCCACCGTGTCGCAAAAACGCGACGAGGGCGATAAGCCAATAAAACTTTCATGGCTATGCGTTTTTGATTTTCTCGATGTCGATCTTGACCATTTGCAGCATGGCTTGCATGGAGCGTTTGGCTTTTTCGGGATCTTTGTTGCTGAGAGCCTCCATGAGCGCGGAGGGAATGATTTGCCAGGAGAGGCCGTATTTGTCTTTGAGCCAGCCGCAGCGGCTGGGAGTGCCGCCGGCAACGAGTTTTTCCCAAAGGTCATCGACCTCCTGTTGCGAATCGCAGTTGACGAAGAGCGAGATGGCTTCGGTGAAGTGAAACAGAGGGCCTCCGTTGAGGGCGATGAAGGATTGGCCTTCGAGCTGGAAGGCGACGGTCATGACGCTGCCCCTGGGGGCGGGAGCGCCTTCCCCGTAGCGCGCGACGTTGGTGATTTTGGAGTTCCTGAAAATGGAAACGTAAAAGTTGGCGGCTTCTTCGGCTTGATTGTCGAACCACAGGAAGGTGGTGATCTTCTGCATTTGTGAATCTCCGGTTACATTCCCGTTAAGGGAAGAACAAAAAACGAATTAGAACCTTCAGGCACTTGCCTTAGACTACCAAATGATTTATTACTAATTCGCCTCAGCGACAACTTCTGCGTCCGATGGAGAGACCGGGTTGCCCCCAACGGCCTGGCGAGACGCGGTGGTGTGTTCGGAAATCTCTGGCGCAAGACCCCGAGCAAAATCAATTTCACACAATTGAAGGGATCCGCCATGCGCGTAAAACACCAATCTGTCTGTGCCGCTTTGTCTGGTTTTCTGATGGGATTTGTCATGATTGCCGGAGCTGCGATTGGCGCTCCGGCACAGGTTGTGCCTCTGGCCCAGCACGTTGTGCTGGTAATTGACGAGAACACGTCGTTTGGAACCACCTTTCCCAACGGAATGCCGTGGCTTTCAGGCGAGGCGAAGAAATATGGATACGCTAACAACTACGAATCGGACCACAGCGGTTCGCTGCTGGATTATCTTTATCTGGCTTCGGGAAGTTGCGAGTCGAATTACCAATGCGCATCGGCGCCGCAGCCACAGTGCAGCCTGCCTGCGGGTTCGCACAACTTTTATTGCAACGGGAACGATTGCTACGTATCCGCCAACTGCGAGAACACGGTGACGAAGGATCCGATCACCGACAGCAACATTTTCCAGTTAATGGACAACCAGCCACTCTCGTGGAAGGTTTATGCGCAGAATTATCTGAATGCCGGAGGAACGGTGAACGTGCCGGACTTCAGCGAATATGGGCAGCCGCCGAACACTCACTATTACGCGCGGCACAATGCCGCGGTGTGGTATGCGGAGGTTCTGAACAACAACCTGGGCGCGCAGGGGAACATTGTGGACTTCGAGCAGTTCGGAATCGATGTGGCGAATAATGCGCTGCCGCGCTTCGCCATCATTGTGCCCGATGGATGCTATGACAATCACGATGACTGCTTCGACAATTCGCTGGCGGAAGCCGACGACTTTTTGAGCAGCAATCTGACTCCCATGCTGGCGTTGCCAGATTTTCAGCCGGGAGGGAGCGGGCTGCTGATTGTGACCTTCGACAATGGCGCGGATGACGATGCAGGCCAGATACTGACGGCAGTGATCGGCCCGAACGTGAAGCCCGGGTACGTCTCGAATATCGCTTTCAAACATGAGAATGCGCTGCGGACCATGCTGGATTCGCTGGGAATTCAGAGCTATCCGGGATGGTCGGCGAGCGTGAGCGACATGTTGGACTTTTTCCCGTCGAGTTCCGGCAGCGTGGTGATCAACTCTCCGGCGAATAATTCCACGCAAGGGACTTCCCTGCTGGTAAATGCTGCGGCGGCGGAGTTGGGCGCGCAGATCGACCATCTCGAGGTTTGGGATACTTACGACGGCAAGCCGACGAAGCTGGGGAACGTTTTCAGCAAGACGATCGACCAGGCGTTTTCGGTGAGCGGGAACGGACTGCATACGATGACCGTGCAGGATATTGGCATTGGGCCGAAGTATTCGATCCTGCATAAAGAGGTTACGAATTACACGGTTTCGTCGAGCTATGGAGTGTTTGTGAATACTCCGGCAAGCGGATCGACGCAGGCCGGGCTGTTTCCGCTGGGCGCGTTTGCGGTGGAAGCGGGCGCGGAGGAGTCGAGCGCGGGCATCGACCACGTTGAAGTGTGGAATAGCGACACAAAGCTGGGAGATTCGCCGAAGGGAACGGCGATCAGCCAGTGGTTTTCGCTGGCTCCGGGGAAATACACGTTGAACGTGCAGGACGTGAGCGGATCGTGGAAGGTGATGCACAAGAGCGATGTGAGTTTTACGGTTGCGGCGGGGACCGGGGTTTTTGTGAACTCTCCGGCGAACGGCTCGAGCTGGCCGACGACGACGGTCCCGATCAATGCTTATGCATACGAGCAGAGCGGGGCGAGCACGCCGCTGGTCGACCATATTGAGGTCTGGGACAACACGCACGGCGTGAAGCTGGGGCAATCCGTGACTGGAGTGGGCGTGAACAGCGCCTTCATCAATCAAAATGTAACTTTGGCGGGGCCGGGGACTTACCAACTGGCGATTCAAGATATCAATCCGAATAACGGGTATAGGCCGATTCACACCACTTATGTGAGCGTGACGGTGAAGTGACGGGCAGGTTTTTCCACAATCATGTTGCCTCCTCTTGCAAGAAACTGGCAGTCGATTGCTGAGAGCGGATGTCCTTTCTACTGCCGACGAGGGTGCAGGGTTTCGGCTGAGCATCTAAGATAAGGAGGATGCGCGAAGGGACCGGAACGCCTGACACGGCTGAGACCGCGCAACCAGCGCGGGAATTGCAGCTGCTGGTTGCGCCGGATTCTTGGCCGCGGAATTTCCTGGAGAATCTTCGGGAACTGTTCCGGCCTGGCGAAGTTCTATCGTCCCGGGGAGAATCGCCGGCTGAGGCTGATTTTTGGCCGGATGTATTCGTGTGTTCTGGGTTGCCGTGGTTGCGGTTCCTGCAATCTGGCATGTATCACGTTCTAGTGATCTTGTTGATTTGGGCGGGGTCGAGATTTTTGGCTCTGCAGCCGAGGGCTGTTTCCCTGACGCCGATCACGCACGCTGAGGTCGTTTACTACACTCCTGCGGAATATCTTCCGCCGATTGACACGCGGCCGAGGCACACTGCATCGGCGAAGAGAGCCGATCCTGAAGTTTCCGCGCAGCCGATTATCTCGGTACCCCGAGAAGCGGACAATCGAAAACAGACCGTGGTTGCGCCTCCGAAGGTGAAGTTGCGCGAGGATGTGGCCCTGCCGAACGTGGTGTCATGGAGGGAGAAGACGCAGGTGCCGATTGCTCCGGCTCCGGCGGTGATGGCGTCAGAAATTTCGCGGTTGGCGCCGCGGGTGGAGCAGTCAGTGATCGCCCCGCCGCCGGACGTGCGAGATAAAGCGCGCGATGTGAAAGGACCGCCAATGGCCGTGATTGCGCCGCCGCCTTCGGTCGACGCCGATGCGAGGCGGCGGATGGGCGATCTGGAGATTGGACGGAGCGCGGTGATTGCTCCGGCTCCGCAGCTTTCGCTCGACGCGCAGCGGGCGGGGAGAAACCCGGCACAGTTGAGCGCGGGTGCGGCGCAAGTGATTGCTCCGCCGCCTTCGGTGCGGGGATCGCAGGGGCCGCGATCGCAACGGAGCATGATTGCGTTGAGCTTGCATCCGGCGGTGAGCGCGCCGGTTGCGCCGGCGGCGGGAAACCGGCGCGGGAGTTTTGCTACCGCTCCGGGGGGACACGCCGGAGCTTCCGGTGGTGCGGGCGATGCGAATGGCAAGGGGAGCGGATCTGGCGCGAAGGGCGCGAGCAGCGCGGATTTGCCCGCGGGGTTGTATGTGGGCAAGAGTGCGAAGGCTCCGTCGGCGGCTTCTGGCGGGAATGCGGCTGGGAGGACCGACCGGTATGAGGTGAATCCTAAATTGCTCGCCAGCGCGCGGCCGCCTCGGGTTTCGTCGAGGATGTTAAAGCCGGAGGTTGACAGCAAACTGGCTGACGAAGAGCGCGCGGTATTTGGAAATCGCAAATTTTATTCGCTTAGCCTGAACATGCCGAATTTGAACTCGGCGGGCGGGAGCTGGGTGATTCGGTTTGCGGCGTTGCAGGATGCAAAGCCTTCGGATTCCGGTTCTGCGGCGCGAGCGGCGGATGCGAACGCGACCGGGCAGGATTTGTCGGCGCCTTCGGCTACGCGGAAGGTCGATCCGGCTTATCCGCTGGAACTGATGCGGCAGAATGTTGGCGGGACGGTGATTCTCTATGCTGTGATTCGCAGCGACGGGAGCGTGGGAAAGATTCGCGTGCTGCGCGGCGTGGATGAGCGGCTCGATCGATATGCGAGCGATGCGATTGCCAAATGGAAATTCGATCCGGCTACTAAGAATGGGGCTCCGGTGGATGTGGAGGCTACGTTCTGGATTCCGTTTAAACCGAGCCGGACGGGTTCGGGGTTCTGATACTTCTGTGTCGCTTCTGCGACATCGGCAGTCGCGCTTGCTACAGGGATCTTTCGATTGCGCCGTCCGATTCGCTTCGTTCTTCCCTGCCTGACCGGCACGGCTTCGCTCAAGGAGACGAGGGGATTTAATTTAGCGGGCGGCGGCTTTTTTCTTTTCCAGCGCGGCGTAGATTGCAGGATCGGTGCAGATTTCGTAGTAGGTGCGGTTGGTCCATCCCTGGACGGAGAAATCTTCGGGATTGATGCGCGGCATGCGGCTCTCGCGGACGACGATCTTGCGGAAGATGTCGCGATCGACGGGAACGGTGCCGCTGAGAAGTTTGTATTCGCCTTTGTCGGATGCGACTGAAGGGGGCAGCTTGACGGCGAGCGGAACGAGGGAGATCTCCTGTTCGAGTTTGCGGAAGGCGGCTTCGTTCAGGCGGATGCCGCCGAGGTTGTAGCTGATCACCGAGTCTTCGGGATTACCCGACGGGCCAGCCTCGGCCGATTGGAATGCATAGACGTGAAATGGTCCGGCTTGCGGCTCCATGACTTTGCGGGCGTGCTTGTTGCAGGAAGAGAGGCGATCGCTTTCGTTGAGCGCTTCGGAAATCATGATCTGATGCTCGCCATCCATCAGATAAAGCGGAGCGGATTCCTGAAGAGTGATGCCGACGCCGAGTTCAAGTTCGGGCATGGAAGAGCGGCGCATCAGTTCGTTGTAGCCGCGAACGATTTCGATCATTTCGCGGGCGAGAACGCAGGCCCGACTGACAGCGAGTTCGGGTTCTCCGGAGCGCTCGAGGATGGCGAGGATAATGGCGTCGCCTTCGAGAAAAACCTTTTGCGCTCCGTATTTGCTCAGAAGTTTGTTGACCGGAGCGTAAAAATTCAGACTGAAATATGAGGCCGGGTTCAGGCCTTTTTCCATTAGCGTGCGGGTGAGGCGGGTGGAGTCGCGAACGTCGGCTTTGATGACGACGTGGCGCAGGACGCGATCTTCTTCGGGCTGCTGCTGCTCATCGGGCAGGAGAAATTCGTAGAGCGTTCCATTGACGCGGGAAAGCTCGCGAAGTTTCTCGGTGGTGGCGATGTTGATGGAGTCGAGAGCGGCAGTCAGGGTTTCAAGGCGGCGCAGGTCACGGTGGTAGTGAGAAAAATCCTGAAGAAAACGGGCCGCAACCTTGGCGCGCTCGGCGCCGCGGCATCCGGCGACCTTGGCGACGGCGGCGTAGAGGCTGTTGGGCGAGAGCTTGCCATGCTCCTGAATCATGCGCTCGACGCGGTCGCATTCGGGACGCGAGATGAGAGCGTTCTTGAGCTGCTGGGGATTGATGCGCGGCGCATATTCGCTGAGCAGCGGGACGGTGTGATATGAGGCGATGACGCACTCCATGACCTGCTCGTCTTCGAGCAAGCGCACCCATTTTGCGAGCCGTTCAGTGCGAGCCAGGCCTTCGGGAGTGGATTCGTCGGGCGTGCCCGAGCCGACGATGGCGTGAGCGTTCTCCGGAACGCAGAGCCAGGAATCGATGGTCTCAGTATTTATTTCCTCGCCGTAGAGCGAACGCATGAAATTCCAGACAATATCCTGGAGGCGCGGGTAGCGGTCATTGTCGCGCTCCCAGTTGCCGAGCATGACGTAGTGTTCGGCGCAGAGATAGTCGTCGCGGCCGTCTTCAGAAAAGGCCAGCCGGTTTACGAAGACGCCATAGCTTGCGAGCGCTGTGCCGGTGTTCTTGTTTTCGGACGCGGCGGCTTTGCCGGATTCGTTTTCACCTGAATCGGTTTGGTTGTGCGTCGTCTGGTTGGCTGGGGCTTCGCCGAAGAAAGATCGGCGGGTGCGAGCGAGGGTTTCTTTTTCGATCTCGCGAATGGTTTCGAAAAGATCCTGCCCGGTCTTGCGCAGAATGATTTTTTTTCGGACCTGAAAGGCGGCGACGCGCTCGCGATACTCGACGGCTTTGCCATGACGAATGCCTTCGTAGTTCTTGAGCAGGACGCGGCAGCGCTCGAGAGCCTGCGCGAACTGCTGGTGCATTTCGGTGCGCAGAAATTTGATGATGGCGAGGCGCGCCAGCAAGTCGATGGAAACATTCTCGTCTTTTTTGGAGCGGTTGAGCGCGGCGAGATGCAACTCGGTGAGCAGCGGTTTCCAATCGGATTTGTCGGGGGCGTTGCGGGTGGGAGTCGCGGCGACCCGCATCCAGGAAGGTCCCTGATTGCGGGGCTGGGCTTCGGCGGCGAGCAGGCCCTCCAACTCTCCGTAGCGCACGATCAGGCGCATGATGTTGGCGCGTGCGGCTTCGATAAATCGCGGACTTAAGGCGACATCGTGGCGCAGGTTATCGACGCCAACGGAGATGCCTTCCAGGGTAAGCGACGGCGTGTTGCGCATCAACTCGGGCAACGGCTGTTTATCCGGTTGCTTGCCCAGGCGGAAGATGGGAAGTCGTGGCATCGTAAGAGCTTGAAAATTATTGGAAGTCGCTGATTTGCCAGTGCATATCGAGGCTAGCATGGGGGCTGGGATGGCTAAAGTTACCTAGGTTATCGGGGGGGGCGCGGGAGCCACGCGGCTAGTTTTATGAGCAGGGCATAATAAGTGTGTACGGCGCAGAAGACAGTTGGTGCTTGGGCGAAAGCAGTTTCCGCCGCAAGCCTACTGCATGGCCGTTTTTCGCCGATGCACGGAGCGGTATCGCGCTAATCGATCTTCCAAAGCAAAGCATGGCCGCGTTAGCAGGCCAGGTGGTGCACCCAGAAAAATGGCTTCGACGCTGAACAACACGAGGGGCAATACTTGTGGCAGGCAAGCGATTCGGCGAAGGAAAACTCGTTCTTGCGACACCTCAAGCAATGCGGCTTTGAAGCTTACAAGCTTGACTGACATCATTCGTGATTATGTCGTCAATTTTCAGCCTGAACACGAGCAAGAAATGATGTGGTTCCGTAACCAAGCTTCGTTTGAAGAGGCATTGAATCTCGCTGCCCAAGCTCAAGATGATATGGGGCGTCGCTACTCACACCAGAGGAGAATCAAACTCCAGTCGATCGCAAATGCGACCAGGGCGCTCGCAGATGCACATGACGATCTGCGAAACTGTCCCTCGTTTCACGAATTGTGGAACCTTATTGGTTCTTGCCTCGACAAAGTCAAAGGCGTCCGTGAACTGTACGTATACGATTGTGCTTCTCGATTAGGTGCTTACCTGGGACTGCAACCGCAGAAGGTTTATCTGCATGCAGGTACTCGCGAAGGAGCGAAGAATCTCGGCCTCCTGTCCCAAAAAGACGCTCGGCCGCAGTGGTTGGAACCAACCGAACTATCTCCGGCGCTGCGAAGTCTGCCGCCAACAGACGTCGAAAATCTGCTCTGTATTTACAAGAGTGAACTGGCACGCCTTAAGTGATGGAACGATTCACAGCCCATGATGTACGTTCCACTCCCAGATGTCCTCAGTCTCCAAAGCTCCATCTGGTAACGCCCAAAAGACTTCAATTTTGATTGATTATTGACTTTTCGTTCTTGCCGGTTCGAACTCGTCGCCCTTTTGCCAGCCGACGAGGCGCGACAGGCTCGCTGCTTCCCAACCGAGAGCGAAGCCGAAGCGGGCCATGGCGGCGTCTCCGACGAAATTCATCTCGGGATGGTATTCGTCGCTGGGCTGGTGGTAGTGCTTTTCTACGTACTCTTTATTTTTGCTGTCTCCCCAGGCGGCGTCGTGGCCTTTGAACTTCAGCCCTTCGTTGATGGAGAACGATGGAATGCCGACATCGGCGAGGCTGAAGTGGTCGGAGCGGTAGTAGTGGCCGGCTTCGGGGCGCGCATCTGGCCGAATCGTTAGTCGAAATTCTTTCGCGGTTGCCTGCACCCAGGGATAAAAAGTTGTGCGCTCTGCGCCCGAGACTTCGACATCTTCGGGCTCTCCGATGGGCTGGACGGCGTCGAAGTTCAAATCGAGCGCAATCTTCCCTGCCGGAATGGGCGGATGCTTGCCTAAATATTCGGAACCGAGAAGTCCTTGTTCTTCTGCCGTGACCGCGGCGAAGATCACCGAGCGTTGTGGACGGTCTTTGGCGACGCTGAAGGCGCGGGCGAGTTCGAGAAGAATGCCGCATCCGGTGCCGTTGTCAACGGCGCCGTTGTAGATGTTGTCTCCGGGCATGTCAGGGCGGACGCCGAGATGGTCATAATGCGCGGTGTAGATGACCGCTTCGTCCTTCATTTTGCGATTGGAACCGGAGAGCATGGCGACTGCATTCGTCGATTCGAAGTTGCGGACTTTGCTAACCATGCGTGCTTTTAATTTCGCATTGAGATTCACCGGATGGAAGTCGCGCGAGCGCGCGTCGGACATGAGCTTTTCGAGATCGAGGCCGGATGCGGCTACGAGTTTTTTTGCGACATCGAGTTGCACCCACGAGGCTACTTTCAGCGCGGGGCCTTCGAGCTTGAGATAGGACTTTTCGCCGGAGTTCGAGTTGCGGACGACCTCCCACGGGTAGCTCGCCATGTCTTCCCTGTGAATGAGGATTACGCCGGCTGCGCCTTTGCGCGCGGCTTCTTCGTATTTGTAGGTCCAGCGTCCGTAGTAGGTGAGGGCTTTGCCTTTGAAGAAATTGGGATCGTCGGAGGGCGGTTCGTTGACGAGCATGAGCAGGACTTTGCCGCGGACGTCTACGCCTTTGTAGTCATCCCAACGATATTCGGGAGCTTCGATGCCGTAGCCGACGTAAACGATGTCGGCGTCGACATCGGATTGCGGCTGCTGGGTTTGGTCGTAGGCGACGTATTCATCGAGCGGTTTGAGATCGGTAGCCGCGCCTTGTTTCGGGAGCAGCGTGAAGCGGGTTTCGGGCAGAGTGGTGATTCCAACGAGGGGGACTTTTTGCAGGTAGCTGCCGTTATCGCCGGCGGGCTTGAGCCCGTACTCGGCGAATTGCGTGGCGATGTATTCGGCGGCAATGTCGCCGCCACGCTGGCCGGTGCCGCGGCCTTCGAGCAGGTCGGAAGAAAGAAAGCGGACGTGCCAGCGAATGTGCTCGGGATCGATGGTCTGCATGGCGGCGAAGGCGGCTGGGGGCATGCGGACGGAGATGGGTTCGTGCTTGGATGGAGTGGGGACCGGCGCGGGAACTGGGTTTGCGGGGGCTGCTCCCCAGGCCAACGCACTCAACCGCAAGATGCAGGTGAAGACGAAAAAGGCTCGAACGATCAGGCGCATAAATGAGCAATCTCCCAACGGCCGTTTGCGGCCCTGGAAAGTACCAGTAACCCTGATGGTAATGACTGTGATGTTAAGAACTTTAGAGAATTGTAATCGATGATCGGCGTTGATTCGCGGGTACGACCGTGCACCAGAGGGTAACTGCAGGAATTACGAACAGACGGAGGGGTGGTGAACTTTCGTGAGCGGGCGTTTGCGGATGCAAGAAGATGGCGTGGCAGAAGGCTTCCGAACGAGCTTATTCGGTTGGCTATGCCACCGGCGCGCCTAATGTGATGTTGCCCGCGACCGCGGGTTCAGTTCTTCGAGCTTCAGCCGGCGCGGAAATCGCGAACGTCTTCCGAGGGCTGGAACAGGGCTGCGGGCGCGGTGTTTCCGGCCTCGGCCATTTTGCGGGAGATTTCTTCGAAATCTTTTTTCAGCCAGCCGACGCTGGAGAGTTCGATCTCGCCATCCTGCGCGACCCAGAAAACGGTGGGGACGTTGGTGAGTCCGTAGGCGTTTGAGATGGGATAGGTGTGCGCTTCGTCAAGCAGGATGGGGAAGGTTACGCCGAATTCCTTTGTAAAGGCGGCCGTGTCTTTAGCGTCGTTCTGCGAGATGCCTACGAGTTTTACTTTGTTGCTGCCGTAGGCTTTGTATAGCCGTTCGAAAAATGGGAATGCGTACTGGCAGGTGGGGCAGGAGACTTTGAAGAATGCGAGAACTACCGGGCCACTGGCTAATTCATCGCGCAGGGTAAAGGGCTTGGCTTCTAGAGATTTGAGTTCGAATTCTGGGGCTTTCGTGCCCGGGATTAGTGCTGCCATGGATCGTCCTCCGGTGTGAAGGGAAAAGATGTTTTGCAGCCAGCGCATGCTTGACTTCGGTTCTCACTTCATTTTAGTTGAAGTTCGGAGTTTCGCAGGGACGGTAGCACCTTGAAAGTATCCGGAGTGGCGCAGAATTTTTCGAGCGAGGCCGGTTAGCGCGACGGCGTTGAGTTTGCCGACGGAGAACCACTTGCCGTTGCCCGGTTCTTGGCGATGATCGCGCCAAACTCTGACGGTGTAATCCGTCACGGTGATGGAGTGGCGCAGCGTCAATGCGGGTTTGGCAGCGCCATTTTTTCCAGTTATTTCCGGCAACTCCCACATGCCGGCCATGAGCGATGCATTGCGGGGGCGCTGCACAAGGAAGACCTTTTCCGGAATTTCTTTCTGGCCCCGGCATCGTAGTGCGTAGTCGATCTGGCGCTTCTTTTGTGCGGGTGATTTTTCGCCGGAGGGCAGTTCACCGCGCGTTGCGCATAGTCCGACCACCGGGCAGGCCAAACATGCTGGAGTGCGCGGCGTACAGACGGTCGCGCCGAGTTCCATCATGGCTTGATTGAAGTCGCCGGGGTGTTGCGGGTCTAACAGATCGTTGGCGGCCCGCCACAATTGTTCTCCGGAGATTCGTTCGCCCGAGATTCGTTGCAGGACGCGCTCGACATTGCCATCGACTGCAGCGGCCGGCTCACGGAAAGCGATGCTGGCGATCGCTGCGGCGGTGTAGCGGCCGATTCCGGGGAGATCGCGCAGGCGCGCGGCGGTCGTGGGAAACTTTCCCGCGTGTTCGCGGACGATGACTTTCGCAGCGGCGTGGAGCGTGCGGGCGCGGCGATAGTAGCCGAGGCCGCTCCAGGCGGCGAGAACGCCGGCCTCGCGGGCAGCGGCTAATTTTTCGATCGCTGGAAAGCGGCGCAGGAACTCATGGTAGTACCCGATTACGGCGGCGACCCTGGTTTGCTGGAGCATAATCTCGGAGAGCCAGATACGGTAGGGATCGCGGCTTTTGCGCCAGGGCAGGTCGCGCGCGTTCGCGCTATACCAGGCGAGGAGCTTGCGGCGGAATGCTGATGGTGCCAATTTCTCGAGCACTGTAAAGTTGGTGGCGCGCTCAGTTGAATTTAACAAACGCCGCAAGTCGCACAGAAGATCGCCTAAGTGAGCCCGGACTCGATAAACGGATTTCGCACTCGAACCGTACCATACCAGCGGCCATGCTCGAAATCTTCGGAAAGAATCTCGCCGATAGCGTAGCGCTCGGCGTAGGCCCAGAGGTGGGCATCGAACCATCCCATGCGATAGGCCGCCATGCCGCGAAGCGCGGTCCGGAAGACATGCTCGTCCGGAAAGAGCAGTGGAAACTGGACCATGTATTCCTCGACCTGACGGGTGGCGGCTTCATGAGTCATCAGGGGCGCAGAGCCTCGGCGCTTTCTGGTTGCCACACTTACAAACTCGAGGAGCGCCTGATGGGGGATGCGCAGGTCGCCGGACGCTGCGCCGCGGCGGAGCAGGCCGGTGGCGGCCGAGCGCTTTTTCGAGTCGCGCGGGTCGCAACGGTAAACCAGAATATTAGTATCGACGAGGGAGGCCACGGGGCGGTTCGTACAGTTCTTCGCGAGCCCAGCCGCGATTCTGGCGCGTGATGCGCGTACCCTCGGATTTCGCGTCTTTCAGTTGACCTGCCTGAAGTTTTTCCAGCCACGCGGTATTCGCGTCGAAGAGCGCCAGGCGTTCCCTGGTTGTGAGCTCGTTGCCAGCTTTGGCTTTGCGGCGGGCGAGTTCGACGCGGATGCTTTCGCCGGAGGGTATCCATTCGAGTTCGTCGCCGGGGCGGATGCCATATTGGTCGGCGATGGCCTTGGGCACCGTGAGTTGGAGCTTGGATGTGACCTTCGCCATATCCTTACTCTAGCAAGGATTGTATCCTTACTGCAAGGGCTATGAAATCGTGGCGGGAATAATCCGACGAACGTTTAGGCCCGTCCGGACGGCGATAGAATAGTTCGTACGAGGTGATTCGTGATCGACCATGAAAAGCTGGAACGGGGCCGGATGTGGGGCTATTTGGCGGGGGTGGTTATTTTCGCGGCTGTTGTCGCGTGGAAGCTGGTGATGCGGTAAGCGATGAAAATCGGGTGCGCGATTGCACTCGTGATCGCGGCTCCGGCATCGCCTTGTCTATTCGTATCCCTCCATTGACCCTCCGCGGTGGAGCGCGAAATAATAACTGAGCGCAATTCCAGCAATGGCCTGAGCCATTCACGCGGAGATGCGAGGAGATGCGAGGAGCATTATGGACGACTTCAACCGCAAAGTAGAGGACGCTTCGGCACGGGTGAGCAAGACGGTGGCCGACGCGGCGGAACGGATCGAGAAGGAGATTCCGGAGTTCATCAAGTATTTGAACGACGAGGTCGTGCCTGCGGTGCGGCAGCATTCGACCAAGGCTCTGCGCGTTGCCAGCACCAAGCTCAACGAACTGGCCGACTACATGGAGCAGCAAAAAGCGGCGCGTAAGTGAGCGTGGGCCGTTCCAGTATCTTACGGGTTCGCGGTTGCGATTTTTTCTGGCCATCTTTTGCGCGGCGTTCCCGATTTGTTTTTCCGCGAGCTTCGCTAGTCACTCTCTTTCCTTCGCTGGTGACGCTACTGTTTCTCTGCGCTCTTTTCGGGTGCGGGCATTCGAAGCAGGCGCGCGTGGATGTTCCGCCTCCGCCGCCTCCCAGTTCGGAATCTACGGCTGCAACTCCGAGTACGCGGCCGGAGGGGGCGGCGAAGAACGATCGCTTGCCGGATGAGACTGGCGCCGATCTTGCCGAGCCGACGATTCCGGCGAGCGCTGTGCCGATTGCAACAGAGACGGGGCTGGCGAGCTGGTACGGGCCGCCTTATCACAACCGGCGCGGGTCGAATGGGGAGATCTATAACATGCATGCGATGACGGCGGCGCATCGCACGCTGCCGCTGGGTTCGATTGTGCGCGTGACGAACTTGAAGACGGGGCACCGGGCGCTGGTGCGGATTACCGACCGTGGTCCGTTTATCCCCGGGCGCGTCGTCGATCTGTCTTTGGCGGCGGCAAAAAAACTGGATGTTTATTTGCCAGGCATAGCGGAGGTGAAGATCGAGGTGATGGAAACTCCGGCCCCGCTGAAAGCAGGCGGGAAATGGGCAGTGCAGATTGGCGGATTTCCGCATGAGCAGGCGGCCGACAAGCTGGCCGATCATTTGAAGCGGCGCTATCGGACGGCGAAGGTGCAGAGTTTTCCGAGTCCGGCGGGTGACTGGTGGATAAGAGTGCGCGTGCTGGACGACGATCGGGAGCGGGCGGAAAAGCTGGCGGCGGAGACGCACTCGCCGGATGGCGCGGTGTTTGTGGTGCGGCTCGACTGAAGCGCCTAACCGGGGCAACCGGTCCCCGGCGTTAAGGGTTTCTGTAAAATCCAATCATGAGCGACGCTACCGGTGATTGCCTTTTCTGCCGCATTCTTAGAGGCGAGATTCCTTCCAAAAAAGTTTATGAAGACGACTCTGTTTATGCATTTGAAGATATCGATCCGAAGGCGCCGACGCATGTGCTGGTGATTCCGAAGCGGCATTTTGCCGGATTGAAGGAAGCTGCGGCGGAAGATGCCGAGGTCATTGGGCGCTGCCATTTAGCGGCAGCGGTGATTGCGCGGCAGCGCGGCATCGAGAAGGGGTACCGGACGGTTTTGAATGTCGGTCCGGAGTCAGGGCAATCGGTGTTTCATCTGCACGTTCACTTGATTGGCGGCAGGAAGCTGAGCTGGCCGCCGGGATAGCGGCATTGGTCAGTCGGTAGTTGCCGGTGCTCAGGCGCCGGTTCCGAGACGAATTACCGATGTCTCGCCTTCCCTACTGTACGACCGGATTTTCTTCTTCGGGTGCTCCGTGGCGGCGCAATAGTTGCGGCAGGTTCTGCGAGAAGGCGGAACGCGGCAGGACCATGTCGCAGCCTACTTCATGGGCTTTCTGCTTCAGATCTCCCTGCACGTGGGAGAGAAATCCGATAATCGAAGTTCCCTTCTTCAGCTTTGACTTCAACTTCGGAATCAGCGTCAGCGGTTTCGCGTTAACGTTGTTCAAGTCGAAGATGATGAGCGACGGCTTCTCTTCGCCGTTGCCGTTCTGCAGAACGCGGTCGGCGAAATCTTTGTCGTTCTTCACGAATTCAACCTTGACGTTGAGCTTGCGCGCGGTTTCCTGAATTTTCGTGGCGAAGAAAAGATCGTCGACGAAGGCAAAGATGCGCGAGTTGGCGTCTTCGCGGGCGGGCAGAGGTTCGGGATCGGGGGGCGTGAAAGAGGCGCCGAAGCCGGGACGACTGCCGCGACGGCCTCCGCCACCCTGGCCGTTGTTGTTCCCGGCGAGCGCGGCGCGGTAGCTGTGATCCATGGGAGCGGTGTAGATGCCGTCTTGATTATGGCGGGCCTGGGCGCTGCCGGGGCGCTGACCGCGTTGATTGCTGTGACGGCGTCCGCGACGCCGACGACGTCCACCTCCTCCGCCTCCGGAGGGTCTTCCTGGTCCTGCGTTCATAGTCCTCTCATTACTGCGCGTTTGGTGTCATGCGCGGGAGTTGCAAAAATATTGCGATTTGGAAATTTCATTGGTTGCGAAAGGCGCGGCCAGCGTTGGCATGGGCGCTCGATCGGCTTTCGTATTCTTCGTCCGCTTCGCCCGGCTTGCGTCCGACGGCGAATTGATCCGTGAGTATGGAAACACTCCGTGTGCGAGTGAGTTTTGGGCGGGAGTCAATTATGAGCGCAACCGCCGATGTCCGCTAAGCTCGTGACGCAAATCCGTACTGTACGAAAAATCTAAAATGATGCGTTTCGTTTCCGTGATCCGTTGTCGGAATCCGTCGCGCCGCCGGGAACGGCCTGGGGCGCGGAAGGCCTACGCGGGAACGTGGCCAATGAGAACAGGTTAATGGTAACCCGCCCGTCGCTGGCGCGCAAGGGCGTAGCCCGGCCGCTTTTGCACAGGAGGACAGGGTCGGAAGGTTCCGGTTCGGTTCAGGCCGCCGAGCAGAGAATTCGGCAGCAGTGAAATTTTGAGAGAAACGATGCCTGCGTTGACGGAGTCCCCTCGCCCCTCTGGTGAAAACGCGGGATTTCGAGATGACGCCTAGCCACAGTTGAGGCGGCGCGCTACTGCGCACCTACGCTCAAGTGAATCGGGAGCGAGCCAGTTATGGGAACGGCTCCGCCGGTGGTGGCATTGATGGTGACGGTGTAATCGCCGGGAGGCGTGCCGGCATTAGGGAGACTGCTGGGGCCGACGTTGCTGGTCGGTACCTTTTTTCCGCCGCAGGCGCCGAGCCAGAGGGTTGAAAGTCCCAGAACAATGATCAGGCTAAACAGGCGCACGGTGCGGGCTCGCGGACGAAGGCAGAGAAGTCCGAATATTCCGGGAAGCAGCGCAGCGTAAAAGATGCGGGTATGGCTTAGCGGAGCGTGCTCGAGCTTCGTCGTGACCGGTGTTGTGACAATATTCACGGTCACGGTAGAGGCGGTGGTTGGCTGACCGTTATTGACGATGCAGGAGATTTCCGCGGTGACTGGAATTCCGGAACAAGTGTAGGTGAGGGGCAGGATGGTGGTGCCGTTGCCGGGACTGAGAAATCCGGTCTGGCTTTGAACCGTGACCAGAATGTTATCGGTTCCTCCGACGCCGACCGGGAAGGTGGCGGCGGTGGTGGAGAGAGTGAAGCTTGCGGTGGTCTTGCTCACGGTGAGGCCGACGCTGGCGGATGCGTTGTTTGCGGTGATGGTGACGGTCTGCGCTCCGGCGGGCAGCGCCATGTTGGCGGCGGTTGCGATGGTGACAACGGTCGTGGCGTTGTTGGTGCCGTCAAAATTTACGCTGGCGGGGCTGAAGCTGCAGGTTGCGCCTGTGGGCAGACCGGTGCAACTGCCGGGACTGAAATTCACGACCATTCCGGTGGAACCGGCGATGGCAGAGATCGTCAGGGTGAAGGATGCGGACTGGCCCGCCGAGGCCGAGACGGTTGTTGGAGTGGCGGTGAGCGCAAAGTCGGGATCGAGGGAAGCGGCCCATGCGAGCGCGAGTTGGTTGGCATCGACGGAGCCGAGGCCTGTGACCTGATCGTATCCGGCTGTGGCGCTGAAACCATATTGATGAGAGGCCGCGGGGCAGCCGGTGCTGCCGGCAGTGCACGGCACGATGTTGTTTCCCGTAGTTATGTCGTGGAATGCGGCGGGATTGCTGACGGACAAGCTATAGAGATTGGGATTGATATTGCCCGATCCCGATAAGCCGAGATGCTGGTTGATGAGGGCGAGAATTCCGGCGAAGGTGGGGGCGGCGGCGGAGGTGCCACCGACAGCGGCGAAGTCTCCTCCCTGACCGGTGCGAAAACCATCGGTACAACTGGCCACGACCGTGCCGTTCGCGCCATCTTCAGAACAGAAAAGATAAGGATCGTGCTCGGGCGAGGCGTTCAGGGCAAGATCGGGCACGTCACGCTTTCCATCGTTGGGGACGCCGGTCCCGGTTTGCCATGAAGGTTTCGCGAAGAAGGTGCTGGCGCCGCCTCCGGATGCGGAAATGACTCCGCCGGGCTGTGCGAGTTCTTCGGCGGTGTCGTTCCAGCCTTCTCCGGGAATGTAGGAGAGCGCGGAGGAGAGCGTGTCGTTGCCGCCGGTGGTACCGCTCCAGAAGGTGGTGGCAGGGGCATTTCCACCTGCAACGGTGGCGGCGGGGTCGCCAGTAAATTCTGTGCCGCCCATGCCGGTCACTTCTGGAATTGCGGCGGGAATGTCAACGGCGAGGCCATGCGTTGCCGAGGTCACCTGGAAATCGCAATCGGCTGCGCCGTCGTCGCCGGAGGCGGAAAGAACGGTTTGGCCCTGGGAGTTCGCTTGCTGGATCCATCCCTGCATGGTTTCCGCTTCGGCGACGCCGATGGCGGATTCGCAGTTGCCATAGCTGTTGCTGATAATGGGCGCGATGTCCTGATCGATCGCGTATTGCAGAGCGTCGAATGCGCCGGACGTGCGGGTAGCGCAGGTTTCTCCGGTATCTACGCCTGCATAGACGAGGGTGATGCCAGCATTTTTGGCGACGGCTCCGGACCATTCGACATCGAGATCGGACTCGCCTTCGTCGCCGGGGCAGCGAGTGGAGCTTCCGGTGCCGGGTTCGAGCAGCAGCGTGGGAACGTTGACGGGCAATCCGGCGGCGCTGCGGAAATTTGCCACGTCGTTGAGGCTGATGGAGCTTTGTCCGGTGAGCGCGATTTTTTGCCCGCTGCCGTCAGTGCCCACGTTGTAGAGCGGCTGCACGTCATAGATGGTGGCGAAATCGCCGGGTGCGACGAAATGATCACCGGAAATATGCGAGGTGTATTGCGGTTCGGCGGTTATTTGGCGAACGATGGAATGCGGCCTGGGCTGAAAATTGTTCAGGTGGTGGACTGCCAGCACGATTCCTGAAAGGGCGGCGGGGATGGAGGGTTCGGAGGAGTTCGCGTAATGCAGCTCGCCGTTGACGAGATAGTTATGGATTTCAGTCTGGAAAGCGGATTCGATTTGCGCAACGGTGCCCTGGAAAAAAATCTGGTTATGGCTGTTCGCGACGCGGGTGACGGTCAGACCCTGGGATTGCAGCCAGGAAGTAATTTTGTTGAGATCGTTCTGGCTTAATCCGAAGAGGATGGCGAACTGGGCGGCCGTGAGCCACTTGTGGTAATTGGGCGAAGCGGGATTTCGTTGCTGGGCCAGCAGTGTCTGCAGAGCGGACTGCTGTGCCGCTGACGGCTTCACGGCGATTGAAACGTTGCTCAGGACGCGGCCGGCATCGGCGCGGCCCTGATCGTATTCAGCCTGGGCGAGGCCGTGCATGTTGCCTTGAAGAGCGATCCTCTGGCTGCCGCTTACCGGCACGACAATGCGGTCCGCTTGTGCGGCGAAGCACAGGTTCGAGGCGAAAAAGAGCAAAAGAAGCTTCCTGAAGCGCATTCAACGTTCCATCCGGAGGGTCGGTTAGGTTTTCGGTGTTCTTTAAGCTTATACGGCTTTCTACCGCTCTGATCAAGCTTGGCGGCCTGAAGGTTGTATGGCGCGAAACAAGTTTACAGGGTCGTTACAAACGAAACGGCTGCGAAAGCTAATGTCTC